>Ga0209526_10000552_pt1 | contig 24534 bp, 16 predicted proteins | sample JacPinW_OM2H0_M1_FD_188566 | JGI IMG/M metagenome (GOLD analysis project Ga0209526, IMG submission 188566) | Forest soil microbial communities from Algoma, Ontario, Canada - Jack Pine, Ontario site 1_JW_OM2H0_M1 (SPAdes) (version 2) | ecosystem: Environmental > Terrestrial > Soil > Boreal... | reverse complement strand
CGGACCGCCACCAGACGGAAGGAAAATGGTCCTGCTAAATCAACACGTTGAAGGTTCCGCGGACGGATCCGAAGGCGACGCCTCCAGGTATTTTTTTCGGTGCGGTGGCAACAAATTCCCGCTCCGAGCTGCAGCACCGACACCCGGTCCGAGAGGGTTCGTGGCCGGCAGGGAAATATTAACTTGACAGTACAGGTGACGCGAAGCAAACTTTGGCTGTCCTCCAGGCGTCAGATAATTTTTCGTCCTACGTGTGCCACGACCGGGGCCCGCTCCCCGTGGTATGGACGTACCTCCTAAAGGCCGAAGATGCTGTTTGAATATTTCATCTTCAAAATTCTTCCAGACGGCACACGTCTGTGGATGGGCGACGCTCAAAACCTAGAAGAAGCCAAAAACAGAATCGCCTCCTTGGTCCAAAAGTCGCCGGGTGCGTATTCTGTTTACAACATACGCCACCGATCGGCACCCGTCTTTGAATTGAAGCCAGATACGGAACCCAGCTCTCGGGATTTCTTCGATTCTCTTCCCCGAGAGGTCCAAAACCTAAGACTGGTCGAGGCCTATCTGCACGATTTGGCGCGCATCGCTCGGCATGCTGGCGAGGGAGAACTCATCTCCCAGGCACTTGCATCCGTACGACGAGCCCTCCGATCTGATCCAGACAACGACGCAACAGCAAGTTCTTCCTAACAAGTTCTCAACAGATCGACAAATGCAGTTGATGAGGCGACGAGACCAGAAAAAAGTCCGCACGTAACGTTCTGTCCAGCCCGATGAAACGAGGTTTTTGACAACTCTTGCGCGGCCACAACCCGATGCCAAGACGACGACTCCCATCAGTCCCTACACGATTGTTGCTGATATCTTCGCCAGATCATGTCGAGCTTGGTTACAGACTTTCGAGGAAAACAGAACAGAGAAGCCCGCAGGGGAGAGAAATGCGAGCTCGTTCTACTGGCAAACGGCCCCATACGATTTTGCGCGATTGGCTGGGTCGATCAGCCAACGGTTGGAAAACCCTGAGCTTCGGTCCGCGTCCCCGAGCCACTAAGGAACGGTTCGCATCGGAACGGCCTTGACGTCGGCCGCAGAAAACTCAAATCGCAGGGTCCATTCGCTCGCGACGTCCTGGCCATTGATTTTCGCCGGCGCAAATTTCCATTGTCGCGCGGCCTGCGAAGCAAGATCGGCGAAATACTTGCTCGGCCCGGGAGAATCGAGCGCGGCTTGCACAACACTGCCTGACGGATCAACACGGATTCTCACGCTTTCAACGATCGTGCCTCGAATCGTGTCTCGCGCCTTGTTCGGCACCTCGGGCAACACCCGCCTTAAAACTCCGCCCTGAGCAAGACCGGCTGTAGCTGCCTCGGCCTCCTGCTCGGATCGTGCAGGGGTAGGCGCTGGACCGCCGCCACTTGCAGAGGGTGGCGATAGCTGAAACTCGATGACAACTTCTTGTTCCGTTTCGACGGGCTGTCCGTCACGCAGTGTCGGCTCATAGCGCCACTCGCGAACAACCTTCGCTGCAGCCGTCGTCAGCACGGGAGGGCCACTTACTGCGTCGACTCTGCTTACGGTCCCATCCCGATCAATTACGGCACGCAAACGGACCGTGCCCTCAATATGGTCGGCTACGGCGCTCGGCGGGTAGAAAGGTTCGACCCGATAGATCGGCTGACCTGGCTGCAGGGTTCCGCCGCGTTCTGGCGTCGGTCGGGAAGGGACAGGCGAGACTGGACCACTCAAGCCACCGGGTCTTTCTGCGCCGTGCGGCGGCAAAACGTTCCCACCATTTCCCGGCTGACCGGGTCGAAGCGCAGCATTCCCGTTCGCCGAGCCGCTAGCCGCTGTCGCGTCATCCCGGGAAACAACAGGTGCAGAATCGTCTCCCGTCGTGGGGCTGCCCGCCGTGCTCTTCCCGGAAATCATGCTGTTGACTTTCTCAAAGACTTCCTTCGCGGCCCCGCTTCTGGTCATCCACCCCGCAGCCAGTGATGCAGCTGCGAAGAGCCCAATTAGGGCGGCAAGGGGCCATCTCCTGGAACGCTCGCCTCGATCGATCGATGTTTGCTGGGACCTGAAGGCGGCACGCAGCGAGTCTGCGCTTTCGGACGTCGCCTCGGCCTCCTCCCCCGGCGAAAAGAATAGACCCTTGTCTGCCGCTCGGGCTTGATCCTCGGCAGGCTCAGGCGCGGCGCTCGGATCTGGGCCTTGGTTGTCGAGGACCAGACTGGGCGGCTCGAGTTCTCGAAGGGGAATCGGAGCTGTCAATGCGCTCGGAACCGGCGCACTTAAAACCTGTTCGGTCATTTCGGAGCGCGGACTTTCCTCTTCCTGGAGAACGCTCGGGGGAACCGCCGAACAGAGCCACTGCTTGATGTGATCGCGCGCTTCCTCGGGCAGATCAACAAACTCGACACCTGCCATCTTCCTCGATTCACTGGTCCAGGCGATCCGCCCGCTTGCTGCGATCCAATCCTTGGATTGCGAGAATTGAAAGCGCATCTTTGGCAAGTCGTCGTCGAGCAAGCTCATGACGGCTTGCACGGCCAATCCGCCTTCGCTGACGTTGAGAACGATGCCGCCATTGCCCTCACCGAGTTCGATGTAGGCGAGCGACATGACTTGCTGCCGCAAGTGGAGACGTCGATCGGAGTTCCCGGCCCGGCCTCCGACGTTCTGAAAAGCGCTGGACATGCTTACACAGCTTCCTCAGATCGCGCGATTACCCAACAAGCCTCAATATTCGCGCATTATACGCTCGCCTTGCCCATACCCCAAAACACACTCCTGTCGTCGGGCAGGGCCCTCCGCGGATCCATAGAAAGATTCGGGGTCAAGACGGGGTTGCTGCCGTGCGTAGCTCCGCATGAAGCGATCGGGCGAGTTACGGCGCCTCGGCCGAGCTTGCCACATCCGCGATTTTCCGCCGAAAGCCGGCCAGCGAACAAAATCGTTCACGCGCGCCGTCACCCCCGTCAACAGACACCAGGCACCTGGTGAGCCGGCAACCGCGAGCCCGCGCCGAGCCGTCCTTGATATGGAATCGAGCATCTTACCGCGCCATCGCATCGATGCATTCGAACTGGCAACTGCCCCCCTGTTAATCCTTTGGGTACGCACACAACTTTCGAAGGCGGAGTATGACAAGATAGCTCCAGCAACACACATTTAGGGTTGCAGCATAACACCTTCGCCACAAAGACGGTAGCTTCCGGTCGAACGCATTCGTAAGGTAATAGCTTTCTGCGGGGAGTGTGTACTTGATGAAACCTTGCCGAATCATTGCCGTTCTAGGGACGCGGCCAGAAGCGATCAAGCTGGCTCTCGTGATACACGAACTGCGTCGGCGTCCCGAGGAGTTTCAGACCGCGGTGGTACACACGGGTCAGCACCGTACGATGTTGGACCATGCCCTGGAACTGTTTAAAATCAAACCAGACTTTGACTTAGATGTGATGCGTCCGAATCAGACGCTGAATACGCTGACCGGCCGGGTTCTCGATACGGTCGAGAACGCCTGCCACCGCTTTGGTCCCGATATGGTTTTGGTCCAGGGCGACACCACCACCGCCTTCGCCTCGGCCTTGGCCGCCTACTATTGCAGAATTGCTGTCGGCCATATCGAGGCTGGACTCCGTAGCTATGACATTTACAATCCGTTCCCGGAAGAGGCCAATCGCCGACTGGTTTCGGTTTTAGCCGAAATTCACTTCGCGCCCACGGCTTTATCGCGCGATGCGCTGCTGGCCGAAGGCGTTTCGGCTGGGAAAATTGTGGTCACCGGAAACACAGTCGTCGACGCCCTGCGCGGGCTCAGTCAATTGCCCCATTCTTGGGAGAATACCCCCCTTGCAGGTATCCCTACCGATCACTGCCGCCTGGTGTTGGTTACCTCCCATCGCCGTGAATCATGGGGAACCGATCAGCAGAACATGTGCCTGGCCTTGAAGGATCTCGTGAATCGGCACCCGGACATCCGTGTGATCTATCCCGTCCATCTGAATCCTAACGTGCAGAGTACGGTGAACGCGCTGCTGGCAGGGATAGACCGAATCCATCTCACCGAGCCACTCGACTACATTACCTTTGTCAGCTTGCTTCGCCGGTGTTTCCTGGTCCTCACAGACTCGGGAGGGGTACAGGAAGAAGCCCCCACGTTTGCCAAGCCCGTGCTGGTCCTGCGCAACGTTACAGAGCGCCCGGAAGCCTCGCAGTTCGGCATGTCCAGGATTATTGGCATGTCCCGGGAACGGATCGTAGGCGAGACAGAGCGGCTTTTAAACGACCGAGAGGCGTACCAGGACATGTCGGAGGGGGAGAATCCGTACGGCGACGGCAAGGCTTCCGAGAGAATCGTCCAGGCCGTAGCGCGTTGGCACCAGGGGAAGAGTCCACTGCTCGAGCCCGACAAGGAATTCAAGCTGCCTCCAAGACGTTACCCGCAGCGTCGCAAGACCGATATCGTAGCAGCTGTCAGCGAAACGGTTCCCGCCTTGGTGAAATCCTAGGACCGGATCGTGCCGTACGCAAACACAGTAGTTGAGGCTCAGGAACTGAGAACCGGGTGTGAGCGAATACGATGATCTCGATTCTGTTTGGCGTAGTCACGATGATTACCATCTATACGGTTCGCCATTACATCTTCACCTTGAACCGACTCTTCGGATTCCAGCGCCATCCCTACATCGATACCGACACAGCCGATTGGCCGAACGTAACCGTGCTCGTCGCAGCGCATAACGAAGAAAAAGTCGTCTCCCATATTTTGGTTGCTCTGATGGCGGTGAGCTATCCCGAAGACAGGCTCGTTGTGATACCGGTCAACGACCGTTCCTCCGACGGTACTCGTGAGATCATCGACCGTTTTGCGCAAGCCTACCCGGGGCGCATCCGCGCCTTCCACCGAGAAGGGGGAAAAGGCGGCAAAGCAGCTGCGCTCAAAGATGCAATGGCGCTGGTCGAGACCGAGGTGATCCTCATCTTTGACGCCGACTACATCCCCGGCAGCGGATTGATCAAGCAACTGGTCGCACCGTTCTTTGATCCCGAAGTGGGCGGAGTGATGGGTCGTGTAGTGCCTCTCAACGTTCAATCCAACCTTTTGACGCGCCTGCTGGATCTGGAACGCTCAGGTGGCTATCAGGTCGACCAGCAGGCGCGGATGAATCTCCGTCTGGTGCCCCAGCACGGCGGCACGGTGGCAGGAGTAAGGCTGAGTGCTTTGCGGGAAATCGGCGGATGGAACGACAACTCTCTAACCGAAGATACCGATCTTACGTTTCGCCTTTTACTGGCCGGCTGGCAGACGGTGTATCAGAACCGTTCCGAGTGCTATGAGGAGGTTCCCGAAACGTGGTCGGCACGCATCCGGCAGATCATGCGCTGGGCGAAGGGACATAACCAGGCGCTCGGGAACTACGGCATGCAACTATTGTTCGGCAAACACCTCGCCACCTGGCGAGAACGTGTGGATGGATTTCTATTGCTGGGTGTCTACGCAATGGCACCGATCACCGTGGTCGGCTGGTTCCTTGCACTCGCCGTATTCTATCAAGGAACAAATCCTCTCCATGGGGTGATCGCGATGATGTCTTTCGCTGCCTACGCGGCGACGGGAAACTTTGCCGCCTTCTTTGAAATTGCTGCGGCGGCCAAGCTAGATTCCACCCGCCAGCGCATTTGCCTGTTGCCGTTTCTAGCTCTGGGATTCTTGGTGAGTATCCTCGCGGTGTCTCGGGCAGTCGTTTCTCAAATGATGGCTCCCGTTACCGGAGCGCAGTTTCATTGGGACAAGACCGAACGGTTCCGGGCGCCTTCGTGAACCCCGCGCTTGCAACCGTGCTTCTCGTCCTGTTGGCGGCCGTATTGCTCACCCTGCCCTTACTGCCTGCCCTCCGGGAACTGCGCATCAAGCGCGACGCAGCACCGTTGGTGGTCATTCAGCAGTACGCAGGGGAGATCCGCCACTTTGCCCACGGCTTCCGCCATCACATCGAGGGGTTACTCGGGCCGTTGCAGCAGTGTATTGCCCTCGGTACGACCGCCACGGGCACGCTCGGGCCTAGCGACGAATACGTGTTACTCGGGCGCAACGACAACGCCTCCCTGATCCGAGCGGGGAAAATGAACGGGTCAACCTGCTCGCTCATGGTTGCCATCGGTCCGGATATGGCCCTTCCCGGTGGGCTGACCTTTCTCAAGGAGGTTTACGCTGCGGGGATCCTCGTCGGTGGAGAAGGAGTCACCTACCGCGCTGTTCTCGGCGAGCGGGACATTCACCTTGAGCGTGCCAGCAAGGTGATGCGCTGGGCACACGCCGTCGGAAGATTCCGGGCCGATCACGACTGCGACCTATACGGACGTGTCTCCTCCGATCAGGAGATCATGTTGCAATCCGGCTGTATGTTTCAGCGGCTAAACGCTCCCTGCATTGCCATGCCGTGTGCCAGTGCCACACTCGACGACGCTGTTTCGCCCGCCGCTGGTGCCTCTAACAACCGACAGATTCCGGAACGACCCCTCAGCCGCAAACTCATCGTTGACGACTTCGAGATTCGTTCGGGTGAGGTCATCACCGGGAACATTGTGACCCGCGGCAAGCTCCGTATCGGAGCCGGCGCGCGGGTACTGGGCAGCGTCAAAAGCAACAAAGAGATGGTGGTGGAAGCCGGCGTGGCTGTCGAAGGCAGCCTTATCAGCGCTGCCACCATGCACATCGGACCTGGTTGCGAGATCCACGGACCCGTTATTGCGGAGCGAGGAATGGTGATTGAATCTGGCACCCAGTGCGGCTCGGCTCAGACGCCCACCACGGTGAGCTCGCCGATCATCGATGTCGAGGAAGGTAGCCTGTTTTTCGGGACGTTGTGGGCCCGGGACGAGGGTCGGGTGGTTCCTAGGGGATGAACAGTCGCCGGACTATCATCGTGGTGACATTGCTTTCGACGGTCGTGGCTCTGTGGCTGTGGCTCCGCAGCCGAAACTCCTTTAGTCCCGGCACCGACCGCCTGCTTCTGTTGTTGCCTGACGGCACAGACTTCTCTGATCCCCGCGTAACGGTTTGGCTCGACGCCGCCAGTGAAGAGGGACTCCACGTGGTCCCCATGCAGGATTCAAGCTTCCTCCGACCTGTCCTGGGGGTTCCACCCTGCGCCGGTGTAATCCTTCCCGACTCGATCCATCTCGAGGCAAACGACCTCCTGGTCGGCGCGGTCCGTGAATACGTAGCGAACGGCGGACGGCTCATGCTTGTCTATGACGCCGGGACGAAGTCGCTCGGAGGAACGTATGCCGGGGATCGTTCCCGGCTCTCAGATCTCGCCGGAGTGGATTACTCCCTCTATAACTCGCTCCATGACCGAATGATTCAGTCAAGCGACGTGAGTGGCACGATCCCGGTGATGAACCAACTAGGCGTACCCCCCGGGAAATACTATCCCCTGTCTTTTCCCTCGACCAAGACCAGCGACCCAAGCAACGACACCGCTCAGGTACAACTTCGCCGCTACAAGTATGGAGACCTGGCGTATCCGAGTCTGGTCACCTCGGGAGCATACTCGGGTCACGTCTTGCTGCACTCGAACGCCGGAATCGTGGCTGGTTACCATTCCTTCAAAAAGGGTTCCGTTCTCTTCGTGAACCTTCCTCTCGGTTATCTCGATGGCTACACGGACGGTCTTCCGCTCCACGCCTTCCTCAAGTATTTCGTCAAGGACGTGTTGTCCCTGCCTTACTTGATGTCGGTGCCGGACGGAGTCGGGGGTCTCGTGTTGAACTGGCACGTGGACTCGAACGCCGCGCTAGGAGCGCTCGCGGAGATGAACACGTGGACGATCCTCGAACAGGGCCCCTATTCGATCGACATCACGGCCGGGCCGGATACCTACGTTTTTGGCGACAAGAAAGGCTTCAACGTTCTGCAAAACTCAGCCAGTCAAGGCTTCATCCACGAGTTCGTGCGGCGCGGCGATGAAGTCGGCAGCCACGGAGGGTGGATTCACAATTACTTCGGTGCCCACGTCGACAAGGACAACCCCCAAGAAATGGAAAAGTTGATCGTGCTCAACAATGACGCTCTCAAGCAAGTGGCGGGGAAATCCGCGCTGGAATACTCGGCTCCCTCCGGCAATCACCCTCAATGGGTCACTCGCTGGCTCGAGAAGCACGGTTTTGTGGGCTACTACTTCACCGGCGACACCGGAATGGGTCCCACGCAGGGCTACCGCGACGGTCAGCGGAGCGGGCAGACAATCTGGGCTTTCCCCATCCTCCATTTGGATCGGGCTGCCTCGTTCGAAGAACTGGCCTCGGAAGGCTACTCGGACGATATTGCGGGGCGATGGCTCGATCTGGCGACCGATTTTGCCGTGACGGACCGGCAAGTGCGGCTTATTTATTTTCACCCGCCGGGGATTTTGCCATATCGCCGTGTGGTTCTTGACTGGATGAAAAAGACAGCCCGGCTGAGGGAACAGGGAATCTTCCGCTGGTACACCATGGTGCAGATCGCCAACTTCTTAAACTCGCGCAAAATGGTGAAGTGGAGGTTGACCGAGCATGACGGCCTAGCTTCGCTCGAAGCCGTCGCTCCTCAGACGTTGGTCCATCAAACTTGGCGGCTGCCCATTGAAACATTTGGTCAACCGCGTGTTGTGCAGGGCGCGGCCGCCGTTGTTGCCGACAGACATGGTTGGCTCGTGGTCGCAGGCGAAGGGAAACAGCTGAAAGTCGAAGCCAGGTCACTCGACAAATGAATATGATCCATCGTCGCTTTTGCCAGAACCTGAGTCTGATCATGATCTTGAGCCTTGCCATCGTGCTGCGAGCCGATGCACGGCAGGCTGCAACATCTGTCGAATCGCCAGAGCCTTCTCCCGAAGCAACAGGCCGTGAAGTTATTGCCGAGCCGGTACCCGATAAAACCCTGACCAACTATACCGAGGCTGGCGGCAGCTACGAGGCCCTATCGAACAAGTTCGGCTACTGGCGAGGTGGGTACCTTCGCGGCGTTGTTTCGGCAGGGCGGAATACGTGGAGTGGTGAAATCAATGGGCAGCATGAATTCGGCGATGGCGGTGTGTATATGGCTGCGGGCGATACATACAACTTCAACCAGGACTGGTACGCCGCGCTCACCGTAGGTTCGAGCGCCGGAGGTTTTTTCTGGCCACGCTTTCGTGCCGATGGGTTCCTCAACCGGAAATGGTTGGTCCGCAAGCAGCTCATCACCACGTTTGGCTTCGGCTACGATGTCGCCAAGGACGTGCACCGGGACCACAGCCTTTTCATCGGCACCACGTACTATTTCGAGAGGCCGTGGATCATCGAGGACGGCGTTCGATTCAACGTTAGCAACCCCGGGTCGGTTTTCTCGCCATCTGGCTTCGTATCGGTAACCCAGGGACGCAACAAGCAACACTATGTCACCTTAAACGCTGGGTTCGGGAAAGAAGCGTACCAGCTCATCGGGCCAACCAAGGTTCTGAACCGTTTCTCCAGCCAGACTGCCTCCCTCACCTGGCGGCAGTGGACCGGGAAAAACTGGGGCTTCGATGTGGTTGTCAATTTCTACCATAGTCCGTTCTACCGTCGAGGTGGTAGCAGCTTTGGATTCTTCAAGGAATTCTGAGAACCGCGCACCTGTGATAGCCAATGCACCGAGGTTTGCTGCGGGCATTCGTTTCCGCGGTCATCGGGGCGGTGTTATCCCCATGCACCGCGCCCTGACGAAATTTGCACTGGAGCCTCTCGACCTGGCGATGTCGGGCCTGCTTGTCCTGCTTTTTTCTTTTCTATGGATAGCTTCTTTGCCGTGGGTTTGTCGACTGTGGCAATACGTTTTCCTGGTCGGATCGAAAATCCTGACGCTCGACATCGCAGTCGGCCTCCAGCAATCCCATCTGACGTCTTACATCCGCTTCGTCGTTCCTTATCCCCAGATGGAAGATGTCGGCCCCGATGCGCGGACCTGGTGGATCGCGGCGATAGTTGTCCTGGTATTGTTCGGGGTGAGCTTTCTTTTCTCCGATCGCTTCACTCCCGCAGCCTATCTTCTACGTGCTGTCCTATTCGTGCAGAGCACTGCATTGCTTTACTTCGCATGGGCGCCTGGGCGTTTCCCTCATACTCCGAACAGCTACATGGAGGGACTCGTGGACTATGGAATCGCATTGATATCTTTTGTCCCGATTCTGTTTGGCCTGACCTACTACATCTTCAACTTCGGATTGATCAAGAAGGCATTGCTCACGGCCATGACCATGGTTCATCTGTCTCTATTTTTCCCCGTGCAGGTCGTTCTGCAGGCGATCGTGCTGCAGAAGTCCATCTTGTTCATGCCGCTGCTCTACGTCGTGTTCGGCTTGTCTTTAGACGTCTTGGTCATCATCGCTTTCTACGCGTGGGGCATGAGTTGGCGATCAAAAAAGCAGGGAGGGCTGTAAACCACCAAGTTCAGGCTTGGGGACTGTCTGGTTCAACTACCGGGGGAATCGCTTGGCTTTCGAGCGGCTCGCCTCCCGCACCCTCCGCGTGGCTGTGGTTTTTGGCCATTCGAGCGGGAGCCACCAAAAACCACAGGCGCGTCCTTGATCCCGGGCCGAGTGAGCTCCCGCCCGTAACGGCGGGCTGTGCAGCCTAACAAGAGGGAATGCCAGGGGGGTCGGGGCAGTGGGACCCTCGTTGATGGTTTCTAATTCAGCTTGACTAACGACAGGTGGCGGTATAATCAGGGCCTATCAACTAGTCAGTCCTATGAGTTCGTGCCACTCGCTCAAATGAGCTAACAGGACCCGAGGAAACTGATGCGCTGGAAATTTATCGACCGCCTTTTGCTGCCGACCATTTTCGGACTGGCCACGGTCCTGGCTGCTCTGATCCTCTGGGAGCTGCTGATATTCCATCTGCGTGCTGAGACTCAGGCTGCGACGAACGAGCAGGTCCAGTTTGTGAAGACGAAAACTGAGTCAGAATTGAAAGCGCGCATTCTGCCCCTGGAGCGCTTGGCCGGTCGCTGGCAGGCGCGTGGCCAGCCAGACGATTTGGACATGGAATCCGACGCCGGGCTGGTGATGAGTGTCGACCCCTCCTTCCAGGCGATCGAGTGGGTTGACCCGACCTTCCACCTGCGATGGGTCACGCCGCAAAGCAGTAGTGAAGCGAACCTGGGCGTCGACTTCGGCTCCGATGAGCGGCGGCGTGTGGCGCTCGTCGCCGCTGAGCAGAGCCGGGGCGCGATGGTCAGCCGCCCGTTGGACTTGCGACAGGGCGGTCGGGGTCTGCTGGTCTGCGTTCCGGTCTACTCGCAAAGAAAGCTTAGCGGTTTCTTGCTCGGCGTGTTCCGCTACCAGGAGTTGCTTTCCTCGATCCTTCAAAATGTGGCGCAGGAGTACTGGGTGGCCGTGTACGACGGCGACGAGGAAATTTACAGTCGGAGGGATGTCAGATCATCGTCCCTGGGGGCCTGGGCTCAAGAAGGAAATATTCAGTTTCAGCAGCTAACCTGGCGAGCGCGGCTATGGCCGAAGCCGGGAACTCTATCGTATGCAGGATCCCCGCTGCCTCAGGTATTCCTAATCGGGGGCATCCTGATGGCTGTGCTGCTCGCTTGCACTGTCTACATGGCGGAAACAGCGCGCCTGCACGCCAAGGAAGTGATAGCCACCAACAAGGAGCTCCAACGAGAGATTGCCGGGCGCGAGCAAGCCGAGCAAGCATTGCGTCAGGCGCAGAAGATGGAGGCCGTAGGACGGCTGGCGGGTGGCGTGGCCCACGACTTCAATAACTTACTCATGGTCATCCGCGGCCATGCTACGCTTTCGCTCAACAGAACTGGTTCTAATGAAGCGCTCCGTCGAGAGCTAAACGAGATCCTCAAGTCCACGGATCGAGCTTCGTCACTGACGAGGCAGCTGTTAGCGTTCAGCCGCAACCAGGTGCTGCAGCTGCGGGTGCTAGATCTCAATAGCCTGGTCATTCAAGTGAAGGAACTGTTGCCGCCCGTGCTTGGCGAAGACATTCATCTGGTCATGGACCTCGACCCCGAGCTGGGACGCGTAAAGGCCGATTCAGCTCAGATGGAGCAGGTCATCATGAATCTGGTATTTAACGCACGGGACGCCATGCCTGATGGCGGCAAGTTGACGATCCAGACCGCGAACTTCGATCTCGACGAGACCTGGGTCCGTCGCCATGCGGGGGTTCGAGCCGGCCCGCACGTGATGCTGGCCGTGCGAGATACGGGACAAGGCATGGACCAGGAGATCCAGTCGCATATATTCGAACCCTTCTTCACCACCAAGGATAGAGGCAAAGGGACTGGACTGGGGCTGGCGAGTGTCTACGGAACGGTGAGGCAGAGCGGGGGTTTCATCACCGTTTCCAGCAAACTTCACGAAGGAACAACGATTCAGATCTATCTTCCGCGGGTTGAGGGACCTGTGGAGGCGATCGAGACCCCCAAGGCGCTTCCTCGGTCTCGACGGGGAGACGAAACGATCCTCGTGGTAGAAGATGACGATGCGGTGCGTCGCATGACGCGTGAGTTCCTGAAGATAAAAGGCTACACCGTCGTTGAGGCGAGAAGCGCCGCCGACGCAATTCAATTCATGGAGGGCCACAACGAATCGGTCGACCTGGTGCTGACCGATGTGCTGATGCCTGGAATGAAGGGACGCGAGTTGGTCGAGCGGTTGGAGAAATTGCGCTCCGGCATGAAGGTACTCTACATGTCGGCGTACACAGAAGATGCTGCAATCAATATCGGGGTTCTCAATCCGGGGACCGAATTCATCGAGAAACCATTCGGTCCCGATGAACTGGCCGACAAGGTGCGCGAAGTCCTGGGCGCAAATCGAGAGACTCTCGATGCTTAGCGGCTTGCGCCATCGCTAGGAGCACCCGGCCGGGCGCTAGAACTGGTCCGGGCCGCGTCCCGCGCCCGAATGCAAGCGCTCGAAACCTCAACCCCCTCCGGTTCATTTTCTCGGCGCTTCGGCCATCCCGAGAGCTACGCTCGTGGAGCCGACTCTGGGCTCTCCAGTTGATCGAGTGGTTTCTCGAACAGCCCCGCAAGGATTACGCCTGCTGGCTCCTGCCGAAGTGCGCCCCGGGTTAGCCTGCGGCCGCCATCGCGACGGCGCCGGCGTCTTGGTTCGGCGGGAGAGCCACGCCGTCGCGGAATGCAACAAATCTCCCCGAATTGGCTGGAACGCGCTCGCCGGGCACCAGAATCCCTACAAGGTTGAGCGGATCGGCGGCCGAAATAGCCACGGGTTCCCCGGCGTATTGCCGGTTGCGCTGTGCACGCAGAGAGTCGAGCCCTACCGGCAACGCGAACTGTTCTCCCAGAAATCCACTGACAAATCGTCCGCCGCGCACTTCGCCGCGATCCTCCAGGCGTCGCAGGGTGATCAGAACTTCGCGCCACCTGGGGAGAATACTCTCGCGGGTGAGCACCTCGCGGAAGACCACGCCGTAGCGACGCAGGAGCATCCAGCAGGTGGCTTCGAGAGCCCGGTCGTGGTCACCCGTCTCGCCCGAATAGAGCATCGCCCATCTCCCGGTGCTATGCCGCGGACGCGCGCTCTTACCGCTTCCCTGCCCTGCGCGCCGCCTCGGATCGATCAGCGCCCGCAGGTTATCGAAGCCGTCGGCGGTCAGCAGGCCGGCGGCCACAAGTTCCCAGAGCGCCATTTCTGCTTCCGCCTTCAGCTTGCCCGTGCCGCGGACAATGTCAGCAAAGAACGAGGCGCCACGCTGGCGCAAGAACCCCAAAATATCACTTGCACCGGGACTGAGCCCGCGGGTCGCGTCCCCCCCGGCTGCCGGCCGAGGAATCATCCATTCGGCATCATCGCGCACGAAGAACGTAATGGGGGCGACGCTGCTTGGCACGATCCTCCGCCTTTCCGGTGTTGTGCCCTCGATCGTAGCCGGGTGGGGAGACAGCCTTCCCCACCCGACCGCCCCGGTCAGGCAAAGCTGATCGAGGACTCTTGGGTCGTAGCCGGCGATGCGCCGCGCCAAGATTTGGCGTTCCCAGGCGTTCGCGGGAGCCTCGAAGCCTTGAACTTGGCGCAACACTTCGAGCGTCCCACGCTCGCCTAACAGTTGGGTGTTGGGAGAGACGTGCTGCCAATCGAAGAGCCAACGCATGAACTGCGCCGGCGTCACTGCCTCGACCTGCTTCCGCAACGTCCCTTTGGTCAGTTTGTGGATGCGGGCGAGAAGCCGCCTTTCGCACCACTCGGTTTGCTCGGCTCCGAGATTCCTGAAATTTCCGCGCAGAACCGTACCACTCGCTTCGAGCCGCAGAAGCATTCCTTCGATTTCGGCGACCGGAACCGGCAGCAACTCGGATAACTCCGGTGGAGTCACCGGACCGACCTGTGCCATCCACCCGTTCATTAATCCGAGCAGCGCTTCCTCGCGCGACGCTGCGGCTGATCCGGTCTCAGGAAGCGGCACTTCGAACTGCACCCGCGGGATGATTTGCGCGAAGGAGTTCGCGCGCTCCGCCGCAACCCAAAAGGTTTCGCCGTCGACCTGCGCGCGCCCTGCGCGGCGATCGGCAAAAAGCTGGTCGAAGTATGCGCTCCACGCCGGAATCGATTGTTGCAGCCGTCCCCTTAGCTGGCAGGCCCCGGCCGGTTGGGCGATCGGCTTCGCCGGCAACGCAGTTAGAGTCAACAGCGCGTCGTGCAGTTCTTCGGCATCGCGCACGTCGGGCCAGGCTGCGGCGCAAACCTCGGCGATGGCCGCCGGATCGAGTCGCCCAATTTCCGACAAGACCGCTTCGGGCAACGCGCGGCGCATCTCGACCGCGCGAGCGCGGCGTTCCTCAAGCGGCGCATCGTCTAGATACGCGTACGGGTTGGCATTCAGGATTTCATGCGAAAATTGTGATGGCACCGGCGTGTCTACCGCCAGGCAATCAATGCGGCCCTCGGCGATATCGCGCAAGACTCGCACGAGGCCGTCAACATCCATCGCTTCAGTCAGAGTGTCTTTCATCACTTCGCGGACCAGCGGATGATCGGGGATCGCGATATCGCCCGAAATGTTTTCCTGGCACGCCTGGGCCTCTGGAAATACCGCGGCCAGCAAGTCATCCGCGCGCATCCGCTGGATTGGCGGCGGAACTTTCTTTCCGTTTCGGAAACGAAGCAATGCCAGAGAGCGTCCCGCGTCCCAGCGCCAACGCGTGGTGAACAATGGCGACGCCAACACGGCCTGCGCAAGCACCTGGAGCACCGATGTGGGGTGCAAAAAATGAAATACATCGGCCAGGGGAAAACTGTGCTGCTCCGACAGAGCGATATTTAACCCGTTATCGGTGGCCGCGGCCTGCAGCTCAAAATTAAACGAGCGGCAGAACCGCTTGCGCAGAGCCAGCCCCCAGGCTTTGTTGATCCGAGCGCCGAACGGCGCATGTATCACGAGCTGCATCCCGCCGCTTTCATCAAAGAATCGTTCGGCTATGATCGTTTTTTGCGTTGGGACCGCACCCAGCACCGCGCGCCCGGCCAGGATGTACTCGACGGCCTGCTCGGCGCCCGCGATATCGAGACCGCACACCGACATCAGCCAGCTGACCGCCTCGCTCACCTCCGGCGAGCTTTGCCGGTTGGCCCCAGGCGGCACACCTGCGAGACGGGAGCTGATTTCGTCCCGCAGCCGGGCGAGATTCTCGGAGAGTTCAGCGGTGCGCGCCGGGGCTTCGCCCAGCCAGAAAGGGACGCTCGGGGCCGCCCCTTCGGCATCTTCCACAAGAACGCTGCCCGATTGCACGCGGCGGATCCGCCAGGAGCTGTTGCCGAGCAGGATGATGTCTCCCGCGAGGCTTTCCACGGCAAAATCCTCATCTACGGTGCCCACGATCGAGCCTTCCGGCTGAGCAATGACGCTATAGAGCGAATTCTCAGGAATCGCACCCCCGCTCGTGATCGCCGCCAGACGGCTACCGCGCCGCGCCCGCACTCGATGATGTACGCGATCACGGTGCAGGTGGGCGCCGTAGCGCCCGCGGCGCGCGGCGATTCCTTCTGAAAGCATCTCGACGACTGCGTCGAAATCCGCTCGCGCTAGGTTGCGATACGGATACGCGCGGCGCACAACAGAAAACAGTTCATCCTCGGTCCAGTCCTCGGCCGCGCACATGGCCACGATCTGCTGCGCTAAGACATCTAGCGGTACTTCCGGAATGGCGATCGAGTCCAGGTCACCGTTACCGACGGCACGCACGAGCGCCGCACATTCGAGCAATTCGTCGCGCGTTGTGGCAAAGATTCGTCCTTTCGGCACCGCGCCGCGCCAGTGGCCCGAGCGTCCGATGCGCTGCAAGGCGACCGAAATCGCCCGCGGAGAGCCGATCTGACAGACCAAATCCACGCTGCCAATATCGATCCCTAATTCGAGCGAGGCCGTAGCAACCAGCGCCCGCAAGTCTCCGGCTTTTAGCCTTTGTTCGGCTGCCAGTCGTAGCCTCCGCGACAGGCTCCCATGGTGCGCGGCTACGGCATCCCTCCCGAGCCGCTCTCCCAGACGATGCGCAATGCGCTCGGCCAGGCGCCGCGTATTCACGAAAATGAGAGTGGAGCGGTGCTGCGTCGCCAACTCTGCGAGGCGGTCGTAGATCTCTCCCCACGATTCGTTCGATGCGACCGGGCCTAGTTCGCCGCCCGGCACCTCGACCGCCAGATCGAGCTCGCGCCGATGTCCGATGTGCACAATGGTCGGGTCGGGCCTGTCTGAACCGCTCAGAAAGTGGGCGAGAACCTCCGGCGGCTTCTGCGTGGCCGACAGTCCGATCCGAGCAAGATTTCTTCCCGTCAGACACTCCAGGCGCTCAAGCGACAGCGCCAGATGCGCACCGCGCTTGTCGTCGGCTACCGCGTGAATTTCGTCAACAATAAGCGTCTCAACCGTCCGCAAGACCTCGCGGCTTTTTTGCGCGGTCAGCAGGATATAGAGCGATTCGGGCGTGGTCACCAGGACGTGCGGCGGCCGCGTCAACATGGCGCGACGCTCGTGTGCAAGTGTATCGCCTGTGCGCACGGCGGTGCGGATCTGCGGCATGAGCATTCCGCGTTCGCCCGCGAGTTGCAGAATTTCGCCGAGCGGAACTTCCAGGTTTTTCTGGATGTCGTTGCTCAGGGCCTTGAGGGGGGAAACGTAGAGGACTTCGGTGCGGTCTGCAAGTTCGCCAGAGAGCGCCTTGCGCACCAGGCGGTCGATGCAGGCTAGAAATGCGGCTAATGTTTTCCCCGAGCCTGTGGGAGCGAAGATCAGCGTGGTTTCACCAGCCAAAATATGCGGCCAACCCTGCTCTTGGGGCTCGGTGGGAGTTCCGAACCGGCTGACAAACCAGTCTCGAACCAGTGGATGCGCCCAATCGAGGCCCGGTGCGATGTTTTGCGCGTTATCGGTATTCATCGAGGACACTCAAATTATAAGCGATCGCAGGGCCAGAGGGCACGCTCATACATTCAGAGGACCTGTCAGATGCAAACAGTCTGCGAGCGAGCCAGAGCCTGCACTCTCGGTGAATCATTCTTGCTTATCGAGCCGATCCAGATCTCCCCGAGAGCCAGCCGACATTTCAAACCAAGATCGCGTCGACCTAAGCCCCGTGCTGAAAGGTGCCGCTTGTGGCAAGCCGTAGTCGTGAGCACCATCGCGGACCAGATGTCGGGGTACAGGCGCCGGAAGCCCCGGGGACCATCCCCAGAGGGACGAGAAGGACTTTCGGGGTGGTGCGCCAGTCGGCCCGGACCGACGTCGGCCGACCGAGCAAACCTCACACGGCTGCAGAACCAGGCACACACCACAGAGACAACAGGTAACCGTTCGCAGAAAAAAAAGGGAAGGGTTCTCGGGATCGCGCTCGGGTGATCTCTGGCTTGCCAGACTAGAATGAGCGACCGATATCAGCCCTTCGAGGGAGCAGCGAGCTTCTTGCGGGCGAGATCGATTAACTTCTCATCGGTACAAACTTCGAAGTAGGCGCGAGTACCCTGCAACCCGATCGTTCCGCCAGGCAATAGCTGTCGTGCAAAACCCTTGCGGACAATAATAGGCTCAAGCGATCCTCCAAGCGGTACTTCTCCGAAATAGAGCTGGGCGCGCTCCTTTCCCCACGGCATCGGAAAATTGCACCCCACCGGGGCGAGTGAAATTTCCGCGCTGAGTTTCTCGAACCCCTCTTCGTTCAGCTCGATGCCATTGAGGTTATAACGGATCAGAAGATCTTCTCCTTCTTCTCCTTCGGTGTCGTCCATCAGCGTTTGCAGTAGATAAACTTTGAAGGGACTGGGGTTGGCCTCGAACAGGCGCTTGGCGATTCTCGAACAGCTCGAGAGGCGGTCGGACAGATTCAGCGCTCGGGAAATCATGATGCGCGAGTCGCCATCCATCGACAGGGATGGCGCAGAATCCTGAAACGCCACGCCAATGCCAAGCTCCAAGGCAGGCAGATCGGTCAATTTCGTACGGGCGTTGTATGCTTGCGTGACCACGAGAATTTCCCGGGCGAGCACACAGGCGCGAGCTACAGCCCGCTGCGTGGTGCGAGTGGATTCGTTTTCGTAAATCGCCAGGATGATGGCATCGCCTTCGATGAATACCTTGGCGGCGGCATACCGCTCGAGCATGCGCTTCACCGGTTCGTGCAGATTCATGCTGAAGTGCGACGCGGGGTTCAAGCCTCGCGCAAGGAGGTCCTTGGTGATCCCGGTCGAGCCGCGCACGTCGACTTTAATGATGACGTGGTTGATGATAGGGTCCTCGGCGGGGCGTCCTTCGGCGGGGTGGAGAAATTCGTACAGGGTCTTATTCGCACGCGAGAGTTCGCGCGAGCTCTCCGAACGTACAAGGTTGATGCGCTCCATCCAGGCGGTCACGTGCTGGTAATTCCGGCGATCGCGCCGAATGCGCATCAGATCTTCGGCGAATTGCAAGCCCACGCCGAGCGTCTCCTTGTGAGTGCCGCGCCGGATCGAGCGCGAAACCTCCTCTAATTTTCGCATGGAAATCTTTCGTGCCGGGAATTGCTCGAGAATTTGGCCGACGCGCCTTGCTTCTTCGCGATTGACAAGCGCCTTCTTCAGTTGCTGGAGGTGGATGGGCGGGCAGTAGGAGCTGTAGAGCTTACGCAGTTCGTAGCTCGCAAGGACATGGAATAGCAGGTCACGCTCCTCGAGGCGCTGAACCCACTCTTCCAGAAGTCGGGTGCGCGTTTCCGGGGCCGGCTCCCCGTCCTCGGACCGCGCCTGCGCATCGAAGAGGCGCCGAGCGTTCGTGGGCTCGTTGAGGTAATCCCCCAGCCGGCTCCGGTACTGGTCAGTGAGAAACTCCACACGCTGCTTGACAGCATCGATCTGCGGGGCCAAGTCCTCGAGGCTCCTGCCCCGGGATGCGAATTTTCGGCTGAGATCATCGAGTTCGCCCTGCGACTCCGCCGGCGCTCCGGCCCTGCGCTGAAAGAGCCTCGCGAAACCGTCGTTGCGCCCGTCGCTGCGGGCGAGCAATTCTTCCTGCTCCTCTTCAAGATGAGCGAGTTCCGAGCGCAGCAGCCGCGCCTGTTCCAGAAGTCGCTCGGAGGTCTTGCGCGCCTTGTTCAGCTCCTCGGCATTATCCTCGGCCAGCACCACTTCACTCAGGAAATCCAGCAGAAGTGCGTCGAAGATCTCGAACCGATCGGGGTCGTTTACGAAATTGCCGAGCAGGATATAGTGCTCAAGAAAAAGCTGCTCATCATTTCCGCCTTCCACAAACAAAAAGCGGTTCTGAAGCAGATCGTACATCTCGTGAAATTCCTCGCCAAACAGCGCACGGCGAGATTTCGAGAATGTTCCCTCCTCAACTTCGCGCCAAATCCGGCACAGCGTTTCGCCAATCTGGTGAAGGATTTTCTTGCGATCGCCCTGGAGCTCGGCGATTTTCGAGCGCCACACGTGGGCCTGCTCGCTATGCTCGAACAGCTCACCCTTGACGCGAATACGCTCTTTGCACCCGACCAGAAAGCTCGAGAACTGGTTGCTCAGTTCTTGGATGAGGAATTTCAGCAGCGCGAGCCGATGCAGGATGTCGATTTCGATCGACTTCTGGAATTTGGCGCGTGTGAGCGATTCTTGTAGGACCTCGGTGAGGACTTTGCGGAATGCTGCGTGCTCCGGCGAACCTGGCTTGCGTTGATTGCCGAATTCGAGGGTAAAGTTGGCGCTCTGGCGAACCATCTCGAACAAATATTTGCCCGAAAAGTCGATGAAGCGGGGACTGAGGAAAACGTCATAATGGATGTTGTCGAAGCCTACGGTCAGGTGAGTCAGCCGGATATCGGCGGAGTAGGGCTCGAGCTTGATTCGGCTCGAACGGGCGGGGGATGGAGCAATTCGGATCTCAGACATTGTTCAGAATCTGCGAACAGGTAAACTTTACTGTAGCTGAGCTAAAATGCAGGGTGCAATAGAACGAAGCGTAAACGTTAATGCTATCCCCGACAGCACGCCTGGCGGAGACTTTGCGGCCACCTTCCCGGCTAGCGCGCCAGACGTCGCTCCCGGCAGGGAGGAACACGGGCCGTGCCTGTACTTTGGTCCCCGGGGACAGCGGTGCGACCGAAGGGCGCTCCCGAACGGCTACTGCTCAACGCATCAGGCCGGCGCTCGAGAACAATTTTTGCGGACCCAAGTGCCCCGCCGCATCGTCGCCTTCCTCGGGCTGCTCGCGGTTGTCTGGCCGTTGCTCGCCGATCTGATTCGCGAGATTCTTCGATTCCTTCGCTAAACGGGGGCGCACCTCCGCCTGCCCCCCCGGTGTTCTTCGACAGAGATGATGGCCCAGAACGCCTCGATTCCGGGTAGAATGTCGATCCATGTCGAAGCTACTGGAAGGCAAAACAACCATCGTGCTCGGAGTATGGAACAAATGGAGCATCGCCTATGCGATCTCGCAGGCTTTCGTTCGCGAGGGAGCGACCCTGCTGCTTACATTTCAGAACGACCGTGCGCGGCCGACGGTTGAGGAACTCGGACATGATCTCGGCGCTGCCGGCTTGTTTCCGTGCGACGTGCAGCAGCAGTCCGACATCGACAAGCTTGCCGAAGCGCTGACGGCCAGCGGCCGCCGGCTCGACGTCATCGTGCACAGCATTGCCTTCGCGAATCGCGAGGACTTGAACCAGCCGTTCGTCCATACGTCCCGGGACGGATTCCATCTGGCCCTCGACGTGAGCGCCTATTCGCTTGTGGCGCTGGCAAGGGCGCTTTCGCCGCTGATGACCGACGGCGGTGCCATCATGACGCTCAGCTATCTTGGGTCCACACGAGTCGTAACGAACTACAACGTGATGGGAGTGGCCAAGGCAGCGCTCGAGGCCGAGGTGAGGTATCTTGCGAGCGAACTCGGCGCGAACAAGATCCGCGTGAACGCGATCTCGGCCGGCCCCATCAAGACGATCTCGGCGCGCGGGATCAAGGATTTCTCCCAGGTGCTCGACTTCGTCGCACAGCATGCGCCGCTGCGTCGAAATACCGATATAGCGGAGGTTGCCGATACGGCCGTGTTCCTTGGAAGCAATCTGGGCCGCGGCGTTACGGGGAACATAATCTACGTGGACGCTGGATTTCAGATCATGGGGCTGTGAGTCTTCGCCGTTGACCAGAGGCTGTCGGAGCCGTTCTCTATGGAAATTCTGCGCGTATCTTCGGCGACGTGCTCGAGATGAATTCGCACCACGGGCCAATCGGTACGCAGAGCGAGTTTATTTGGCCACTCGACAATCACGACAGCTTGTTCGGAGAAAACATCCTCGAGGCCGAGGGTTTCGAGATCGTGGAAATCACTCACGCGATAGAGATCCACGTGATACACACAGACGCCGCGGTCGTATTTGTGGACGAGGGTGAAAGTCGGGCTGGTAACTTCGTCTTCCTCGGCGGCGCCCATGCCGCTGACGATTCCCTTCGTGAGCGTCGTCTTCCCCGCCCCGAGATCTCCGAAAAGCAAGACCAAAACGGGCGCTCTCAGTTGCGCGCCGATTTCACGGCCGTGCTGAATCGTTTCGTCCGAGGAGTGCGTGACCAGTTCGCGACTAGCCACGGCCACACTCAGCATAGAAATGCTTATAGGCGCGCGGAAGGAAGCGGATCAGATCGGTGGCCATCAGGGGGGCTTCACCAACCTTGGCTGCGGCGAGATCCCCGGCCAGGCCGTGGAGATAAACGGCAAAGCGAAGCACCGCTGCCCAGGAATCGGCGCCGTACTGCGCCGTGAGCCCTGCGAGCATTCCGGTAAGGACATCTCCTGTGCCAGCTGTCCCCATTCCGGGATTGCCCGTCGGATTAACCCAGATGCGGCCCTCGGGGGCCGCAACCGCGGTCTGGTGACCCTTGAGGATGACGTAGCAGTTCCAATCGACCGCCGCTTTGTGCGCGACCTCGAAGCGCCGCGCTTGCACATCACTGGTCGAGCAGCCAAGCAGGCGCGCCATTTCACCTGGATGCGGCGTGAGGACGATCGTGTTTTTTTGGCCCCGCAATTCTCTCCCCTCGCCGGCAAATGCGTTTAACCCGTCCGCATCGAGAATCATGGGAACACGCGACCGGTTGCCGACGATGGTGCGAACCAACTGCGCAGTCTCATGATGTGTTGTAAGACCGGGACCGATCGCGAGGGCACGCTTCCCTTTCAGGATCGACTCAAAACGCCCATCGGCAAGACTCCGAAGCGAAATGCTGCCGGTCGCGGTCGCCGGCAGAGCCTCGGTCATGATCTCGGGCGTGTGGGCCGCGACGGTAGCAAGCACGGGTTCAGGCGTTGCGACCGTGACCAGACCTGCGCCAACCCGTAGTGCCGCCCAGGAGGCGAGAACCGCCGCGCCGCTCTTACCCACCGAGCCGGCAACAACCAGCGCGTGACCGTAATCCCCCTTGTGGCCTGTGGGCCTGCGAGGAATCGCGAATTGGGACAGGTCGCCTGGCTCGGTCCAGTGGACATTGCTCTTCCCTACTTCGTCGATCAGTTGGGGCGGCGAGCCGATATCCCGCACCAAAAGCCGGCCGACATGACGGTCCGCGGCACCCACTAGAAGGCCCATCTTCGGCGCGGTAAACGTCACGGTGTAATCCGCGACAATGGCCACGCTTCCGACCTCGCCCGTGTCGGCATCCAGTCCGGATGGAATATCGACCGACGCGACCGTTGAGCCGGGGGCTCGGTTTGCGTGATTCAAGCCCTCGATCACTTCTTCGAGCAGTCCCTCGATCCGACCGCGGACGCCGGTGCCGAGGAGCGCGTCGACAAGGATGTCGGCGGAAATAATCGCAGGTCTTGACTGCTGCCATTCGCTTGGATGGATGACTACATGGAGTTGGCCCGCGTCATCCTGCCAGCGCTGGCAATTGACAGCCGCATCGCCCCGCAGATCTTGCGGCAACGCGAAGAGAAATACACAGGGCTTTGCCCCCATTTCCGCCAGGTGTCGCGCGACCACAAAACCATCACCGCCATTGTTTCCCTTCCCGCAAAGCACGACAATTCGCCGCCGCGCCAAATTCGGATATCGCTGCTCGATGAACAGTGCGACGCTCCGTCCGGCATTCTCCATCAGGGTGAGGCTTGGAACGCCAAAGCGCTCCGTCGTTAGGCGGTCTACCTCTCTCATCTCGGCGGCTGTCAGGACTTTCATGGCTGAAGGCTCATGGAGGCTTTTCACAATTCACCGACAGTATAATGAAAACCACGCTTGCGCCCTAGCAAGCGAGCCGATGCTCTGGGAAATGATCGTGTCAGGAGACAACTAAGGTGCCAGATGAGGAGCTAGGCCAGCGTTTCGCTCATGGCTGCGGATCGAGCTTTGTGCGCAGGCAGCCGACGAGTTCGGGAGCGAGCTCGGAGATGTTCATTCCTTCGGAAACGATAAACTTACAGCTCAATATGGGACGAGACTGGTCCTCGTCTGAAAGCTGGCAATTCACACGGCAGTATTGGCATTCCTGGTTCCAGCAGAACCGGCCGTACGGAATTGTCTCCGGGCTGATGAATTGAAAAGCACGCAGAAGAGAATTCCTCTCCGGTACGAGGAACGCTTTCCCCATGATGGTAATTTCGACAAGTTTTTCGTAGGGCCGAAAGACGCCGGACAACAGTGATACCCCGCCATCTGCCATCGGATGATCTCCCGAAGAACGAAGCTAAAGCAGCACGACTGGTTGGGCAACAAAAACGAGCTACCGACGTGCTCAATGATCTACTGGCAGGGGGTAGAGAGGAAGACGCATCCGCGCCCTCTCGGGCGTCCCACAAATAAGGGGACATGGTCACTGTGCTCGGTCAATGTCGTTTGAGCTCGCGAGCCAGTTTCACCGAATCGGCATACTCCTGCGCGGCCCCCGAGCGAGATTCGACCCCCAACAGGGGGCTCTCGGCCTCGCAAACGACGGGCTCAGGACCGGAGCTTTGCTCGCGAGTGCTTGCTGACTCATTTGCAGAGTTTCGCTAGAGGCCGGCGCCAGCGGCCTCTAGTTT
>Ga0209526_10000551_pt1 | contig 24538 bp, 31 predicted proteins | sample JacPinW_OM2H0_M1_FD_188566 | JGI IMG/M metagenome (GOLD analysis project Ga0209526, IMG submission 188566) | Forest soil microbial communities from Algoma, Ontario, Canada - Jack Pine, Ontario site 1_JW_OM2H0_M1 (SPAdes) (version 2) | ecosystem: Environmental > Terrestrial > Soil > Boreal... | reverse complement strand
TATAAGTATGCGCGGATTTCGCCATTCAAGGTGCGCGAAGTGACGCGTGAGATTCAGGGCCTGCCGGTTTCGGCTGCGCTGGATGTTCTCGCTTTTACGCCGAAGAAAGCGGCGTTCCTCATCAACAAGACGTTGAAGAGCGCGATCGCCAATGCGGAGAACAACGCGAACCTGAAAGCCGACGGGCTGGTGGTGAAGGAAGCCGTCGTCGGCGAAGGCCCGACCTTCAAACGGATGATGGCGCGCGCGCGGGGCAGCGGCAGCCGGATTTTGAAGCGGACAAGCCACATTCGCATTGTTTTGTCGGACGAAATTGAAATCGAAACGCGCCAAACGAGGAAAGCGAAACGCGAACAAGAAAAGAAGGAAGCGAAGACCGGCGAAGGACAGGAAAGATCGACAACTACAACGCACAAGCGCGGCGCGAAGTCGAAAAAGGCCGGGAAAGCGAAATCGAGAAAGTAATTTATGGGACAAAAAGTTAATCCGATCGGATTTAGATTGGGCGTGAATCGCGACTGGCGTTCGCGTTGGTACGCGTCGCCCCAAGAGTTGCCCGCGTTTCTGCACAACGATCTGGCGATTCGCGATTACGTGAAGAAGAAGCTGCAATTCGCGGCGGTCTCGAAAATTGTGATCGAGCGCGCGTGGAACTCGATTCGTGTCACGATACACACGGCGCGGCCCGGCATTGTCATCGGACGCAAAGGCGCCGAAATCGAAAAGATGACGGAAGAAATTTCAAAGATGGCGCAGGGCAAACAAATCAAGATCGACATACAGGAGATCAAGACACCGGAACTGGACGCGCAATTGGTCGCCGAAAACGTTGCGTTGCAGATCGAGCGCCGAATCGCTTATCGCCGCGCCATGAAAAAAGCGGTGCAGGTGGCGATGGATTTTGGCGCGGAAGGAATTCGCTTGCGCTGCTCAGGCCGATTGAACGGCGCTGAAATTTCGCGCTCGGAATGGTATCGCGAAGGAAAAGTTCCGCTGCACACATTGCGCACGGCGATTGATTACGGCTTCGCCGAGGCCAACACGGTTTACGGCAAGATTGGCGTGAAGTGCTGGATGTGTAAGAAAGAAGAAGCACCAACGGAAGCGCCGGTAGCATTACCGCCGCCGCCTCCGCCTGAGCCGGCTGAAGTTTAAGGAGAAGATTTATGCCGTTGATGCCCAAACGCGTGAAGTATCGCAAGTCCCAGCGGGGAAGCCGCAAGGGAACTGCTTCGCGCAATCTCCGAATCAATTTTGGTGAGTTCGGTCTGCAAACGCTCGAGCGCGCCTGGATCACGAACACGCAGATCGAAGCCGCGCGCGTAGCGTTGACCCGCAACATGAAACGCAAGGGTAAACTTTGGATCCGAATTTTTCCGGACAAGTCGGTTACGGGGCGCCCACCGGAAACGCGGATGGGCAAAGGCAAAGGCCAGCCGGAATATTGGGTCGCAACCGTGCGGCCGGGGAATATTTTATTCGAACTCGACGGTCTGACCGAGACGGTCGCCCGGGAGTCACTCCGACTGGCGGCGGACAAGTTGCCGGTGCGAACAAAATTTATCAGTCGCCACCATGTGGCCGCTGCTTAACGAACATGAAAATCAAAGAACTTATAGAGATGAGCACGGACGAGCTGCTGACGAAGCGGCGCGATCTGCATCAGGAGACTTTGCATTTGCGTTTGCAACAGCAAAGCGGGCAACTCGAACAACCGAGCCGTTTGCGTTTGTTACGGCGTGACGCCGCGCGCATCGAGACGGTGCTCTCGCAGCGGAGTAAAGAAGCAGCGACGAAGTAATTTATGGCCGAGCAAATATCACAAGATCGACAATCGACGGCAAAGCCGCCGCCGCTGCCGGCGATTTACACCCGCGCGCCGCGCAAGACCCGCGTGGGCGAAGTTGTCTCGAGCAGCATGAACAAGACGATCGTGGTGCGCACGATTACGCGAGTGCCGCATCCGAAGTTCGGCAAGATCGTGAAGCAAATGCGAAAGTTTTATGCGCACGACGAGGAAAACAAAGCGAAGGCCGGCGACACTGTGCGTATCATGGAGACGCGTCCGCTCAGCAAGTTGAAGCGCTGGCGGCTGGTGGAAGTCCTGCAAAAGTAATTGTCGATCTTATGGTGCAACTTCGATCCAGATTAGATGTGGCAGATAACACCGGCGCGCGCATGGCGACGATGATCGGTGTGATCGGCAAGTCGACGCTGTACGCGAGGATCGGCGATGTGATCACGGCGAACGTGAAGGAAGCGAGCGCCACCGGCACCGTGAAAAAAGGCGAAGTAGTGCGCGCGGTTCTCGTGCGCACACGGCAGCCGATTCGCCGCGAGGATGGTTCGTTTCTGCGCTTTGACAACAACGCAATCGTCATCATCGACAAAGATTTGAACCCGCGCGGCACGCGCATTTTCGGACCGGTCGCGCGCGAACTGCGCGAGCGCAATTTCATGAAAATTGTCTCGCTCGCTCCTGAAGTTTTATGAACCGATTAAAGTTTCACGTCAAAAAAGGCGACCAGGTCGAGGTCATTTCCGGGAACTTTAGAGGTTCAAGCGGAAAAATTCTCGAAGTGATCCCGAGCAAGCAGCGAGTGCTGATCGAGGGCGTGCGGATTATTAAAAAGCACCTGCGGAAATCGCAGGACAATCCCAGTGGGAAAATCGCCGAGCGGGAAGGTCCGATTCACATCTCAAATGTGAAATTGATCGAACGCGAGAAGAAGGCCGAAAAGAAAACTAAAAAGGGAAAGAAGCCGAAAAAAGAGGCTGAGAAGAAAGCGGCGTGATGGAGAACGAATTTTATCGCGATTACAAAGAGCGGGTGATGCCGGCGTTACAGCAACGGCACAAGTACAAGAACGTACATCAAGTGCCGCGGGTTGAGAAAGTCGTGGTCAACACTTCGGTTGGCTCGCAGGCGGACTTGAAACAGGCCATGGAGGAAGCAAAAACGGAACTTGCTCTCATTACCGGCCAGCAACCGGCGGAAACGCGGGCAAAGAAGAGCATCGCCAATTTCAAATTGCGCAAGGACCAGGTGATCGGCGCGAAAGTGACTTTGCGCGGTGATCGCATGTACGAATTCCTCGAGCGCTTGATCAAAGCCGCGCTCCCGCGCATTCGTGATTTCCGCGGAGTATCGCCGCGCTCCTTCGACGGGCATGGCAACTACACGCTTGGGGTTTCCGATCAGTCGATCTTTCCAGAGGTCGAGCTCGATAAAATCAAGCGCAACATCGGATTTGATGTTACAATCGTTACCACTGCGCGGACGGATGACGAGGCCAAGTCGCTCTTGAGCGAAATGGGGATGCCCTTCACCGACCGCGCGAAAAAGCCGGCTCCGCAAGCCGCCTGAATTTCATGAGTACAGTAACAGATCCTATTGCAGACCTTTTGGCGCGTATTCGCAACGCCGCGCAAGCGGAGAAGATCGACATGTTCGTTCCGTACTCGAAGATCAAAGCGGAAGTCGTTCGCATTTTAAAAGATGAGGGTTACATCGCCGATTACTCGGTCGACACGAGTGCGGCGCATCCGCGGATCAAGATTACGAACAAGCTGGTCGATCACACATGCGCCATAACCGGATTGCGCCGGGTGAGCCGTCCAGGTTTGCGCCGATACGTGGCCGCTGATGAAATTCCGCGTGTGCTCGGTGGAATGGGCACATCGATTTTATCCACGCCGCGCGGCGTCATGTCCGGCCGCGAGGCCAAGAAACAAAAAGTGGGCGGCGAACTGCTCGCCTACGTTTGGTAAATTTTTATGTCCCGAATCGGAAACAAACCAGTCGAAATTCCCGACAAAGTCAAAGTCAACATCGACAATGACGGCGCTGTGTCCGTGGAAGGACCAAAAGGAAAGCTGAACTGGAAATTGCCGCGTCAGATCAAGGGAAGCGTGAAGGACAATCGCGTCTCGATCGTGCGCGGAGCGGAAACGCGCAGTGTGAAAGCGTTGCACGGACTTTCCCGCGCGCTCGTTCACAACATGGTGCAGGGCGTCAGCGAAGGTTTCACTAAGCAACTTGAGATAGAGGGCGTCGGTTTCAAAGCCGCGGTGCAAGGATCGAATCTGAATCTCAGTCTTGGTTTTTCGCATCCGATTGTGTTTTCGATTCCGAAAGACATCAAGATCACGGTCGCGGACCAGACAAAAATCACGATTCAAGGCGCCGACAAGAAGGTAGTCGGCCAGGTGGCGGCGGATATCCGTCGGTTTTATCCACCAGAACCTTACAAGGGCAAGGGCGTGCGCTACGCGGGCGAGCAGATTCGTCGGAAAGAAGGCAAGACGGTTCAATAATATGGCGATTTTTAACCGAAGAGCAGCGCGTCACCGTCTTCATCGGCGAATCAGGAAAAAAATTTCCGGCACAGCCGAGCGGCCACGACTGGCTATTTATTTTTCCGGCAAACACGTTTACGCGCAGGTCGTTGATGATGACGCCGGACGCACCTTGATCGCGGCGGGGACTACGGAGAAGGCGGTCCTTGGCAAAAACAAAGCCGCAGCCAATCGCGCCAGCGCGGAGGCAGTTGGCAAGCTCATCGCCGAGCGCGCATTGGGGAAGAAGATCGACAAGGTGGTATTCGATCGCGGCGGGTTTCAATATCAGGGAAAGGTCAAAGCTCTCGCGGACGCGGCGCGCGAAGGCGGTTTGAAATTTTAAGTCATGGCAGAACCAAACAGAGGCAGACGACAAGATTCGCGCAACGTCGACAAGACGCCGGCGGCAAAGGGGGACACGACCGAGAAAGTCGTTTTCATCAATCGCTGCGCCAAAGTCGTGAAAGGTGGGCGGCGTTTCAGTTTCAGTGCGCTAATCGTGGCTGGCGATCATGACGGAAGCGTCGGGGTCGGTTTCGGCAAGGCAAACGAAGTTTCGGAAGCGATCCGAAAAGCGTCGGAAGCGGCACGCAAATCGATGGAAAAAGTTTCGCTCCACGAAAACACAATTCCGCATGAGACGATCGGCGAGTACGGCGGTGGCCGAGTGTTGTTGCGGCCGGCGTCGCCTGGAACGGGCGTGATCGCCGGCGGCGGTGTCCGCGCGGTTGTGGAAGCTGTGGGAATTCGCGACGTGCTCGCGAAATCGCTTGGTTCGAGTAATCACGCCAATGTGGTGAAGGCGACTGTCGCGGCGCTGAAATCTTTGCGCCGAAAAGATGAGATTTTCAAGGTGCGCGGAATAAAAAGCGGCGACGGAAAGGCGGCGGCACAGGCATGATGAGATTACATAATTTGCGGCCGCGTCCCGGTTCGCGGCACCGCGTCAAGCGACTTGGTTGCGGCGAAAGCTCCGGACACGGCAAAACCAGCGGCAAAGGTCACAAAGGCCAGAAGGCGCGCTCAGGAGGCAGCATTCGTCTAGGTTTTGAAGGCGGCCAAATGCCGCTGATCCGGCGGTTGCCGAAGCGCGGTTTTAATAACGCGGCCTTTCACAAGACTTACGCCATTGTGAATCTGACCGATCTCAACGAATTCAAGAGCGGCACATTGGTGAACGAGCAGTTATTGCGCGAATCGAACCTGGTGCGAGGCCATGTCGCGGGAATAAAAATTCTGGGCGACGGCGAATTAAAGCACGCGCTGAAAATCGAAGTCGACAAAATCAGCGAATCAGCACGGGAAAAGATCGACAAGGTGGGCGGGACGATCACGCTGCGTGAGCGGGCACAGAGACCCGCGACGCGGGAAGATGCCGATGTAGCGGCGAAAGAAATGCCCGCGGAAACATCGGCCAAGGCGACGGCGAAGAAAAGATCGACAAGTGCGTCTCGCGGGACCGCGAAAAAGAAAACTTCTCGGAAGCGCTAGCATGCGCGACTCGATCTCTTAATTTACCGGGATGGTTTCGGCGTTTCTAAACTCGGTTAAGATACCGGAATTACGCCGGCGCATCTTGTTCACGCTCGCGGTCATCGTGATCGTCCGGCTTGGCGCGGCGATTACAACGCCGGGAGTCAATCAGGCGGTGCTGCAGGAGTGGTTTCGGAGCGCGCTCACGGAAAAATCCGGAGGCGGCGTCGCGGCCCTCTTCAATTTGTTTAGCGGCGGCGCGTTGGAAAACTGCGCGATCTTCTCGCTCGGTATCATGCCCTACATCAGCGCATCGATCATGATGCAGTTGCTGACCGCCGTCATCCCGCAACTGGGCCGGTTGGCGCGGGAAGATGGTGGCCGGCAAAAAATCATGCAACTGACGCGTTACGCGACGGTTGGGCTCTGTATTTTTCAAGGTTATCTGCTCGCGGTTTCATTTCAGCATCCGGAGTCGTATCACACGATGTTGCCGGGAATCACCGACACGATGCGCAATCTTGGTCTTGCATTAGTCGAAGACACCGGATGGACATTCCGCATCGTGACCGTGATTTCATTGACCACAGGCACGCTTTTTTTGATGTGGCTCGGCGATCAAATTACCGAGCGCGGCATCGGCAATGGCATTTCATTGATTATCACAATCGGCATCGTCGCGCGCTTGCCGGCAGCGCTGGCGCAAGCGTGGAAGACGTTTGTCCCGTCATCACAAACGGGCACGAGCCAGGTCAATCCGGCGATTTTGGTTTTGATGGTGGCGTTTTTGTTCCTTGTCATCGCGGGGGTGATCGCGGTGACGCAAGGCGTGCGCAAGATCACTGTGCAGTACGCCAAACGCGTAGTTGGCCGCAAACAATATGGCGGCAACACGCAGTACATGCCGTTGAAAGTGAATTACCCAGGCGTGATGCCGATCATCTTTGCGTGGGCGCTCTTGTTGTTCCCGAACACGATCGTGAGCATGGCTTTTCGAAACAGTCCTACGGCCAGGCAAATCTCAGAGATGCTTTCGGCCGGCTGGCTTCATTACGTCGTTCTCGCCTCGATGATTTTCTTTTTCAGTTATTTTTGGGTGGCGACACAGTTTCAGCCGTCGCAAATCGCGGACGACTTGAAAAAGTACGGCGGCTACATTCCTGGTGTTCGGCCGGGCAAGCCAACTGCTGATTTTCTCGATTATACCATGACGCGGCTCACATTTGCGGGCGCGGTTTTTTTAACGGTGATTGCGATCCTGCCGCAGTTGCTCGCGCACCAGCTCAATGTGCCTTACATCACCGCGCAATTTTTTGGCGGCACGAGCCTGCTTATCATCGTGGGTGTGATGCTTGATACGATGCGGCAGGTGGAAACACATCTGATCCAGCGGCATTACGACGGCTTTCTGCGCAAAGGCAGGCTGCGCAGCGGCTTCCGCGACCGTTTGGCCTATCGAAGTGGCGAAGCGGCGCGTGAGAACACTTTGATGTGGCTTTATGTCGGGATCGCCGTGCTTGTTATTGGCGGAGTCGCCATCTTCCTTTACGGCCGCTAGGTGAAGAGACGACTTGTGCTCCTAGGCGCGCCCGGTTCCGGAAAAGGAACGCAGGCGGAAATGATCACGCGCCAATTTGGTATTCCAGTGACTTCGCCGGGCGCGATTTTGCGCCGCGAAAAAGATCTCGGCACGCCGTTGGGTTTGGAGACGGCCGAGATTACACAACGCGGCGATCTGGTGTCGGACAAAATCATCATCGGACTGATTGAAGATTGGTTGCGTTTGCATGGCGGTCACGGCTTTGTGTTCGACGGATTTCCAAGAACGCTGCCACAGGCTGAAAGTTTGCAGTCGATTCTTACCCGGCTGCACACATCGCTCGATCTGGCGATTTGGCTCGAAGTCTCGGAGGAGACCGTGCGCGCGCGGATCTCGGGCCGTTTGCAATGCCGTAGTTGCGGCTTCACGACGAGCGTGACGAGCGCGAAGTTCGCCGAGCGGCCGGTCTGCCCTTACTGCGATGGGCCGCTGGTGCGCCGGAATGACGATGACATCAGCGTTTTGCAGACGCGACTCCGAGAGTTCAATACCAAAACGCAACCACTGGCCGATTTTTACGGGAAGATATCGATTTTGCGCCGGGTGGATGGAAATCGCGATCGCGAAGCTGTCTTTAGCGACATCTCACGGCTGATTGAGGAGAAGGTCCCAGCATGATTCCGATCAAGAGCGCTAAAGAAGTAGAAAAAATGCGGCAATCATGCCGCACCGCGAGTGACATTCTCGATCGGGTGAGCGAGCTGGTCCGGCCGGGAATTACAACGAAAGAAGTGGACGAAGCAGCCGCCGATTTCATGAGCGAGACGAACGTGAAGAGCGCGTTTCTCGGGTACCGGCTCGGTCACCGTGTTTTTCCGGGAAACATTTGCATCTCGCTAAACGATGAGGTTGTGCACGGCATCGGGAGCCAGCGCCGCATCCAATATGGCGACATCGTGAAGCTAGACATCGGCGTCATTCAAGACGGCTGGGTGGGGGACACCGCCACGACGGTGCCGGTCGGAATCGTTGACGAACGGACGGAGCAGTTGCTGCGGACCACTGAAAATGCGCTCGATCGGGCGATCAGCATCGCGGTGGAAGGCGTTCGGCTCGGCGACATCTGCGCCGAAATTGAAGATGAAGCGGCGAGCAATCGCTTTTCTGTTGTCCGCGAATTTGTCGGCCATGGCGTGGGCCGGAAATTGCACGAGGAGCCGCAAATTCCTAATTACGGCAAACGGGGCAGCGGTCCGAAATTAAAAGCCGGCATGACGTTGGCAATCGAACCGATGATCAATGTGGGCACCGCGGAAGTGCGGCTTCTCGATGATGGTTGGACGGTGCGGACCGCAGACGGCTCGCGCTCGGCGCACTTCGAACACACGGTTTTGATCACCAAAGATGGACCGGAAATCCTGACATGGCGCGCAAGGACGCAATTGAAGTAGAAGGCACTGTCGTGGAGTTGCTTCCGAACACGATGTTCCGCGTGGAGCTGCCCAACGGCCACCGAGTCCTGGCCCACATCTCCGGGAAAATGCGTTTGCACTTCATTCGCATCTTGCCAGGAGACAAAGTTATGCTAGAGGTTTCTCCCTACGATTTGTCGAAGGGGCGGATCACTTTCCGCCAAAAGTGACAACGCGGATACTTCTCCGCGTTTTTCGTTTCGTGAACTATGAAAGTGCGACCATCAGTAAAAAGACTTTGTGAAAGCTGCAAGATTGTGAAGCGCAAGAACGTGGTGCGCGTGATCTGCAAAAACCCGCGCCACAAACAGCGCCAGGGATAGGACGTTTATGCCAAGATTACTCGGAGTTGAAATTCCAGCGGACAAACGCATCGAAGCGTCGCTCACTTACATTTACGGGATCGGCCCGAGCATGTCGAAGCGCATCCTCGAGCAAACAAACATCGATCCGAATTTGCGGGCGAAAGAGCTCACGCCCCAACAGATCAACGAAATCATTCACGCCATCACCAACAACAAGATCAAGATTGAAGGCGATCTGCGTCGGGAAGTGCAGAGCAACTTGAAACGCCTTCAGGCGATCAATTGTTACCGCGGCATCAGACATCGCCGCGGATTACCTGTGCGCGGACAGCGAACATCGACAAATGCGCGCACGCGCAAAGGCCCGCGGAAGACAGTTGGTGTAATTCGCAATCCGGAAGCGAAAACGGGTAAAGTTTAGTTTTTAAAATGGAAAAAAAACCGAGCAAACCCAAGACGGACAAGGCGAAGCCGAAAAAGCCAAAAGCAGAGGCTGAAAAACCGGCTGCAAAAACCGAAACGGCTCCTGTCGAGACGGTTGCTTCAACGGTTCCGCCCGTCGCTGAGACCAAAGTTGCAAAAAAGGAGGCCAAGCCGCCTAAAGAAGAAGCAGCTCCCGCTGAGACTCCGCGGGAAAATCTTTCGCTCGACGCTGATGACGTTGAGAAGCCGAAGATCGTCAAAGCTAAGGGGAGCAAGAATGTCCACTCCGGCATCGCTCACGTTTTTTCGACATTCAACAATACGATTGTCACGATCACGGATTTGAACGGCAACGTGATCGGTTGGTCGAGCGCAGGAAAAGTGGGCTTCAAAGGCTCCCGCAAAAGCACGGCCTACGCGGCACAGATGGTTGCACAAGATGCTTCCCGGCAAGCAATGGGTCATGGTCTCAAGGAAGTCCAGGTCTTGGTCAAAGGGCCCGGCGCTGGGCGCGAATCAGCCGTGCGCGCGTTGCAGGCAATTGGTCTCGACTTAACAGTCATCCGCGATGTGACGCCGGTTCCGCACAACGGTTGCCGTCCGCCCAAGCAACGCCGCGTCTGACGCTTTAACGAATCAATCAACAAATCTCATGGGCAGATACACCGGACCTAAAACAAGAGTGAGCCGCCGTTACGGCGTCCAGATTTTTGGACCATCCAAATCGCTTGAACGGAAAAATTATCCGCCTGGCATGCACGGACCGAAAGGTTCGCGGCGCAAGCAATCGGAATACGCCATCGCGCTCGGCGAAAAACAAAAGCTCCGTTACCAATACGGACTGCTCGAGCGCCAATTTCGCCGCATATTCGAAAACGCGTTGCGCAAACGCGGTGTCACTGGTGAAACGTTGCTGCAGTTGCTTGAGACTCGGCTCGATAACGTTATTTACCGCCTTGGGTTGGCAAACACGCGCAATGCTGCGCGTCAGCTTGTTTCCCATGGCCATGTTCAGGTCAACGGTCGCAACGTCAACATTGCCTCTTACAACGTGAAAGCGGGCGACGAGATTGCGATCAAAGACAAACCGAAATCGCGTCAGCTTGCCCTCCGCAATCTCGAATTGACTCAAATCGTGCCAGTGCCGGACTGGCTGACCGTTGATCGCGACGCGCTCAAGGGAAAAGTCGCGCACATCCCATCGCGCGACGAGATGCAGCCGATCGTCAACGAGCAGTTGATCGTCGAGTTGTATTCGCGGTAACGCCTTCCAAAAATTCGAGCGCCTTATCGTAGCTTCGTCGTTGGAGATAATGCGCGAGCTGCGGATCGATCGGGCGCGGCAAACCCGCTTGCAGCTTGTCGATCTTTTCTGAAACGGCGCGCAGCCGCTGGACATGGTCGTGTTCGTCGCGGCGGCTCGCCTCGTCGCCAATAATTGCTAACCGTTCGCGCAAAGCTGCAATAAGATCGAGAATTACAGTTTCCATCAGTTGAGAGCGGTTTCTTGGAAACTAAAGCTTGAAACGGCTGTTTGTTTTAAGCAAGCGTGCAGCAATGAGTGACGGCCAACCAAAACGAATCTTGATGGTGGACGATGACGCCGCCCTCCTGCGCATCGTCCGCGAAGCGCTGACTGCCTGTTTGCGGTGCGATGTCGATACCTCACCCAAGCCCGAATACGCTTTCGAGCTCGCGCTCAAGAAAACTTACGACTTGTTGATCTTTGATTTTCAAATGCCGATGATCGACGGCGCGATGTTGTTTTTCCTGATCGGCAAAGTTTATAACAATATCGAACCGGCGAGAAATGTTCCGCCGCTCTTGCTTGTTTCCGGCAAGGCCGACGAAGAGCGCGCGCAGGAGCTGTTGAAAGAACCGGGCGTGGCGGGATTGATCGCAAAGCCCTTTGCGATGAACCGGCTGCTTGAAAAAATCAAAGAATGCGTGCCTGGGATTGAATCGCTCGAATCGCCTCGCCGTTAGCGAGGCCCGATTTCGGAAAGAAGTTGCCGTTTCGCTTCCAGCCAATCGGAGCTGGCGTCACCTGGAAGAGCGAATCGGCGTCGTCGTTCGGAAATGAAATAAGCGCGGATTCGAATCTCGTCATCGGTCGGATCGACGTCCGCAATCGCGCGCGGGGATTTTGCCTTACGCGAAGTGTTGCTCTTCTTCGAAGCGGCCTTTTTTACCCCTGTCGATGGGCGCCGCCGTTTTGCGTTGTCGATTCTCGTACCGGGCGCAGTTGGACTCAGATCGGCGCTTGCCCCAACTTTCTTTTTCTTGGCCACGAATTAATTTCCTTTCGAACCCAATCGCAGTAACGCTCGCGGCGCCCTTCGCAAGTAGTTTCTCAACCGGGCTTGGCGGAAGCCGGAACTTCAAATAATGTCTGCTTATGAGGCACTTTGTTTTTCGCTGGTTTGTGACGGCCTTTGCAGTCTTTGTCGCCGCGCCGATCGTTGGCATTGATTACAGTAGCGTCGGTTGTTTGCTCGGGGCGGCGCTTCTACTCGGAATCATCAACGCTTTTGTTCGTCCCATCCTGCTTTTCTTGAGCTTTCCACTGATTCTGGTGACGCTCGGTCTCTTCATTCTAATCATCAACGCGCTGATGCTGAAGCTCGTGAGCGAGATCGTGCCTTGCTTCAAGGTCCATGGTTTTTGGAGCGCGGTTTTCGGCGCGATAATCATTTCGCTGGTGAGCTGGTTGCTCAGCGCGTTCTTTCGCGGCAGCGATGGCCACGTGCATGTCCTGACGCATCATACCCAAATTAAGCAGGTGCGCGGAAGCGTGATCGAACCCGACGAAAGATGATCGTGCATGTTTGGCGACGCATCTGAGAGCGGAAGCCGAATTCGAATCAAGATTTGTGGAGTCACCAACGCGGCGGACGCGTTAGCGGCCATCGATTACGGTGCCGATGCTCTCGGCTTCAATTTTTATCCGCGCAGTAAACGTTACATCGACATAAAGACGGCGCGCGAATGGATCGAGAAACTTCCGCTCGGGATTTGCAGGGTGGCGGTGCTGGTCGATCCAACTTGGGCGGAAGCGCGCCGGATTAGCGAGCTGCCTTTTATCGACGCATTGCAATTGCACGGCAACGAGTCGCCGGAGTTCTGCCAAAGATTGGCTGAGACTGGAATTCGATTTGCCAAGGCTCTGCCTGTTAGGGACCCTCAATCGCTCACTGAAATTCCGTCGTTTTCTACGGACACTGTTGTTCTGGATTCGGCGTCCCGCGGTGAGTTTGGCGGAGCCGGAAAAACTTTTCCGTGGCAGTGGGCCCGCGGTTTTATTGAGGCGCACCCCGCTTTCAGGGTCATTCTCGCGGGAGGTTTGACACCCAAAAATGTTGCTCAAGCTGTGACCGAGGTTCGTCCTTTCGGGGTGGATGTGACGACTGGCGTCGAGTCGGTCCCGGGCCGGAAAGATCACACCCTTTTGCGAGCCTTTATTGAAGCTGGGCGAGATCGCAGAACTGTGTAGGAAGGGCCCTGTTTTCGGTCGGGGGGATGGTTTTTTGATCCGGGCGGAAAGTCTCTTAGGGCTGGTCTGCTTCCTGCTTTAACCCAGAGCGCACTATCTGAGTTTCCAATCCTAATTATGGCTACGTCTTTGAAAAAATGGGGATGCGCAGCGGTGGCGCTCCTCAGCGTTTGGTCGGTCTCGCCAGCGCAAACCAGCCCGCCGAACCCTGCTCCGAGCGTAAACCCAGCGACTGTTCTTCAACCGCCAACGTCGCTCAATAACCCGTCCGGCGCGCCCGTCAGAACTGGCGATAAGCCGCCCATGGTGCTCGTCCAAGCATCTGTTGCAGCCGCATCGCCCGCGACAGCCACAACGACCAAATCGACCACAACGTCATCCGCTATCACAACTGCGGCACCAGAGCCGGACAGCGCGATTGAAAACGGCGGCGTCGGCGTGCGCGAGTTTCAGGGTGACGATGTCGGACAAGTTCTGCGGCTATTGGCGCGGCAGTCCAAGGTTAACATGGTAGTGAGCGAGACCGTGACCGGCACTGTGACCATGCGTTTGGAAGATGTTAGCGCGCTTCAGGCGATCTCGATCATCGTGAAGGCCAAAGGCCTGTTCATGGATAAGATCGACAATGTTTATTATATCAAGACAGCGGCGGAACGCACCGCAGAGCCGACGGAGAGCGACAATTATCAATTTAGTTATGCTCGGGCCAAGGACATTGCGCCATTGATCGCTTCCCAACTTCAAAGCAAAGATCCGCCGCAAATCGACGAAAGAACCAACACAATTTTCTTCCGCGAGACGCGCAGCAACATCGACAACGTGCGCAAGATGCTTGTCCAAATCGACAAGCCCACCAGGCAGGTCATGATCGAAGCGCGGCTGGTCGAAGTCAGCGCTGATCCGGTTCAAGCCTATGGAATCAACTGGGCTGGTACGGTCGGCAGTGCGTCATCTCCTAAAACAGTGAGCTACGGCGGGCCCAACGCCACTGTGCCTAAGCCGGGTGACAACATTCCGACCAACGGTCAGGCGCTTGGCGATTCGAGCAATCACAATTTCTTCGGCGGTTTCGGTCAATTGGCAGGTGTTGCGGGCAACACATTCGCAATTTTATCTGTTCCACAGTTTTCCGCGACTTTGCAGGCACTCAATGAGGACTCTAATGCTGAGTTTCTCGCCAACCCGCGCGTCGTCACGGCTGACAATCAACAGGCGAAAATCGAAGTTACCCGGAACCAACCGGTTCCTCAGTTGAACTTCAACGAACAAACCGCGACCGCTGTGTTCGGTGGCTTTCAGGACAAAACATTTGGCAACAAACTCATCGTCCGGCCGTCTATTAACAAAGATAACTTCATAACGCTCTCAGTGAAGCCGGAGATTAGTAACAAGGTTTCGGATTTTCACTTCGCCTTTCAAGGTGCGGATGTGTTCAGCCCAATCATCGACACGCGCACGCTCGACTCCAATGTGCTCATCAAGAGTGGTGACACGCTTGCTATCGGGGGTTTGCTCTCGGACCAGGTGAGTAAAGCGCGCAGTAAGGTGCCGCTCCTCGGGGACATACCATTGCTCGGGTACGCTTTTCAGAGTCACGATAATGAACGTCACAAGCGTAACCTGCTCGTCTTTGTGACACCGACCATCCTTGATCAGCGTTACGGAACAGGATTGGAAGACCAGGTTTCCGGTGTGCATCACACCGGCGAGGAATACGCTGATCCGAACGGTTGGCGGAATAATGCCAAGGGCGCAATCCGTTTGGTGCCAACTTCACATCGCCAGCTCGCAGCTGATTATGCCAAGCCCGGAGCGCCTCCGCCGCCGGACGAAGCCAGCGAAGTGCAATTTAAGAGTTCGGCGAAGGACCGCGACTTCTAAGAATTTGGGAATGTGGGGTTGAGAGGGGGCGGGTGCTCGTAAGGGGCCCGCCCTCTTTGTTTATTTTTCGAGATAACCCTTGAGCCGCTCGCGCAATTCTGTCCGCGCCCGAAAAAGCACACTCTTCACCGCCGGCACGGAAAGCTCGAGAATCTCCGCGATATCCTCATAGCTAAGCTCCTCGTAGCGGCGCAGCACCAGCGCCAGGCGCTGGCTCTCAGGGAGGGCTGTGATGGCTTGCTCGATCGCCTCCTGAAGCTCGTGTTCCAGAAGCGACGCGGCAGGCGTTTGCGCCGCTTGATCCCTCAGCGGCATTTCCTCCGATTGTGGATCGGTTTGAAGCGGAACGTTGGCGTGTCGTTTGGTCCGGCGCAGTTCGTTGAAGACGAGGTTGCGGGTGATTTTTAGGAGCCAGGTTGTGAATTTGGCGCGAGGAACGTAGCGCCCCGCGCTTTTCCAAACACGGATGAACACTTGCTGCGCGATGTCTTCGACTTCCGAAGTGCTGCCCAACATCCGTCCCACCGTGCCCGCGACCAGTGTCTGATGCCGTTGAATGAGTTCCTCTAACGCCGCGGTATCGCCGTGGCCGATCAAACGCATCAAGCGAACGTCCTCAGCGTCATCGTCGGATCGGCCTGCTGTCTCGGGATCGACCATTGCTCAAAGAGACGTGGCCGCGCGCACAAGGATTCGACGCTGATGCAGATCCGCGCTGAGCGATCGTCTTTTCATTGCGTCCGTCGCCGTCCTTTTTGTTGCAAGCCTCTAATGGCGTGTGCATGATAACGCATACTTTCAGTCTTAGCGGCGGATGAACTACACACTTATTTCAAAAGACCTTAGGCCGATCGCTGAGAAAATCGAGGCAGGCCAACGCGTTTCCGAAGCAGACGCTCTTCAACTGTATCGCTCGAACGATCTCAATGCGCTTGGCATCATGGCCAGCGTTGTGCGTGAGCGGAAAAATGGGAACTACGCCACTTACATCCACAATCGTTACATCAACTACTCGAACATTTGCGTACTCTCCTGCCAGTTCTGCGCTTTCGCGGCCAAGAAACGCGATGCGCACGCGTTTGAGCACGCGATTGACGAAATTATCAGCGCGGTCGCGGATGCACTCCGGCTCGGCATAACCGAAGTTCACATGGTCGGCGGTTTGCACCCGACCTTAAAAAAAGATTGGTACCTGAAACTCCTCCGCGACCTTCGTGCACTCGATCCCGATCTTCACATCAAGGCCTTCACGGCCATTGAAGTGCGCCATCTCGCCCAACGAATTTTTCGCGCGTCGATCCGCGAAGTGCTCGCGATTCTACGCGAGGCGGGCCTCGGCTCGATTACCGGTGGCGGCGCGGAAATTTTCGACCCGGCTGTGCGCGATGCGATCTGCCGCGGAAAGGAAACCGCTGCTGAATGGCTCGATGTTCATCGGGCTTGGCACAGCATGGGCGGCCGGAGCACGTGCACGATGCTTTACGGACATATCGAAACGCTGGCTCAGCGCGTCGACCATTTGCGGCAGCTGCGGGAGCTGCAGGATGAAACCGGTGGCTTCACTGGATTTGTTCCATTTGCATTCGAGCCGCAGACCACGGTGCTGGCCCACATCAAACGAGCTTCAGCCATTGAAGAGCTCCGCAACCTTGCGGTTAGTCGTATTTATCTCGATAACATCGATCATCTCACCGCTTACTGGGTGAGCATGGGATTGCCGCTTGCGCAGATCTCACTCAGCTACGGCGTGGACGATCTCCACGGCACCATCATCGAAGAAAAAATCTTTCATATGGCGGGCGCAACTACTCCACAACAGCAAACGGTAGCCGCTCTCGAACATGCCATCCGCGAAGCCAGGCGCGAGCCAGTTCAACGCGACAGCCATTATCGTCATTTGAACGGAGCGCGGAAAAGATCGACATCTACGCCGACGCGTGCCGAAGTGGAACTTGCCTGCGCTTAAAGATCCGCTCCGAATCGGTTGCGTTAAGTATCTCAACGCGCGCCCGCTCATTCGTGGCTGGTCCGGCGAGGTGATACTCGATCACCCTGCCGCGCTTTGCGCGCAGCTGGCCCGCGGCGATCTAGATGTCGCCCTCGTTTCCAGTTTCGAATTCTTGCGCAATCCGATTTACCGCATTGTCGACGACGTTTCTATTTCCTCCGCGGGTCCCGTTTACAGCGTGGTCGTGGCGTACCGCGGCGAAATCTCGGAGGTCGACGAAATTGAAATCGATCCTGCCGCGGAAACGTCCGGTAATCTGCTCCGCTGTTCGCTCGCGGAGATGAATCTGCATCCGCGCTTCGTTCGTACATTGACATCTTCAGTTCGTGCACCGGATACGGCGCGGCTGTTCATCGGCGATCAAGCGATCCGGTTTCGGCAACAACACGCAGACGAATTTCGTTTTTGGGACCTGGGCGAACAGTGGGCCCGGCTCATTAGTCTTCCATTCGTTTACGCGCTCTGGCTCGTTCGGCCGGAAGTTGCCGATGCAAGAAACATTGCTGACCGCTTGCGGACGCTGCGCGATCAGAATTTGGCCAGCATCGACAAGTTGATCGCCGGGGAGACAGATTTCGACCGCGAGTTTTGCGTCCGCTACTACGGGAAGCATCTGCGATTTAACCTTGGAGACAAAGAAAAGGAAGGCTTGCGCGCGTTCCAACAGCTATGTCAAAAACACGGGCTGCTTCCAAGAAGCGAGATCGCGTTCGGCGTCGTCTAGATAGCGCCGCCGCGCTGCGGCGTAATTCCGCCGGCCCGGCCCGGACCGAAATTCAAATTGGCGTTTCGAGTTGGTTAGCGGTTTGGAACCGGCGGCGCGTTCATGTTCGGACCTGTCGGCTCGCCTGGCTGCAGCCACTGCCCGGTAACGGCTGCGCGCCAGATCCAGTCATCCTCGCGCGCGCCCTTAACCGTGATGGTTTTCTCGTAATATTTCCTAAGATTAATTTGTTCCTTCTCGAAGTCGCTTTTCCTTCTGGAGCGTGTTAGCCGGAAAAGCCTGTCCGGTTCTTTCAGTGGTTGAAATCGGTATGCCCCCTCGGCCAGCACCACCTTCCCCGTGAATCTTTCACTGGCTCCTTCCAGCTTAGGTGTCGGCTTCGTCGGTTGACCAGGTCCCGGCTGCTCTAGCATCATCTTGCAGCCGAACAAAAAAATGACACCGACAACCGCAAACAACGAAAGGCCAAGCGTTTTCATGCACCTCTGTTTAATTGAGCCTGGCATTGGGAGTCAACTGATTACCGGCGCGGCCGGAAATCGGAGTTGTCGATCTTGTCAGCAAATCGCGGCGCAACTACCGTGATCGGTGCAAAGCCGATGGATCATTGCGTCGCCGGAAGAGCTGAATGGCGGCCCGATTTCATGGAATAAAATCTGCGGCTCGGCCTGCATCGCGCGGCTGCTGCTGCGCAAAGGTTTTGCCAGCGCCGAGGAGGTCGAAACCTTTCTGCACCCGCGACTCAAATCGTTGAGCGACCCTTTCTTGCTGCCAAACATGGGAGCGGGAGTGACGCGTGTTCTCGCCGCGCTGGATCGACATGAACGCATCGTGCTTTTCGGCGATTACGATGTCGATGGAGTAACATCGCTCGCGCTAATGGCGGAAATGTTGCGGGCATATGGCGCGGCGCCTGAATTATTTTTGCCGCTCCGGATGGAGGAAGGTTACGGGTTAAGTCGCGAAAGCGTGGAGCGCTGTCTCGACCAACATCATCCCAAACTCTTGATCGCGCTCGACTGCGGCACGTCGTCGCTTGATGAGATTGCGCTCCTGAAAAAACGCGGCGTGGATGTGATCGTCCTGGATCATCACGAACCGAAATCGGCGTTGCCCGATTGCGGCGCGGTCGTGAATCCGAAAATCGATCCCGAGTCGCCGTTTCATTACTTTTGCAGCGTCGGAATCGTTTTTAAGCTTTGTCACGCCCTGCTCAAAACACGACCGCTGGAAAATTTCGATCTCAAATCGCGGCTCGATCTCGTCGCGCTTGGCACCGTGGCTGACATCGTCCCGTTACAAGGCGAGAACCGAACCTTCGTCCAGCGCGGTGCGACCGGGATTGCAAGATCGACCAGGCCGGGGTTGAAAAAGTTGATCGAAGTAAGCGGAGTGCGGCCGCCGATTTCGACCGAGGACATTGGTTATCGACTTGGCCCCCGCCTGAATGCGGCCGGTCGGTTAAGCACGGCTGAAAAGTCGCTTCAGCTTCTTCTCACGCAGAATGAAAGTGAAGCCGCGGAGCTGGCCCAGTTTCTCGACAAGCAGAATCGCGAACGGCAGGAAGTTGAAAAGCAAATCTTCTTCGCTGCGGAGGAGAAAATCGTGAAAGAATTTAATTCGGAGCGGGACGCGGCCATTGTTGTATCGGCGCGCGGCTGGCATCCGGGTGTCCTCGGAATTGTCGCATCGCGCATCGCCCGTAAATATCATCGGCCGGCAATCGTGATCGGCTTTGAGGAGAGCGGCATCGGTAAGGGCAGCGGGCGAAGCATCGAAGGGTTGAACCTGGTGGACGCGCTGGCACGATGCGCAAACAAGATCGACAAGTACGGCGGACACGAGATGGCGGCAGGGCTGACTATTCGAGAGAAAGATGTCGATCTTTTCTCTGAATTGTTTCGTTGCGCCGCCCGTGAGCTTTTGTCGGATGAAGATTTGCAGCAGCGGATTCGGCTGGATCACGAGCTGACGTTTGCCGAACTCAATTTCGATTTTCTGAGCTGGCACGAAATGTTGCAACCGTTCGGGAACGGAAATCCGCAGCCGCTTTTTTTTGCGCGTGAAGTCGAGCCGGCGGCGGCCCCGCGCGTGGTGGGCGAAAAACATTTGGTTTTGCGATTGCGCCAGCGCGATTACCATCAGCGCGCAGTCTATTTCGATGCCGCGAGCAGCGAGCTACCAACGCCGCCGTGGGACATTGCGTTCCGGATCAGGCCGGACGAATACGAAGGTGAAATGCGCCTGGCAATGCAAGTTGCTGCGTTGCGCGAAGCCGCGCCGATGAAGTAATGGAAATTTCGCAACCGTTGGCTGAGCTCGATTGGATCCCGCGACCGCGTCTGCTCGCGCTGCGCCGGCTCGGCGTCGAGACGGTGGAGGGTTTGCTCAACCACTTTCCGCGGCGCCACGAAGATCGACATCAGTTTCCGGAATTTCCGCGCGACGAGAGCGACACACCCATTTGTTTGTGCGGAGAGGTAACCAAAACTCGAATACTTCGCTTCGGCGGCTGGAAAAAGATTTTTGAGGCGACACTCCAGGAGTCGAACGCGCACGCGCTGAGCCAACCACTCACGTTGCGTTGGTTCAATTTGCATTACGTGCAAAAAATGATCGCGACCGGCCAGCAATTGGTCGTTTTCGGGAAACCGAGGATGCGCGGCAAACGCCTTTGCATGGAACATCCGGAGTTTGAAGTGATCGAGGACGATCCCGCGGAAGCGAAAATCCATTTTCGGCGGATCACGCCCATTTATCCGGCAACCGAAGGTCTCCCTCAGCGTGCTCTGCGCAGTATCATCTACCGGATCTTGCAGGATCTGGACAGGGAGCCGATCGAAACGTTGTTGCCAGTGGAATTGCACCGTGGCGATCGGAGCGAGGCGATTCGCACGATTCATTTCCCGAAAGATTGGGAATCGCTCAGTGGCGCGCGCGAACATCTTGTGCTCTCGGAGTTTTTCGCGATGCAAATGCTAATCGGATCGCGGCGCGCGGATTCGTCGATTCGAGTCGGGACCGTCCACTGTGGCCACGGCGACCTTCTCGAGAAATTTATTGGCGCGCTTCCGTTTGAACTAACTCAAGCGCAGAAAAACGTGATCGCAGAAATTCGACGCGATCTCGCGGCGAAGCATCCAATGAACCGTCTCTTACAAGGCGATGTTGGTTCGGGAAAAACCGTGGTGGCGATTGCGGCTATCCTGCTCGCAGTCGAAGCCGGTTTTCAGGCGGCGTTCATGGCGCCAACGCAAATTCTGGCCGAGCAACACTACGCCGTGCTGCGACGCTGGCTCGAACCGCTCGGCGTGCGACTGTCGATCCGTACCGCAGCACGGCAGGAAGAAAGTTTTCTTCCATTGGTTGATGGAGAAGGGAATCCGGACGTTATCATCGGGACGCACGCGTTGCTTTACGAGACGGTATCGTTTTCGAATCTCGGCCTCGTTGTCATCGACGAGCAGCACAAGTTCGGTGTCGCCCAACGCGCCCGCCTAACGAGTCGCGAACCGGCACCCGACGTTCTGGTGATGACGGCGACGCCAATTCCGCGAACGCTCACGATGACGGTTTATGGCGATCTCGATGTTTCAGTGATCGACGAGATGCCGCGAGGGCGAGGGAAAATCGTGACGGCGGCGCGCGAGGTCTCCAAACTTCCCGAAGTTTTGAGTTTCTTGCGCACCCAGTTGGAATCAGGGCGGCAGGTTTACGTGGTTTATCCTCTTATTGAAGAAAGCGATAAGCTCGACGTAAAAGCGGCAGCGGCGGAATACGAGCTGTGGCGTGAGCGGTTACATCCGTTTCGTTGCGAGTTGTTGCACGGCCGCATCGCCGCGCCGGAAAAGCAGGAGATCATGGAACGTTTCCGCCGCGGCGAAACGAAGGTGCTGATCAGCACGACCGTGATCGAGGTGGGTGTCGATGTTGCGAACGCCACAGTGATGTTAGTCGAGAACGCGGAGCGTTTTGGATTGGCGCAGCTGCATCAACTCCGCGGCCGGATCGGTCGCGGCGAACACAAGTCGTATTGTATTTTGCTCGCTTCCGAACAGTCCAAGGAGACAGCGGCGAAGCTGACAGTCTTGGAAAAAACGAGCAACGGTTTTGAAGTAGCCGAAGCCGATTGGGACTTACGCGGCCCAGGCGATTTACTCGGCACCGCGCAAAGTGGATTGCCCGCGCTCAGAATTGGAAATCTCAAGACCGACGCGCAGTTAATGAGACGCGCCCGCAAGGCGGCGATGTCAATCTTTGCCGACGATCCGCGGCTCGAATCGCCCGAGAATCAACGTTTCCGGAGCTTGATTGTCGAACAACAGGGACGAACTTTTTCCAACGTTAGCTGATGAAAAATTTGCTGAAGTTTTTTCTTTTCGTAGCTCTGCTGAGCCTGGCGATTTCCGCGCTCTACGATTATCAATTGCATCGCGGAAAGTTGAGCACGCCCGGACGCCGAACCCCTGAAAAATACACCCTCGCGGACAATCCGAACGTTGATCCGAAACAAGTCGCGTCGCTCGACGCGCTGAATCGCGAGCGGCGCGCGTTGGTCAGCAGTGTCGTCCCGTCGGTTGTCGCGGTGAAAACCTCCAAGAAAATTGCCATTCAGCGCCAGAACGAGCTTGACCCCTTCGGCTTTTTCTTTCGCCGGCCGCGGACGTTTCGCAATCCGAATGAAGAGGCGCTGGTGCAGAACTCGCTCGGCTCCGGCGTGATCGTCACGAATGAAGGCCACATTATCACGAACAATCACGTGGTCGACCAGGTGGACGAGATCGAAGTGCAATTAAGCGATGGCCGCTCAAAAAAGGCGCGTTTAGTCGGAGCCGATTCTCAAGTGGATCTGGCGGTATTGAAGATCGACGATCCGGGCGTGAAACCGCTCAAGCTGGCCGATTCCGATACGGTCCAGGCCGGGGACTTCGTTCTCGCCATCGGTAACCCATTTGGATTCGAGGAGACCGTGACTGATGGGATCATCAGCTCAAAAGGCCGGCCGAATCGCGCGGACGTTTTCAACGATTTGCTGCAGACCAATGCGGCCATTAATCCCGGAAATAGCGGCGGCCCGCTGATCAACCTCCGCGGCGAAGTCGTTGGCATTAACGCCGCGATCATTTCGCGCAGCGGCGGTTCGCAGGGGATTGGCTTTGCCATTCCATCGAACACTGTTCGCACTGCGCTCGAAAGTTTGCTGAAGCAAGGTCGAATCATTCGCGGGTATCTCGGCATTCTCACGCGTGCGCTTCAGTCGGGGCAGGGTAACGGAGAAACGGAGGGGGCGATTGTCGATGAAGTCGTGCCAGGATCGCCCGCGGCCGAAGCACAACTGCAAAAGGGCGACGTGATTCGCAAGTTCGATGGTCGCGACGTGAAAAGTTTTCCAGAACTGCGCAACTTGGTTTCGCAGGTCGAGTTGAACAAAAAAGTTGAACTCGAAATTCTGCGGGACGGACAATCGATGAAGGTAACCGCGCAGATCAGAGAGCAGCCAATCGATTACCAGCCGGGAAGGGTCGTGCCCCGGCAGGGTCTGCCGCAGCCGGCGCCGCGTGGGCCTGACGAGCAAAACGAAAGTGGTGGTGGGTTGGCGGCGATTCATGTAGGGGAACTAACGCCGGAAATCGTTCGCCAGCTCGATCTGCCAAATGGCGTCCGCGGAGTGGTGGTCACAGGTGTCGATCCGGACGCAGGCGCGGCCGATTTGCAAAAGGGTGACGTGATCGAAGAAGTCAATCAACAGCCGGTTCCGTCGCTGGCGGATTACAAAAAAGTTGTTAGTTCGCTCGATCCGAATCAGACACAGGTCTTATCGGTTTGCCGCCACCGCTCGCGCTCGTTTCTCGTTTTGCGCCCGCGCTAAGATCCACCGTGGCAGCGATTTCGAAACGCGCACTGAAGAAGGCGCGTGCGAAACCTAACCCTGAATAAACAGCGAGGCGGCATAGTCCAACGCCTCGAACATTGAATCACGATATGAAACGAATATTTCTTGCGTTAGCGATTAGCGTTTTGTTTTTGCCGGCGCCGCGTCAGGCAAACGGCGCGGAAGTCTCGGTCGACTTTTTTTACAACAATCTCAGCGGCGGCAGCTGGGTCGAAGTAGGCGATTACGGCTACTGCTGGCAACCCGACGTCGCCGCCAACGATCCTAGTTGGCGACCGTACACCGACGGCTATTGGGCCTACACCGATGTCGGCTGGACGTGGGTTTCATACGAAGATTTCGGCTGGGCCACATATCACTACGGCCGCTGGGTGAGGCTGTCGGATTACGGTTGGATGTGGGTCCCTGGCCGTAATCTGGAGTGGGGACCGGCCTGGGTCTCCTGGCGGACCGGCGGTGCCTATATCGGCTGGGCGCCATTACCACCGGAAGGCGAGGTTGTTTATGAAGGCAGACCCATTACCGGCCAGGTCGATATCGAGTTCGATATTGGTCCCGCTTATTACAACTTTTGCGATGTTCGCTACATCGGCGAGCCGGTGTTGCGCGAGCGCATTGTCGATTCCCGGCAAAACGTTACCTACATCAACCAAACGGTGAACGTCACCAACATTACTTACAAAAATAAGACCGTTTATAATTACGGCCCCGACATCAACGTCGTAAACCGGTACTCGAGCCGTCCGGTTCAACGTTTGAAGCTTGAGCGGCAGGAGAATGTCGACGTTTCCGCGGCGGCCAAATCGGGCGCCTTAATGAAACCGCAGGGTGATAGACTTGTAGTCGCGGCGCCGATGAAGATTAATAAATCGGCACAACAGGTCGCACCGCCGAATGTGAAAACAAAGGTCGCCCAGCCCAAGATTGAGAAAGGCTGGTCGGTTGCCGGCGACGCAAATGCTCAGGCCGAGCTGAAGCAAAAAAT
>Ga0209526_10000550_pt1 | contig 24543 bp, 22 predicted proteins | sample JacPinW_OM2H0_M1_FD_188566 | JGI IMG/M metagenome (GOLD analysis project Ga0209526, IMG submission 188566) | Forest soil microbial communities from Algoma, Ontario, Canada - Jack Pine, Ontario site 1_JW_OM2H0_M1 (SPAdes) (version 2) | ecosystem: Environmental > Terrestrial > Soil > Boreal... | reverse complement strand
GTTTTCTATTTCATGGCCGGCGGTTACCTCAGCCTCGGCACGCAAGTGCTGATCTGGATCTTGTTCGCGCTGTCGCTCGATCTCGCGCTGGGTTACGCCGGCATCGTGACCCTCGGCCAAGCGGCGTTCTTCGGACTTGGGGCGTACGCGGCGGGCCTGTTTGCGATTCACGTGTCGCCCGACCCGATCCTCGGGCATATCGCGGCGGTGCTGATTGCCGGCCTGTTTGGCTTGGTGACCGGCGCGATGATCCTCCACACAACCGGGGTCACGTTCCTGATGCTGACCTTGGCAATTGTCTCGATTCTGTTCGAGTACGCCAATCAGGCACGCAGTCTCACCGGCGGCGACGATGGGCTGCAGGGCGTGAAGATCGACCCGATCTTCGGCATGTTCGAGTTCAACATTTTCGGCGAGACCGCGTACGTCTACGCCGCCGTTGTGCTGTTCATTTGGTTCTTGATATCGTGGCGCATCGTGCACTCGCCGTTTGGGCGCTCGCTCGACGGCATTCGGCAGAATGCGCGCCGGATGCGTGCCATCGGCACGCCGGTGTGGTGGCGGCTGCTCGCGGTCTACACATTGTCGGCCGCGATGGCGGGCTCAGCCGGCGCGCTGTCGGCGCATGCGACGCGCTTTGTCGGATTGTCGGTGCTCAGTCTTTTGACTTCGGGCATCGTCACCGTCATGCTTATCCTTGGCGGCACGCGGCGCCTCTATGGCGCCTTCGTGGGCGCCGCGGTCTATTATCTGGTGCAGGACGCCACCGCCAGGATCAGCCCCTACTTCTGGGAATTCGTGGTGGGGCTGATGCTGATCGCCACGGTTCTGTTTCTCGAAGGTGGTCTACTGGACTTGGGGCGGGTCGGCCGCCGCCTGTTTGATCGTCTTCGCCGTCGCCCGGATCCCACATGAGCGCGGCGCCTGTTCTATCGGTTCGCGGCCTATGCAAGAACTTCGGCGCTCTCATTGTGGCGCAAGCGATCGACGTTGACCTGTTTGCCGGCGCGCGGGTCGGCCTGATCGGCCCGAACGGGGCCGGCAAGACCACGTTCGTCAACCTCCTGACCGGCTTCCTGCATCCGGATGCCGGCACGATCACACTGGACGGGCTCTCGATCGAGACCATGGTGGCGGAGCGGCGCGTCCACCATGGCCTAGCGCGCACCCACCAAATCAACACGCTCCTCGTTGAAATGACTGTGCGCGACAACGTTGCGATCGCGATCGCCGAGCGCGAGAAATTCGCTTGGCGCATGATGCGCTACAAGCCGCAATGGCGCGCGTGCCTCGAGGAAGCCCAGACGCGGCTTGATCAAATAGGCATCGGCGCGATCGGCGATCGGATCGTTCGCGAGCTGCCGTATGGTCAGCAGCGGCTGTTGGAAATTGCGATCGCGCTGGCGCTCAAGCCGCGGGTCCTGCTCCTCGATGAGCCGGCCGCGGGAGTTCCTTCGGCCGAAACCCATCATATCCATGACGTGTTGAGCAAATTGCCCAAGGACATCGCCATTCTGATCATCGAACACGACATGGACGTGATCTTCCGCTTTGCGCAAGAGATCATCGTGCTGGTGCAAGGCCGGGTGCTGCGGCGGGGTGTGCCGGCGGAGATCGCCACCGATCCGGAGGTCCGCGCGGTCTATCTGGGGCGGACTGTGGTATGAGCGTGGGCCTCAAGGTGGAAGGTCTGGTTGCCGGCTACGGCGACACCGTCGTGCTCGACGGAGTCTCGCTCGAGTTGCCGCCGGGTGGAACGCTCGCGCTGCTCGGTCGCAACGGTGTCGGCAAGACCACGCTTCTGACGACGCTGATGGGTATCACCACGCGCCATAGCGGCACCATTCGGCTCGGCGACGAGGCGATCGAAACCATACCGATCCATCGACGCGCGCGCCTCGGGCTCGGTTATGTCCCGCAAGAGCGCGAAATCTTTCCCTCGCTGACGGTCGAGGAAAACCTTGCGGTGTCGACCCTCCCGGGCGGGTGGGGCAGCGAGGCGGTCTATGATCTGTTCCCGCGACTCAAGGAACGCTATCGCATCACCGGTAACCGCCTCTCCGGCGGCGAACAGCAAATGCTTGCAGTCGCCCGCGCGCTGGCCGGCGGGCCGAGGGTGCTGCTGCTCGACGAGCCGCTCGAAGGCCTGGCGCCGATCGTGATCGAGGCCTTGTTCGCGGCATTGATCAAGATCCGCGATGAGGCCGGCTTGAGCATGGTCCTGGTGGAGCAGAAGGCCGAACTCGCCCTCTCCTTTGCCAAGGACGTGGCGGTGCTCGATCGCGGCAAGATCGTCTACCGCGGGGCTAGTGCGGCGCTGCTCGGCGATCACGAAGCCCAGGCACGCTTGCTCGGGGTCAGCCAGTAGGCTCCTAAATCACGCATATGTGGCTTGAACATCGACCCTCACGGTCGCATGTGGGCCTGACGACGAGCAGGGGACCAAACCATGGACAAGATCAAGCCGCTTTTCACCGCGACTGCGACCGCGACCGGCGGCCGCAATGGTCACACCCAGTCAAGTGACGGAATGGTCAGCGTCGACCTTTCGGTGCCCAAGGAGATGGGTGGTCCGGGCCGGGCAAACACGGCGACGCCCGAGCACTTGTTTGCGGCGGGCTACGCAGCCTGCTTTGGCGGCGCGCTGGATTTCGTCGGGAAGCAGCACAAAAAAGATGCCAGCAAAGCGAAGATCACGACCGCGGTGTCGATTGGGCCGCGGGAGGGTGGCGGCTTTGGTCTCGCCGTCAAACTACACGTCGAGGACAAAAGCCTGCCGCAGGCTGAATTGACGGCCCTCGCCAAGGAAGCGCACGAAAAGATTTGCCCCTATTCTAACGCCACGCGCGGCAACGTCGACGTACAGCTTGAAATCGTAGGTGGCTAGGCTACCTCGTGGGCTGTCGGAAATGGCCTACGATCCCTTGCCTTCCGTGCTTGCGCGCGCAATCCCCTCCTGGGTCGGATACAGCCGTACCTGGAAGCCCGTTTTTTGCCCGAAATGCGGTAAAGATGTAATCCGTGCCACATCAATTTGAGTCGGCACCGGAGACTGCGTCCGGTTAATCGATCCGGGGGGATCAATCACGATCCAATACCGGCCTCTTTGGGCGAGGTGCACGTAGACCATGGCATCCGAGGGATCCATGGAGCTCGACCCGGCGCAGGAGGACCAAGTCTTCCTGTCGACCATGCCGGCTGGGCCGGCACAGCGCCGGCATGCGCTGGTGGTTGTGGTTGTTTCAATCGTGGTGTTTCTGGCAGCTGCTCCGTTTGTGCGGGTGCAGCTTCCGCCGTCGCCGGCATTCATCTCGATTCAAGAATCGGCCCTGCTCGTCATCAGCCTGATTACGGCGGTTCTATTATTTGGCCAGTTCGCGATCTTGCGCTCGCGCGCGATGCTGGTGTTGGCCGCGGGGTATCTCTACGCCGCCGTGATGACGGTGCCGCATGTGCTCGCTTTCCCCGGCGTGTTTACCCCGACCGGCCTCATGGGCGGCGGTCTGCAGGCCTCAGCTTGGCTATTCGTGTTCTGGCGGATTGGATACGAACTCTCCCTCATCGCGTACATCGTGATGAGCAGCAGGAAACCAGCCTCTCCGGTTCGCAGCGCCTCCGTCGCGATCGTTTCAAGCATAGTCATCGTCGTTGCCTTGACCTGCTTACTCACGCTCTTCGCGACGCAAGCAGACGGCATTCTTCCCGCGCTTCAGAACGACGGCCGCTATACGCGCACCACGCTGGTCACGGCCATTGTCAGTTTGTCGCTTGGTCTGCTGTTCCTGCTGTGGTTCTGGCGGCGCGGAGCTAAATCGGTTCTCGACCTGTGGCTCTTGGTTGTCATCTTTATGATCCTGCTCTCTGCAGTCCTGAGCGCGGTTCTCAACACCGGCCGTTTCGATTTTGGTTTCGTCTTTGGGCGGTTGTTTGGATTGGCCGCCGCGAGCTTCGTGCTGATCAATCTTTTGATCCAGAACAGCCGCCTCTACGCCAAGCTCGCTGCCGGGCAGGCCGAGTTGCAGCGCCTGACAAGGGTCGATCCGCTGACCGGCATTGCCAACCGCCGGGCGTTCGATTTGGCCATCGAGACGGAATGGCGTCGGGCCATGCGCAACCGGACGAGCCTGTCATTGCTGTTGGTCGACGTTGACAGCTTCAAGAGTTTCAACGACGTTTATGGTCATCCGGCGGGCGACGACTGTCTGCGTGCAATCGCCGATGTGCTGGTCAATACCACGCGAAGGGCCGGCGAAACCGTTGCTCGTTGCGGCGGTGAAGAGTTCACGGTGCTGCTTCCCGGCATTGATAGCGGCGAGGCCTCGATGTTGGCACGGCGGCTGTGCCAGACAGTGCGCGATCTCAACATTCCGCACGCGGCATCGTCGGTCGCAGCGCATGTGACGATCAGCGCAGGCGTTGCGACTGCGTTTCCCGCGCGCGATCCTGATCCCTGGGCCCCTGGGCCGGACGGCCTCGTTGAACGCGCCGACAGGGCGCTTTACGCCGCCAAGGCGGCGGGCCGCGATCGGGTGGCGGAAGACGAGCCCGAGGTGGCCAATGAGCGCCGCGTCGACGGCGGGCTTGTTAGCCAAATCTCCTTGACCCCTTGGTCGCGTTGGCGCGGAAAGCCGCTATAGTAAATACCTTTGCAGCAGGGCTTATTAACCAGTTCGGAAGCACCCGGCTAACGGGGCTGATCTGCTGTATCCGGAAAGCACATGGCGTCCGACCCGTCGCCGGAAGAGATGGTGTTCCTGTCGACGATGCCGGCGGGGCCCGGCCACCGTCGTCTCGCGCTTGCCGTCGTGCTGATTGCGGCGACGCTGTTTTTTATCGGGTTGCCATTTGCCTCGGTGCAGTTGCCGACGGTGTGGGCGTTCATCCCGATCTATGAGTCGTGGCTTGTCATTATCGACGCGATCACCGCGGTCCTGCTGTTTGGGCAATTTTCCATTTTGCGCTCGCGTGCGTTGCTGGTGCTGGGGAGTGGCTACCTGTTTACGGCGACGATGACGGTAGCGCACGCACTCAGCTTTCCCGGCCTATTCACGCCAAACGGGCTGCTCGGCGCCGGCTCGCAAACGACGGCCTGGCTATACGCATTCTGGAAGGCCGGGTTTGCCCTGTTCGTCCTGGCTTATGCGCTGCTGAAGGATGAGAAGCCTCTGCCGTATGAGCCGCATCGGCGCGCGCGCGTCAGCATCCTGGAAAGTGCCGCGTTCGTATTGACGGCAACCGTTGCGCTCACGTTGCTCGCGACTGCGGGGGAAGATCATCTCCCCGTTCTCATGAACGGCAACCGCTACGCGCCTGGATCGTACTATATCGCCCCGTTTGGCTGGACGATCGGCCCGATCGCACTCGTTATCCTTTGGCGGCGGTTGCGATCAGTCCTCGACCTCTGGGTGCTGGTCGTTGGTTGTGTTCAGGTACTCGAAGTCGCGCTGAGTTCGACGCTGAATTCCGGCCGGTTCGATCTCGGCTGGTACCTCGGCCGGACCTATGGCCTTGCGGCCGTGAGCTTCGTCTTGGTGATGTTGTTGATCGAGAACGGTCGACTCTATTCCAAGTTGGTCGACGGGCAGGCAGAACTACGACGGCTGGCGGCGGTCGATCCGCTGACCCGCGTTGCAAACCGTCGCGCCTTCGACGATGCGCTGGACGAAGAATGGCGGCGCGCCATACGCAGCAAAACCACCTTGGCTCTGCTCATTATCGATGTCGACAGCTTCAAAGCGTTCAATGACGTCCATGGCCATGTGGTGGGCGACCGCTGCCTTCAAATGATCGCAGACGTGCTCGCCAGCGGCGGGCGCCGCGCCGGGGAGACGGTTGCACGCTATGGCGGCGAGGAATTTGCGATCCTGCTGCCGGGAACCGACCTTGCCAAGGCATCCGCCTTGGGGCGGCGCCTGTTGCAGGGGGTCAGAGAGCTCGATATCCCGCGCGTTGATGCGCGCGGCGGACCGGACGTCACGATCAGCGTCGGCGTGGCATGTGTTTTTCCAGCACGCGAAGCCGATCCGATCGATCCGGGCCCGACCGTCCTGGTCGAGGCCGCCGACAAGGCGCTCTATGCCGCCAAGGCCGCGGGGCGCAACCAGGTGGCCGAGTACGTTCCGCACGTAGCCGAATTACAACGTGAAAAGAAAATATGAGCATCGGCTCATCGGTAGCTGTAACCTCACAATCGCCGCCCGGCAAAGAAGCGTAATTGTTGCGCGCCGCGCGTGCGGGACAACCCGCGCTATAGTTGAAAAGACGCGCGGAACGATTGCGTCGACAGAACGCGCGTCCGCTCGGGAGGAATCGATGAAGCTAGTCACGGGTACCGTGGCGGTTGCCGTCGGGCTCTTTGGCGCTGGCCAAGCCTCCGCCGATGTCGTGAAGGTCGGTCTGATCGTATCGTTCAGCGGCGCATTCGCGACGTGGGGGACGCAGTTTCAACAGGCCATCCAGGCGTATCAGTCGGTCTACGGAAATACCGTGAAGGGTCCCGACGGCAAGCAGCATGAAATCCAGTTTATCTATCGTGACGCCGCCAGCGCCGGTCCTGACAAGGCCAAGCAGCTCGCCGAGGAACTGGCGGTACGCGACAAGGTGAAGTTCCTGGCCGGATTTGAGTTATCGCCGCATGCGATGGCGGTGGCGGAGACCGCCGGGCAGGCCAGGATTCCGGTCGTGATCATGAATGCGGCGACCGCGTCGATTACGCGCGGTTCGCCCTACTACGTCCGAGTGAGCTTCACGATCCCGCAGTTGATCGTGCCGGCGGCGCAATGGGCGAGCAAGAGCGGCATCAAGACTGTCTACACGATCGTCAGCGATTACGCGCCTGGCTACGACGCGGAGGCCTACTTCACCAAGGAGTTCAAGGCAGGAGGCGGTGAGATTGTTGGCGCCGCGCGCACGCCGCAACAGGAGACGAACTTCGCGGCCTACATGGAGAAGGTTCTGCAGGCCAAGCCCGACGCGCTCTACATGTTTCAGCCGGTGGGATCCCCCTCGATCGCATTCGTCAAGGCTTTCTTCGAGCGCGGCCTGAAAGCAGCCGGCATCAAGCTGATGGGCGGCGGCGAGACGCAGGAAACGCTGTTGCCGAACTTCACCGATGACATCATCGGTACGGTGACGACCGCCCAGTATACGCCCAACAACACCTTTCCGGAGAACACCAAGCTCAAGACGGAGCTGCGAAAGTTGTTCGGCGACAAGGCGCAGGCGGATGCCTCTTCGGTGGCGGCCTGGGACGGAGCGGCGGTGATTCATCAGGCGGTATCAGCGCTCGGCCCCAATGCGGACGGCCTCGCCTATGTGGATTTCATGAAAGGCAAGACATTCGTGAGCCCGCGCGGGAAATTCATGATCGACCCGGTTGAGCGCGACATCATCCAGGACATCGACATCCGCCGCGTTGAAAAGGTCGACGGCAAGCTCGCCAACGTGGTCATCGGCAAGGTCGAAATGGTCAAGGACCCCTGGAAGATCGATAACCCACCGAAAGGGAACTAAGTTAATTACCAAACACGTCGTTTCGAGCGCCTCCTTTCCGATAAGAGGTACCGCTGTGCCTCGTGCACGGCCGTGGCAAGTTGCCGAAATGTCATTGATTGGGGTTGCTATCCCCTAGAACTGACCGCCCGCTCCCGCGTTGGTAAAAGGAACCTTCAGCTGGAGACCGACATGAAGGAACCGACGTGCGATCGGTGTCGGTGGCACTGGCGAAGCGGTGATACAAAGAGACGCGGGATTAATCCCGAAAAGACGCATCGCGCCGGTCGAGCCAGCGCAGGATTGCCTGCCATTGCGGCTCGCAATGGTCGCGCCGCACGAAGGCCTCGAACTGCTGCGCGGTCTTTTCGCATACGTCGGCGGGCGGCACGCACATCTCCTGGCCGGTCGCCTCCATGCGGGCCTGAACCTCGGCAACGCCAACGAGATTGTGCATGAGCACGATCGCTTCGCCAATCGACGGGCCGCAGGTCAGAAGGCCGTGATTGCGCAGCACCATGGCCCTGTGCTGCCCGAGATTGCGGCCCAGCCGCTCGCGTTCCTCGAGATCGACCGCGATGCCTTCGAAGTCGTGATAGCCGACGCGGTTGTAGAACATCATCGCGTCCTGGCAGAGATAGCGCAGTCCGTGCGCGTGCGCGGCAAGCACCATGCCGGCCGGGCTGTGGATGTGCGCGACGGCGTTGACATCCGGGCGCACCTCGAACACGGCGGTATGGATCGTGTAGGCGGCAGCGTTGACGTGCTCGTCGGTGCCGACCGGCTCGCCGTCCATACGGACCTTGAGAAGATTCGAGGCCGTGACCTCTTCGAACATGAGCTCGTGCTGCTTGACCAGGAAGCAATTGGGCTCGCCCGGCACCCGCAACGTGAAGTGATTGAAGATCAGGTCGGTCCAGCCTGAATATTCGGCGAAGCGGTGCGCCGCCGCGAGCTCCACCCTTGCTTCCCATTCGGCCGCCGATACGCGGTCACGAACCGATGGCTGTCCCTTGATGCGCGCAACGTTGGACGTGTTGCTCATCGCGCTCGCTCCCTTGACGAGGTTCGTTTTTCTGTAGGCAGGTGTAGCGATGCTAAGGCTTTCAAAGCATCGAATCCATCCTAATCAGCAGGCGGAATGCGAGTCATGTCCAGCCGCCATGGTCGGATACCGAGACTCTTCTCAAACGCCTCTGCCCGGTCGAACGCGGCCAGGATGCGCGCAAAGCGCCGTTCGACCCACTCGCGCGGGCTGGAATGAGTGAGGATATAGAATTCGCCGTCGCGAATCGCCTGCACGACGCGCCCCCCGACCTGCTCCGGGTGCAGTCCTTGCTTGATGAGGTCGCCCATGAAGTGGTCGGCGTCGCGTGTGAACGGGCCGCCCAGACGGTCCGGGCGCGCCCGCGCCGAGAGATGAATGCCGGTGTCGACGGCTGCGGGACACAATACCGAGACCCCGATTCCGCTGCCCGCCAGTTCCTGTTCGAGTGCTTCCGACAGCGCTACGACCGCGTATTTGGTCATCGCATAGGCCCCGGTCCGAAAGTTCGGGTTGACCTGCAGGCCGGCAATCGAGGCGGTGTTGACGATGTGGCCGCCTTCGCCATGGCGCCGCACGCGCGGGACAAATGTTCGGATACCGTTGACGACGCCTTTGATATTGACGTCGATGACCCAGTCCCAGTCGGAGCGCGGGATCTCCTCGAGCCGCACGCCGAGCATCGAAACGCCGGCATTGTTACAGACAATATGGATGGGGCCGAATTTTGCCTCGATGGCGGCGCCCGTTTCCTCCAGCATGGCCGCATCCGAAACGTCGGAGACGAAGGTCTCCACGTGAGCGCCGAGGTTGTGCAGGCGGGCGCGCGCCTCCGCCAGCGCGTCTTCCCGAATATCGACCATCGCGATATTGGCGCCGGCTTGCGCCAGCGCCGATGCAACTCCGAAGCCTATGCCCGATGCGGCGCCCGAAACGTAGGCGGTCTTTCCTTTGATATGCTGCAAGCATTCACTCCCGACCAATGCGTCATGGCCGGATTTGTCGAGGTCCCGCGCCAAGCGTGCGGGGGGCCGTCCAAGCCATCTACGATTTTGCGTTACTAGAGTTATAAGACGTGGATGCCCGCGACAAGCGCGGGCATGAAAAGCCCGGGGACTGGCACCATGAAGCAAGCCGAACTGTTCGACGTCAGCGGCCATGTCGCACTCGTGACCGGCGCTGCGAGCGGCCTTGGCCTCGCGTATGCGGAAGTCATGGCGGAGAACGGTGCGACGGTTGTCATGGTCGACCTCAACGAAGCGGAGCTTGCGCGCCACGCGGCCCGGCTCATCTCTGTGGGCTGCACAGTCGAACCGATGACGCTCGACGTCGCCGACACCGACGCCTTGCATGCAGCGATCGATGGTGCGGCACGCCGGCACGGCCGTCTCGACGTTTTATTCGCCAATGCGGGCATCAGCTCCGGCCCTGGGACGCTGATGACCGATGCCGGCGCGATCGATCGCTTTGACCCTGCGCTGTTCCGGCGCGCGCTCGACGTCAATCTGACCGCAACCGTGATGGCCATGCGATTCGCCGTTCCACACATGAAGGTGCGTGCTTCCGGAAGTATTGTGGCGACCGCATCGATTGCCGGCATCCGGTCCGAGCCGATGGTCGGGTACGGCTATATTGCGTCCAAGGCGGCGGTGATCAACGTGGTGCGGCAAGCCGCGGTCGAGCTCGCGCCCTGGAATATCCGCGTCAACGCAATCGCGCCCGGGCCGTTCGTGACCAACATCGGCGGCGGCCGGCTGCATCGCGAGCCGGATGTTGTGAAGCTGTTCGCCGACATGGTGCCAATGGGCCGGTTGGCGAAGACTGACGAGATCAAAGGGCTGGCGCTTTTGCTTGCATCGCCGGCCGGGAGTTACCTCACCGGCACAGTCATTCCGATCGACGGCGGAGCGACCGCGGTAATGACGCGCGGCGACTACTCCGCTGCAGCAACGAAGCATGGTGCATAGCGGGCTTGTCGGCTTGCAAAGCGGGCGGCTCAACCCCAACTCTGCCGACATGACCCAGACAGCTCGACCCTCGCGTGATGTGATGCAGGCGATGGCTCGCGGCTTTTGTGGGCGTTGCCCCAACTGCGGGAAAGGCCGTCTGTTTCGCGCTTTTCTGAAGGTGGTCGATCGGTGCGAACATTGCGGCGAGGAGCTGAGCCATCATCGTGCGGACGACGCACCGGCCTATTTCGTGGTGCTGATCGCCGGCCACATCGTGGTCGCCCTTGCGCTCGAAGTTGAACTGGTGTTCGCGCCGCCGTATTGGGTTCACATTGCATTATGGCTGCCGTTAACCCTCGGGCTCGCCATCGGCCTGCTGCAGCCGGTCAAGGGCGCGATCGTGGGTTTGCAATGGGCGCAATACATGCACGGCTTCGACCGGCATGCTGCGCCCGCCGCATTTGATTGACGCTACTTGCTGCCCGACGGCGACAATTCCTCGAGCACGCGGCCGCGCGTCTCGACCGCAAACGCGAGCGTCACCAGACCGCCGACCAGCGCAAAGCCGCCAAACATCAGAAACACTATGTTGATCCCGCCACCGGTACTCAGGATCAAGCCCACCATGTAGGGGCCGAGTACGGAAGCAGCGCGTAGCCATGCGTTGCCGACGCCGCAACCGAGCGCCCGCATTTCGGTGGGGTAGAGCTCGGCCGTGTAGGTCGAAAGCGAGATCGCGAGCCACGTGATGAAGAAGAAGCTCGCCGTCACGAGAATCTGCACGGTCCCGACGTCGAGGTTCTGGCTGAAGGCGAGGATCAACAGCGGCACCGCGCTCAGCAACTGGCCGGCGACGAATAGCGGCCGGCGGCCGACCAAGTCGATCGATGCAACCGCGATCAGCGCGCCCATCACACCTACGACGCTGTTCGTGAAACCGATGTTGACCGATTGCTGAACGCTGACGTGGTAGACCGTACGGAAGATCGAGGGTATCCAAGTGCTTAGCCCATAGATCACCGAGTAACTGCAGAACCAGATCGCCCAAACGGTCAGCGAGCGGCGCAGGTAGATGCCCTTGAGCAACTCCGAAAAGTGCGTCTCAGCTGGCTTTACGGGAGGCACATCGGTCGGGATGGGCGGCAGCGGCCTCTTGCCCCCCTTGGATATCTCGAACTCGATTTTGCTGAGAATCTTATCGGCCTCTTCCGAGCGGCCGCGGCTCGCGAGCCAGCGCGGTGATTCCGGCAGCAGCCAGCGCAACGGCAACGCTATTACCGCCGGCAGCGCTCCGATAATGAACATCCACTGCCAGCCCAGATTCGGAACCACGAAGACGCCGGCCAAGCCGGCGAACAAGAGACCGATCGTAAACAGCATCTGGTAGCCAAGCGCAAACCGCCCACGCCGTTTCGACGCGGCGAACTCGCCGATATAGGATGCCATGATCGGAATTTCGCCGCCCAGGCCGATACCCTGGACAAACCGCATCGCCTCCAACGACCGGGGATCCCAGGCGAACGCGCAAGCGAAGCTCATGACCGAGAACAGGATCAGAGTGTAGATCGTGCATGGCACACGGCCGATACGCTCGGCGAGCCAACCGAAGAGAATCGAACCGATCACCTGACCGACGTAGCCGACCGCGATGAGCTCGCCAATGTCAGCTTGCTTGAGGTTCCAGAGGCCGCTCAGCACGGGCAGTACGTACGCGATCGAAAGCGCGTCGAACGCGTCGAAAAACCAGCCGGTTCCGATCGGAACGAGAATCTTCAAATGCCAGATCGACAGGGGCAGCCGTTCGATACGCGCCGCGATCTGGTAGTCCGTGCCCGCGCTTGGCGACATGAAACCTCCCTGTGCCCGCTTCTCTGATCGGTGCGCCTCTGCACGACAATTGTTTCATAAACAGCTCCGCCGGAAGCATCCGGCGGAGCTGCGTGGATCAACAATTGTTATTTCAAGGCGGCGACACCTGCGTCCGCCGCTAAGCAACGCATGAACTTCCTCCCGGTATATCTTATGGTCGCTTCTTGGCGGCGCCGGGAGGTTACCTATAATTTTGCATGCCGACTACCGCACATGCGCGGATGACGTGCCATCGGGGCGGATCGCCCAGGCCGCAAGCGGCGGTACGTTCAGGTGAACCTCATCGCCGACGCGGGCGCTTAACGGGGCTGGGGCCTCGACGTTGAGCGCGAGCCCCGCGGTATCCACCACGATCGATTGACGCGGCCCGCGGAAGATCGAACTCTTGATGCGGCCCGACCACGCCATCGGTGAGCCATTGCTGCCATCTTTGCCGATGTGGACGTTTTCCGGACGTACCAGCACCAGCACCGGCTCGCCGTTGTTGAAGGATTCTCCGGCCAAACAGTGGCCGGTCCAGTCTTCGCCGGCGACGCCGAGCGCAAATCTCTTATCGGCGCGCCGCTCGCAAGCGGTGACATTGGCGCTGAGCAGATTGGGGGAGCCGAAGAAAGCCGCGACCGCGCGGCTCGCCGGCCGCTGATAGATTTCCTCCGGCGCCCCGACCTGCAGGATGCGCCCGGATTGCATGACGACCACACGGTCGGACAGCGCCATCGCCTCTTCCTGGTCGTGCGTGACATAGAGGCTGGTGATACCGAGCCGCTTCTGCAGGGCGCGGAATTCATCGCCCATTTGCGTGCGCAGCCGCGCATCGAGGTTGCTCAACGGCTCGTCGAGCAGCAGCACCTGCGGCTCGAACACGAGCGCGCGCGCAATCGCGACTCGCTGTTGCTGGCCGCCGGAAAGCGCCGGCGCCGGGCGATCGGCGAACGATTCCATCTCAACCAGGCACAACACGGTGTGCACCCTGTCGTTGATTTCGGCCTTGGGCCGGCGACGAATGCGCAACGGATAGGCGACGTTGTCGAACACCGTCATGTGCGGCCAGATCGCGTAGGACTGAAACACCATACCCAACTGGCGGTGATCGGGCGGCACGAAGAAGCCGGCCGCCGCATCGCTCACCACGCGGTCACCGATGCTGATGCGCCCGGCGGTATTCTGTTCGAGTCCGGCCACCATGCGCAACGTGGTGGTTTTGCCGCAACCGGACGGGCCCAGCAGCGTGACGAATTCGCCACGCTCAATGCTCAGGTTGACGTGATTGACCGCAACGACATCGCCGAAATGGCGGCTCACGTCCTCGATCAGAACTGCGGGCATGCTTGATCCTTTCACAGCGTGCTGATGCGCTGCTTGATCAACTTCAGCTGCACCCAGCGAAAGAAGACAACCAGCAACATCATCAGCAGGCCGATCACGCTGACTTGCTCGGCTTGGCCGTTGGACCAAAGCTTGAGCAGTACGACCGACAGAACTTCGGAACCGACGGAATACAGCAGAATCGAGGCTGACAACTCGCGCATAATCCCAAAGAAGGTGAGCACCCAGCCGACCGCGAACGACGGCCACGACAGGGCGATCAGGATCCGCCACAGCGTCTGCCACCAACTGCCGCCGTGGACGCGCGAGCATTCCTCCAGATCGAACGACAGCTGATGATAGGCGTTCGACATGACTCGCACCGAGATCGGGGTCCCGAGCGCCATATAGGCGAACAGCAAGGCCCAGATGGTGCCATAGATCGGGATCGGGCCGGGCAGCATGGCGAACGCCCACAGAAAGCCGACGCCCAAGACCATTCCAGGCATCATCCAGGGCAGCCAGGCCAGCACGTCGATCAGACGTCGCCCACGCCAGCGCGTGCGGACCGTGACGTAGGCGACGATCCCACCGAGTGTCATGGTGGCCGACGCGCCCATTACGCCGAGCAGCATGGTATTGCTGAAGGCGCGCCAGAACTCCTTGTTCTGCCAAACCGCGACATAGTGCTCCAACGTGAGCATGTCCCATTCGTAAAAGCCGAAGAACTTGAAGAACGATCCGATCAACAATTGCCCGACCGGCAACACCACGGTGATGACGAAAAACAGGATGCAGAACCCGAAGGTCGCCCAGCGCCACCGCCCGAGCTTCATTACGTTTGGGGCGTAAGCCTTGCCGGTCACGGTCGCAAAGCTACGGCCGTGCAAAACGCGCCATTGCCACACTACGAATAGAAACATGAATGCCATGATCGCGAAGCTCAGCGCTGTCGCATACTGATAGGCCGGCGTCGCCCGGTGATTGATGGCATTGTAGATTTCGGTGGTAATGACCGTAATGCCGGCCGGAAGCCCGAAAAACAGCGGCGACTCGAACGATTCGATGCCGCGCATCAGGCTCAGCACGAAAGACGAGACGATTGCCGGCAGCATCAGGATGAGGGTGACGCGGCGGAACGTGTGCCAGCGTGACGCGCCGCACATCCGGCTCGATTCCTCGAGCGTTGGGTCCATGGCCCGGAACGCGTCGACAATGAACAAGAACAGGAACGGCGTTGAATACTGCATCATATGCCAGACGACGCCGCCATATGAATAAACGTTGATCGGGGAAGTCGTGGAGCCGGTGAGCCACTTCCAGACCAGATTGAGCACGCCGACCTGAGGATTACCCAGCATCCCCCAGGCCATGGCGGTGAGGATCGGCGGAATGAAGAACGGCAAAGTCACCAGCACTTCGAGTGTGCCGCGCGCCGGCGTATCGGTGCGCGCCAGGATGAATGCAAGCGCGACGGCGAGCAGGATCGAGGGGATCGTCTTCGCGAATGAAATACCAATTGTATTGGCAAGCACCAGAAAATTACTGGTGGTGAAGATCTGGGCATAACCGTCGAGATTGAGCACCCCGGGCATGCCGGGCGGAGTCGAGTGCAGGCTGCCATAGAGCAGCATCGCGAGCGGATAGACGGTCAGAAACGAGAGCAGCGCGATCAGCAGCAGGACGCCGATCCTGCGCCCGATCGCAAAATTTGCGAGATGATTGAGGAACAGGGTCTTGCGATCGAGAGCGGACGCCGCGATCCGCTTCAGGGCGGAGTTGCGGCCGACGTCGACGCTCGAAACGACCGCCATCGCCTACATCTCGATAACGATGTAATTTTCTTCCACCGCCACTTGGAAAGTCTCGACCACGTAGGGCCCCTTCAGGAGCTCGCTGCCGGGTTCCACCGAAACCGCGTACTGGCGCACGTAGGTATTGTCGGGATCGCAGTAGGATTGCCCGGTGCGCACGTCAAACTCCCAGCCATGCCAGGGGCACTTGAGCAACTCACCCTGACGGGTGAGCCGATAGTGGCCGGGCTCATCAGAGAGCGCGAGGCCGACGAGCGTGCCGCGACAGAGCGAGGCTCCTTCGTGGGGGCACTTGTTGGCTAGCGCGAAATATTCGCCTTTGACGTTGAACAGCCCGATCTCGCGCCCCTTGACCGTGACAAGCTTGCTTGAGCCGGGGGCGATTTCTCCGACGCTCGCGACGACGTGCCGGCTCATGGTCACTCCAGCCCGTAGAGCGCCTTGGCGTTGCCGGAAAACAGCTTGGTGCGCTCGGGCTCATTGAGCCGCGCGAGGCGCGACGTCTGTTCGAGGTTCGGTTCCCGGACAGCGATGCTCATGCGTCGACCTTTCCAAACCCTCGATTTTGCGCGCCTTTAGCGGCGCGAGCGCGGTTGGCGCATAGTACTCGGCCCAAACGGGATTTCAACGCGAGGAATGCGCGCCTCGCATACACGGTGGTGATGGTCGGCATCGGCCGCGCATAGCGCGGCGCGCGACCGGGCCGTCAGGCTTCTACTTCTTGGCCCGCGGCGGATGAGCGCGCACCACATCTTCATTGATGTCGGTGCCCCAGCCCGGGCGCGTCGGCACCACGATCTGGCCATCCTCGATTTGCGGCGGGTGGGTGACCAGATCGTTACGCCACGGAACCTCGTCCACGTCGTATTCCATGATGCGATAGTTGGGAATCGATGCGCAGAAGTGGGCGCTGATCATGCTGGCCAAATGGCCGGCGAAATTGTGTGGAGCGCAATCCACCTCGAACGCATCGGCCAGCGAGGCGGCGCGGACCGATTCCCACAGCCCGTTCCATTGCACGTCCACGATCGCGACATCGCATGCGTAGCGCTCGAGGTAAGGCCGGAACGCCGCGAGCCCGTGAATCGTCTCGAGCGACGCGATCGGGGTCGAGGTCGAGCGTCGCACTGTTGCCAACGCCTCCGGATCGTGGATGTCGCATTCGAGCCAGGTGAGCTTGAGGTCCTCCACCGCTTTGGCGATGCGGATGAAGCCTTCGGTGCGTTGGCTAAAGTTGAGGTCGAGCATCAGTCCCATGTCGTCGCCGGCGCCGGCCCGAAACGCCGCCAACACGTCGTGAATGCTGCGGATCATCTTCGCATCGGGATGGCGGCTCAGGAAATTCGGCATCATCCGAAAGCCCGGCATGAACGGCGGATCGCTCGGCCGCAGCGGCAACGGATTGGTCTTGAGCGCCTTGAACCCGCGTGCCTTCACTTCGGCGCCCAGTTCCTTGATGTCATCGAGCGTTCGCAGCGGCTTGAGCCCAAGTTCCTGTTCGAAATAGTCGCGCCGCCAGACCCGAAAGCTCGCGCAGTGCGACCAGTACAGGTTGACGCGGTCGCGGAACGGCCCGCCAAACAGCGCGCACACGGGCACGCCAAGCGCTTTGGCCTTGACGTCGAGGCATGCGTTCTCGATTGCCGCGATCGCTTCGTGATTGACGCCGCCGATCGACATGCGGGTGATGGCTCGCAGCGAGACGGCGATCCTGCCCACCTCTCGCGGATCCATACCGACCGCGATGTCGGCAAATCGGTGGATGAGATCGGAGGTCGCATTCGTGGCACCGAAGTCCTCGTTGTATTCGGACCAGCCGACCAACCCCTCGTCGGTGGAGAGTTTCAGAAAGGAGAAATTGCGCCAGCCACCGTCGGCCTTGAGGGTTTCGATTCTGGTGATACGCATGCCGAACTAGTTCCTGAACTGCGTCACAGGGTGACGATGTTGGTGAGTGCATCGCCGCGCATGAAGCGCCTGAGATTGTCTTCCGCGATGGCGGCCATGCGTTGCGTGCCGATCCGCCCGCATGCGCCGGCAAAATGCGGCGAGATGATCAGGTTGGGTGCACCCCAAAGTGGATGATCCTTCGGCAGCGGCTCCGGGTCGGTCACATCAAGCCCGGCGCCCGCGATGACGCCGCTCGTCAATGCCTCGATCAGGGCGAAGCTATCGACGATCGACCCGCGTGCGATATTGACCAGAAAGGCGCCGCGCTTGCAGGCGTTGAGGGTTCGTGTTCCGAACAGGCCCTGCGTGGTCGGATCGAGCGGGACCGCGACCATCACGGCGTCGGCGCGCGGCAGGATGTCGAGCAGTTTCTCGATGGGGACTGCCTCGTTGGCGAGCGCGTGCGGTGATCCCGACCGCGTCACGGCAATGATGCGAGCACCGAACGCGCGCAACAGCCGCGCGATCTCGCGGCCGATATGCCCGAAACCTATCACCGCCACTGTCGATTGATCCGGAATGACCGCGCGCGCACTGATCGAGCGGTCCCAGATGCGACTGCCTTGATTGGCCATGAATGTCGGCACCAGACGCTGCAGCGCGAGCAGCAGCATGACGGCGTGGGTCGCCACCGGCGCGCCCAGCGCGTCGCCCATGTTGGTAACCGTCACGCCGTCCGGCACGCCGAACTGTTTGGCGCTGTCGTAGCCCGCGGTAAGCAGCTGCAGCCATTTCGGGCGCGGCGACGAGGCGCGAACGGCGGCGGCCACCTTTTCGGTGTAAAGAAAGTCCGTGAGGAACAGCGCGTCCGCGTCCGGCACGGCGGCGACGATCGCCTGTTCGCCTTCTACAACCTTCAGGTTGTCGCCGAGAACGGGCGACAGGCTGGCGATGAAGTCGGCTTTGGCAAGGGTCGCGGACAGAACGGCACGCATGGGAGGCCGAAGACGAGGGACGGGGAGGGGCAGAAATCGCAGCCTTTATAGGGCCCCACAAGGTAATGCGAAAGCCGGGCGGCCGTTTGCGGTGCGATAGCCGCTATGCGCGGAAATCTTATACCCTGGGAGCTCAATCGCCGTGCCCATGGGCTAAATTTGGCCACGCGGTCCGTGCAAGAGGGACGGCGCGAACCGAGGGGGAAGCTTGATGAGAACCTTTGTGGCAGTAATTGTCTTCGCGCTGGCGACGGGACCTGCTCTCGCCCAATTCGGCGGTATCAATCTGTTGCCCGAAGGCAAGGCAAAAACGCCGGAGGAAATCCAGCGCGGAGAGGCGATCGATAACGCGTACAATTCGGCGATCAAGAAGGTGCCGGATCAGAAGAAGGCGACGAACGACCCTTGGGCGGACGTGCGCGGCGCGAGCCCGCCGCCGACTGCGCAAAAGCCGGCGCGCTCCAGCGCGAGCAGCAAATCGAATTAGACCGCGCTTTCGGCCTGCTGGCGAGACGCTAGCGTCTTGCTGTGGTTACGGCCGAGCTTCGAGCAAACCTGAATGTAGTTGTAGTTCGGTCGAGCTCGTTTATTCAAGGCGCTCGCTTCACCGGGTTCGCGGTCAACCAGGTCTCGACATAGTCGAGAAAGCCCATCGTGTTATTGAACACCGGCTTGCCGGTCGCGCGCTGGATAGCGGCGAGGTATGGGTAATTGATCGTGCTGCCGCCGAGAAACAGAATGCCGTCGGCGGTTGGATGGAGCTTACTCGCGGCTTCCCCGGTTGCGGCGAAAACCGAACTTTCGTCAGCCGTTCTACCGGCGCGCGTCGCGATCACGAGTTGCGGTCCAACAATGCCTTCGACCGCGAAGCCGGCGGCCTCGAGGTAGTCGGTCAATGCGGCCTCATCGAGCCCGTTGAGCCGATGCGCAACGGCCAGCTTGTGTACGCCGGCGCGCCGCATCACTTGCACGGTCGCCTCCATGTCGGTGGTCACTGGGACGCCGAGCTTTCGGCTCGCCTCTTCGAGGCGGGTCAGCAGAGCCGGACGGGCGTAGGCAAACGACAGGACGCTGCCGCCGACGACGACTATTTCCACGCCGCGGTTCTTGATGCCGGCAAGCGCATGATCGAGCTCGCCGAGCGCCGCGCGCGCCGACGCTGTATCGTAGCCACGCAACTGCAGCGACTGTTCGATCAACATCACGCGGCTCCGGAACGTGCCGTAGAACATGTAGGGGACGGTGTCGCTGATCGGCAGCGGCGATACAAAACCGACGCGCCGCTGTGGCGGGGGGAACGCCTCCAATCGCGCGAGCGCGCCCTCGAGAGGTGGCGCGCTTTTCTGAGCCATTACCCGATCCAGGCAGCCATGCGCGCACAGGATGGCAAGTACGAGCGCGACCACAGGCCGAAACATGAGGTTCCTCCCATCATGTCACCCCGCATCAGCAAAGTGCGGGGCCACGAGCGCGCTCGAAGCTTCGCCGGTACGGCCAACCAGGACCGGGGCGCCAACCAGGATGGCGCGTCCGTTCGTTTCGATCGTTGCCTGAACGGTGACGACCGTGCCGGGTGCGATCGCGCGCGTGTCGTCGAGCATCGTTCCGACCAGAGGTTCGAGCGGCGTCGTAGTGCGACAGCCCTCGATCAGGAAAGCGGCGAAGCCTTCCAACGAGTCGATGCGCGGCAACGGCGCGACCGCCGCGGCGAAACGCGTCACCGCACTGGCGATATCGCGCGCCACCATAGCATCGCGCCCGAACGTGCGCACCATGCGGACCCAGGTGCCCTTGTAGGCAAGCGATATCCTTGCGGCAAACGCGTCACGCAGGACTGCGGTTCCTTCCAGCCGGATCAGCCGGCGGCTCGCTGCGATATCGGGCGCGATCGCGACAAAGACCTCTTCGGCGCCAAGCCGCCGGGCTTCGCCGTCGATCATGGCGACCAGGCGGGCGGCGTCGGTTTCGCTCGCTGCCGCATTCGCAAGCGCCGCATGCGCGATCGTCGCGGCTTTGAACGCGAACGCGAGCTCGGTTGGATCGGCAGGCGCGCGCGCCCGTTCGAGCAGCGGACCCCCGTCGATCACCTCCGCAGCGCTGGCCCGGATCCCGTCGACGACGCTGCCGGGGACGCTGTCGATGTCCGCGATTGCGACCACGGCATCCGATGTCTTCTCAGCAATAAGGCGGCCGGTTTCGGCTCCGAGATTGGTCGTGTTGGCGACTGCCTCAATGTGAGCGTTGCGCATAATCCAGTCGCGCACCCGCGCGGTCATCCCGGCAACCAGCATTGGACGCCCAACGCGTGGAAGCAACATCACGCACTGATTCCAATAGGGAATAAAACCGGTCAGCCACGCGACGCCGGATTCGCGCGCGGGGTTGGTGTAGACGGCCAGAATATCAATGCCGGCCGCTGCCATCGCGGCCTGCACCTTGGCCACGCGGGCATCGAGCGCACTCTCGGGCAGCTCCGCCTTCGACCACGAAATCAAGCCACGTCGCATTGCAAACCTCTCACGTACCTGATGTGCGTCATGCCGGCATCTCAAAAAGCTGCGCCGGCGTCCGCGTCAGTCTTTCGCAACCGGTCTCGGTGACGACGACGACGTCGCCGAGCACCATGTAGCCCGCCTCAGGGTGATAGGTGTTCGGATGCACGATGATGGTCATCCCGGGCCGCAGCCCGATGTCGACATCCTCGAGCAGCGACGGCTTTACATCGGTGCTCAAGCCCAGTCCGTGGCCGCGCACCCGCGTGTATTTGCTGGTCGTATATTCGCCAAGCCCGTGGCGGCGGAATACATCGTTCTCGGCGCGCGCGACGTCGGCCGCCGTCACCCCCGGCTTCACGGCCGCGATACCGGCCTCCATGGCTTCGTGCCAGATTGCGAACGCCTGCTTCTGTACCGGGGTTGCCTTGCCAAGGACCAGGGTGCGGCAGATCTGCGCGAGGTAGCCTTCGATCGCCGGCGTCAGCTCGGTGGTCACAAGGTCACCCGGCTTGAGCGTGCGCTCCGATGGCGGTGCCATTCCGCGAACGTCTGCATTCCCGGAGCCGATGATCATGAAGTTGTCCGGTGAACCCTTGCGACGCAGGAACGCCTCGACGTCGGCGACGACCTCGTACTGCTTGCGGCCGGGTCGCGCCGCGCTCCGGAAGAATTCGTAACCCTCGTCAGCGAGCGCAACGGCGCGCCGCATGACCGCAATTTCGTTCGGCGCCTTCTCCATCAGCAGTCGGTCAAGCAACCCGGTGCCGTCCTCCAGCCGGAAGCTCCGCTCGCTCGCGGTCAGCCAGGCTGGAAGCAGTGCGCGCGGCGCGGCCACGATGCGCTGATTGGAAATCGCTTCGAGCTCGCGACCGACTGCTTGCGCAAGGTTGCGTACGAGCCTGGTATCGATCCCGCCAGTCTCCCCCCGCGCGCGTTCAGCTTCGGCCGCGTTTTCGACGAACAGGCGGCAGCGACCATCGGCGGTCAGGACGGCTATGCCGTCGGCCTCCAGAATGCCGAAATCCGACACGTAACGCAGATAGGCTTCCTGCCAAGACGTACCGTAGACGACGATGGCCTCCAGGCCGTCGCGACGCATTTCCGCGAGCAGCCGCTCGCGCCGTTCCTGTGCAAGCATGACGATTATCTTCTCCCCAACCGGCTCGCGTCGCGGACCCACACCCTATGGCCTGATCACGTCCATGTCGCCATGGTCATAGAGCCGGGCGACGTCGGCCTGCCTGCGCTCACGGATCCCGCGACTGTTGAGCGAACCCTTGTCAGTGATCTCGCCGGCATCGAGGGAAGGTGGCTCGCTCAGAACGAACGCCCGCGCTATCACGCGCGAGGAACCCGTGATGCCATCGTTCATGCGAACAAGCGCGTCTCTGACCGCCGCCCGATAGGCGGCATCGATCGCGCGCCCGGACGGCGGAAAGATCAACAAGCCGAGATCGTCGCGATCCGGCGCTGCCACGGCCACGTCGGACACCAGCGTGCCGAGCGCCTGGCGCGCCCGTGCCCAGATTTCGGCGGCGTGCACGCGGGTGCCTGATGATAGCTTGAAGTCCTCGGCGACGCGCCCGTTGAAGCGAAAGCCGCGACTGGCATCGGCCTCATCCACGAACGTCACGGCGTCGCCGGTGATGAAATAGCCTTCGTCGTCGAACGCCTGTTTGGTCAACTCGGGCGAGCGCCAGTAGCCGGGCGTGACGTTGGGGCCGCGTACCCGGATCTCGAGCTTGCCGCCGTTTGGCACGAGCTTGACCTCTTGGCCCGGCAGAGGTGGGCCGATGTTTCCGATCTCGGCATCGTGCCGGTTGAGGATGAGTGAACCCGGCGCAGTCTCGGTCAGACCCCAGCCGCTGATCATGCTCGGCGGATCGTGCGGCCGCTCGCGCTGGGCGAGTTCGGCGAGGCCGTGCCAGAGATGTTCGGGGAGCGTTGCGGCGGCGTAGAACATGGCGTCGAGGTCGGCGAAGAAACGCTTGCGCAACTCGTTGTCCTGCGCAAGCGCCGGCAGCAACAGCTCAAAACCCTTCGGCACGTTGAGGTACATGGTCGACGACACTTCGCGCAGATTGCGCAGCGAGCGTTCGAATTCGGCCGGTGTCGGCTTGCCGTCGTCGATGTAGAGCGTGCCGCCAGACCGCAGCACCTGTCCGATGTTGTGGTTGCCGCCGAACACGTGGCTCCACGGCAGCCAGTCGACCAAGACCGGCGGGCGTTTGACGATGAACGGCCAGATCTGCTCGAACATCGTCATGTTGGAGTTGAGCATCCGGTGCGTGATCGTTACGCCTTTCGGCGTTCCGGTCGAGCCGGAGGTAAACAAGAATTTGGCGACCGTGTCGGGGCCGATTTTGGCCGCCGCTTCCGCCAAGGTCGCGGGCGAGCCGCCGCTGAGAAGTTCCGAGAACGGAATAGCACCCCGCACGTCGGACGAGGGGGCGCCGACGACAATCTCGCGCCCTTGCATCTCCGGGATCGTCAGCGCGCGCGCGAAGCGGGCGGCGTCCGCGGCATACACGAGGCCTGGGTCCAGCAAATTGATGATGTAGCGCAACTTGCCGAGATCTTGGCTGATCAGCGAATAAGCGACCGAGATCGGCGCGAACGGCACGCCCGCGTTCATGGCGGCCAATGCCAGCAACTGGTGCTCGATCGCGTTGCCGGAGAGGATCAGAACGGGGCGTTGTGGGCCGAGATCACGCTGCGCCAGCGCTTGCGCGACCAGTTGAACCTGTTCGGCGGTTTCGGCGTAGCTGATGGACACCCAGCCTTCGTAGCCGGGACGCCGTTCGGCCAGAAACGTGCGCGCCGGACATTCCTTGCTCCAGTGCGACAAATGATCGTGGAACCGGTCTGGATAAGGCCGCAGCCGCTCTTTTGCGAGCAGCCGGATCACGCCGTCTGGGTCGCAACGCATATCGACCGTGACGTCGCGGAAGCGGGCGTGCACACTGCCCGCACGGCGGTCGTCGAGCGTCTGGATACTCACAGGCGTTTCCCGTTAGCGTGTTGATTTCCTGTGAAGAATTGTAGCCCGCGTGGAGCGTAGCGCAATGCGAATAGGAACCCGGCCTGCGCCGCGCTCCGCCTCGGCCGCAACGCTACAATGCCCGGTGCGGCCCAAGCTTGACATCGGGACACCGGGGTGGTCGCTCTATGGTCCCACCAGACGCAATCCCCGGAAACGCTCGGCAGCAGTGGACAGTGCATGATCGTCGTCGCGATTGATATTGGCGGCACCTTCACGGATCTCATCGGATTCGACACCGAAGAGGGCCGCTTCGTCGAAGCCAAGAGCCTGACGACGCCGGCGCAGCTCACTCGCGGCATAATCGACTGCATTCGCAAAAGCGGCCTTAACCCAGCGGCGATTGATGAGCTCATCCATGGCTCAACCATCGCCATCAACACCCTGATTGAGCGCAAAGGCGCGAAGACCGGGCTAATCGTCACCCGCGGCACCCGCGACGTCTACGCGATCGGTCGCGGCAACCGGCCGGAAGCCTATAATCTTCTGTTCCATAAGCATCGGCCGTTGGCCGAGCGGCATCTGATCCGCGAAGTCGACGAGCGGCTGTTTGCAACCGGCGAAGTGCATGAAAAGCTGCAGGCCGCAAGTGTCGAAGCGGCTTGCGCTACGCTGAAGACCGCCGGTGTCGAAGCGGTCGCGGTCTGCTT
>Ga0209526_10000549_pt1 | contig 24550 bp, 21 predicted proteins | sample JacPinW_OM2H0_M1_FD_188566 | JGI IMG/M metagenome (GOLD analysis project Ga0209526, IMG submission 188566) | Forest soil microbial communities from Algoma, Ontario, Canada - Jack Pine, Ontario site 1_JW_OM2H0_M1 (SPAdes) (version 2) | ecosystem: Environmental > Terrestrial > Soil > Boreal... | reverse complement strand
ACTTGCCCATCTTGGCCAAGCAGCACGGCATCATAGTTGGATTTCGTGTCGCGGTCTTCCCAGCGGCCTTCGCTTTCGGCCACTGTGGACTTGCCCTTCTGAACGGTGGCTTTGTTGCCGTCGATCAGCAAGCGATATTCACCCGCTTGCAGGTCGGCCTTGCCGACTTTGGCGGTTTGCGTGATGTTGATCGTCTTGCTGACAGGCTTGGCAAATACCGGCACGGCCAGCGCGGTTACCGCCAGCAACGCAACACTTCGCAGGAACGAATTGGATTTCATGCGGGTCAACTTCCTTTCCATTGGAATCGAGTCAGCCGAACGAACGGCCCTAGGAGGTCGGATGGAGTTGACACGCAGGCGAGGGAACGAGTAGATTTCCCCCAACGACACCTCCTCTTCCTGGACTAACGGCCGGAAAGATGCGTGTCACGGGCCCCGCGGCTGCCACCGCGGGGTTTTTTGATGTTTGTTCTGACAGACCTAGTGCCGTCTTGCTTATCGGCTGCACTCGTATAGACGAAGCTCCCCCATCGAATGTTTCGCGCGCGAGCGCGAATTTCCGTCTTAATTGTGTTGTTTTTGTAATGGTGGAGAGCCGAATTGGCCTGCAAACTGGCTGTTTCTCGTTAACGCTTGCTAAAATTTAGAAGTAACGTTTGTTAACGTTTTTCCCCTGACGCTTTTCGTTTGTGCTTGTGCGTTCTGCTTCGCATGCAATCTGACGCAATGCTTCGTTCTGTGAATTACCAACCACTTCATCTATACTCAGTTGCTCTTTTTGGATTTCCCCGAAGATGCGGATTCTCGTTCTTAGTGATTTGCACGCAAATGCGACTGCTCTAGACACGGCCCTGGCCGCGGCACGCGGCCGTTGGGAACGCGTTGTGTGCTTAGGCGACGTCGTCGGCTACGGCCCCGACCCCAATGAAGTAACCTCGAAGATTCGCGAGCTGGGCGCCCAAACAATTCGCGGAAATCATGACAAAGCGGCCACCGGGTTGATGCCCACGGATGATTTCAATCCCGTTGCGAAAGCCGCGGTGGACTGGACGCGCTCGCAACTTTCTCCCGACAATCTGAAGTGGCTTGCGGAATTGCCGCACGGCCCCGTGGAAGCCAACGAAATTGCTCTGGTGCACGGCGCGCTGCAAGACGAGGACGAATACGTCTTCACCCCCGCGCAGGCGCTGGAAGGGCTGCTGGACTCGGCTGCCGGAGTCACATTTTTTGGCCATACCCATCACCAGGGCGGATTTTCTTACTCGAACACCAGCAACAATCTGGAGATATTGAATCTGCGTCCGCGTTCCTCGGAATCGTTCGCCGCGCTGCGCATTGAGACGGGCACTCGCTACTTGCTGAATCCGGGATCGATTGGACAACCCCGCGATGGCGATCCTAGAACGGGATTTGCCATCGCCGATCTGGAACATGATGTCGTTGAGTTCTGGCGCGTTTCTTACGACATCGCGGCCGTGCAATCGCGCATGCGCGCCGCACGGCTACCAGAGGCGTTGGTGCAGCGGCTCAGCCTCGGCCGTTAACTGCGCAATCAAGATTTGGCGTGCGAATCCCAAAGGCACGCTTTACTCTGAATGAATGCACGAACAGCCTCAAATCGAAATCCCCGGCGAACAGCAGCCTGACCGTGGACCGTTTAGCTTCGCGCTGATGGTAGCCGCAGCGGCGTTGGTGATCGTGCTGGCCGGATTTTATTTGTGGCCGGGCAGGCAATCGCCCTCGCGCGGCGGTGCGCAAGAGGTCCACCCGCCTTTCGGTCCAGCGGAACGCGCGTACGCCTCGAAAATCAAGATTGAAAACCTGGCATTGAGCCGCGCGGAAAATTTCCTAAATCAGGAAGTCACTATTCTCTCGGGCGATCTCATTAACACCGGCGAGCGCACCTTGCAGGAAGTCGAACTAACCGTGGAGTTCTACGACGACATGAACCAGATTGCTTTGCGCGAGTCGCGATTAGCCGTAAACTCCGGCAGTCCGCCTCTCGGACCGGGAGAAAGCCGAGCCTTCGACGTTTCTTTCGAGCACATCCCGACGTCTTGGAACATGCAGCAGCCCGCCGTTCGCGTGACCGGTTTACTTTTCGCCCCCTCGAAGCAATGATTCCCTCTAAGTAATACCAACTATAGATAACTTGCCCTATAATCCGGGCATGGAGCTTGCGAGGGAATTGGAGGCCACCCTCCGGGAATTTGCAACCGCAGAGCCTGTGCAGGTTCGCGAAAACGGGGGTCGCGTGACGCCTCTGACAGGACTGTCTTGGGAGGTGCGTGGCGCAGCGGAGAAGCCGCTGCTCCACCTGTGGTCCGCCGAATACAACCTTACACGTCGCGTTCTGGCCATCACTGATCATTCCGAGCAGCGCCTGATCCTGGCGGTCGAGCGGTTTGGGCGGAGCAAACCGGACCGCCTCGAATTCGTGCGGATGAATTTCGACCGCTCGGCTCGCGATATCACTCGTCACGCCTTTTGCGAGCAGTTTCGCCGCATCCTTGCCGAGCAGTTCCCCGATGAAGTCGTGGTATCGCTGACAATTTCATCCGACCTCGAGCATTCGCTGTCTGGAAACTACGCGCGGGGCATTCTTCGCCGAGGTGCGGCGGAGTGGGCAGTGCTGGGCGTCGGCGACGGCGAGTCCGCGGACACCATCGAGAATAGTTTGACGTTTGCGCTGCTGTGGCTGGAGCGTGCTCGGCGATCGACCCGGCGCGGAACCATCGCGGGCTTGCGGCTCATTCTGCCAAAAGGCGGGACTCGCGTTGTGGCGCAGCGTATCGGCGCATTGCGCCCGCAACTGGCTCTAGAGCTCTATGAGCGCGATCCGGTGCGTGAGGTGCTCGAAAGACTGGATCAGCGCGCGGCGGGAAATATCGACAGTTGGATCGTGCCGCAGCGAGAGACGCAATCCCTGCTCGACCGTGCTCGCGCGGCCCTCGAGCCTATCGCCGCGCTGGCGCCGCGGGCGATCAGCTTGCATCCATCAGTGGCGTCCGGAGAAGTCTGGCTGCGTTTTCGCGGGCTGGCGATTGCCAGGTGGGATGAGGGCCGCGTCTTCTTTGGCACCGGCGAGCGGCGCGAAGAGCTCAGCGCTGCTTCGTGGCCGGCACTAAAACAATTGCTCACCGATCTGGAAGTTCGCCGACATCCGCTGGCTTCCGATACGCGGCACGCGCTTTATCGCGCGCAGCCGGAGCGCTGGCTGGAAGCGATCGTGCGAGAAGACGTCACGCGCATCGACGCGCAGCTTGATGCGCGCTTTGTTTACACGCAAGTCTTCGCCAATGCCGGCGGCGAGCATGGCATCCTCGATCTCCTGGGCGTCACGCGCAATGGGCGACTGGCCATTCTCGAATTGAAAGCGACCGAGCATATTCATTTGGCCTTGCAGGCCGCCGGATACTGGCGACACGTGCGGCACCACCTCGAGCGAGACGAATTGTCGCGCTATGGATATTTTCCCGGCGTGCAGCTACAAGCGGCAGCTCCGCTGGTTTACCTGGTGGCGCCGGCGCTGCGTTTTCATCCCGCTACCGACGAGTTGCTGCGCTATCTCGCTCCCGACGTGGAAGTCGTGCGCGTCGGCTTGGCGGAGAGCTGGCGGCGCGGCGTGCGCGTAGTCATGCGCCAGTAACATAGTCATCCAGCAGTTCGCCAGAATTGTTCCTGTTGTAACTCACAATTCTTTTGGTCCGCCCTCTCACCGCGAGTAGAATCGTAGTGTCCCTATCGAAGAGGCTATAACGTGAATTTTTCCGCCACCATCCGGCAAGCCGGACAAGTTTCTGTTGTCGAAGTCAGCGGCAAACTAACTTCCTTCGAGAGTGGCGCGCTGCGCAACAGCATCGCCCAATTGCTAAAGGAAGGCCGCCGGCAGATCCTTTTGAATCTGAGCGGCCTGACGTATCTGGACAGCTCCGGCATCGGCGACCTGGTGCACACCTATATGAGCGTCATCAAACGTGGCGGCGAGATGAAAGTTGTCGGCTTGACAGATAAGGTCGAGGAGATCCTGAAAATTACGCAGCTCTATCAGGTTTTTCAGGAGTTTCAGGACGAGCGGTCCGCGCTGCAGAGCTTTCCGGAAAATGACACCAAGCGCAAAACTGTGTTGCAAATTGTCCGGCCTAACAAGAATTAGTGGCCGTAAAAGAAGAGAAGCAGCTAAGGTTTTGGCCTTAACTGCTTCCCGGGGTGTGTCCTCGAAGTGGTTAGTTAATAGTTTAGATGCCGCTCAGCGAAAAAGGTTTCACTTGGGCAAGAATTTTCTAAATTTTCCGCATAACTGAAAAGCATTAGGTCAAACCTACTAATAAAACAGATACTTACGCCACCGCTCGTCACGATGCCCAATCAGGCGCATTAATTGTCGCGAGGTATGCAGCGTAAAAGGCCGCGGACGCCGAGCCAGCTTCAATCCTGCTTCCTCCGGCGTGCGGTCCCCCTTGCTGTTATTGCAGCGATAGCAGCAAGCCACCAAATTTTCCCACGAGGAGCGCCCGCCACGTGAACGCGGCACCACATGATCCAGTGTCAGTTCGGAACTGGGAAAAATCGCGCCGCAGAACTGGCAGGTGTTGCGGTCACGCAACAAAATATTCTTGCGCGAAAGCGCCCGGCTCTGCTGCGGAATATGGCGATACGCCAGCAGCCGAATCACGGAAGGCACGCGATGCGCATGCGCCGCCGAGTGCACCTCCGAGCTGTGCATCTCCTCCGCCTGCGCCACGCCCTTCAGCAGCAGCACCATCGCCCGCCGTACTGCTGTCACATTGATCGGCTCATACGTCGCGTTCAGGACCAGCACAGGGTCCTGCATTAGCGACGGACGCCGCATCATGATCGAGTTGTGGATTCTACTGCCGGCGGGACTCTCTGAACCAGCCGAGGCCTTCCCCGAAGCTTCCGGGGCTCTGCGCCCCCGAGACTCAAACGATTCTGGCCGTCTTGCGCTCACCGCGCGTCCCTCGGGTTAGACTCACCGGAGCCTACCGCTGGATGCCGTGCCGCCCGGGCTACCGTCAGCCCGATTACCGACTTGGCTCCCGCGCCCCGTAACGCCTTGGCACAAGCGTCGAGGGTGGCTCCCGTCGTCATTACATCATCTACCAGCAATACACGTAGATTGTCAACTTTGCTGCCCGGACGTGTGGCAAAAGCGCCACGTACGGACTCCCAACGCTCGTCCAGACTCAGGATATGCTTGTCCGGACGTGGCTTCGTGCGCGTCAGCAACACCGCGCGGTAAGGCAAACCGAGCTTGCGCGCCAACGGCTTAGCGACCAACTCCGCCTGATTATAGCCGCGCTCCCGCTCCCTCTGCCGGTGTAGGGGTACTGGCACTACAATGTCGGCGCTTATGGCTTCCCGCCTCGCAGCCTCTACTAACCGGCCGGCGAACCAGCGGCCCAGCGGCTCTACCCGCTCAAACTTCAGCAGCATAATCGCGCGCACCAGTGCCCCTTTGTAAAGCGCGTAGCTTCGCGCGCGCGCAAAGCCGTACTCCCTGGTCCGGCACTCCGGGCAAACTAAGGCATCAGGCGCATTGTCTGGATGGGCCCCGCCCAACGACCATGCCGCCAAAGGCTGTCCGCACCTCTCGCAGACCGCTCCTCCTAGCGCCGGGAAGGAACCAAGACACTCCTCACAAATTGGCACGGTGCTGGCCCGAAGCAACACGCGCTCACACAGCCTGCAGCCCGCTGGAAAGAATACGCTGACCAGAGCGTCGCCCGCCCCAGAAAGCCATTCGCCAACACGTCTCTCGGGAATCAATCGAGCCGCCACGCTGGCGCAAGCCTACTCTGTTTTGGGAGATAAACAAAGAGGGAATGTACCCTCAGGTAAGTAAAACGAAAGAAAGGTGCGCGAATCCGTGGAACTTACAACAAACCCTGCTCGGCCTTCTCCTGGCAGTTGATGCAGTGCTTTGCCCAGGGCACCGCCTCCAGCCGCTTTTGCTGCATCTCTTCCTGGCAGTTCGCGCAAAGACCGTATTCGTTCGACTGGATCCGCTTCAGCGCCGCGTCAATCATGCTCAGGATCGTGCGGTCCGTGTTCGTCATCCCAAACAGGAACTCCTTCGTATAGGAGTTTGCCGCTTTGTCGGCCAGGTCCACGGTTTGGTCGTCATCGGCCTGCCGTCCTTCTTCTTCCGTACGCGCGATCGTCTTCATCAGCTCTTCACGCCGCGATTGCAACTTCTTTCTGTAGTAGTCAAGCCTCTTCTTGTCCATTTGCAATTCCTGGCCCTTCCCGGTCGATTTCGTGGCCATCTAAAAACTCCATAGTCTAGGCCGCGCCTTTTTGAGTGTCAAGGCGCGCGCCTAAATGAAAAAAATTAGTTCGGGCAATAAGATGCTGGATTGCAGCTATTCGATTCACCCGGGTGTCTGCGCTACGGGATCAGCGGAAGCAGCAAAGCCGAAGGATGCGCTTTGTCGTGATAAATCACGTTCGTCGCCGTATTCCTCCGCGTCCCGCTGGCTTGCTCTTCGCCCGTATTTAGATTGCGGTCGAACCTCGGAAAGTTGCTACTGGAAACCTCCAGGCGCAGCTTATGCCCCGGCAGAAACACATTGCTGGTCGCCCACATGTCCACAGTGATGTGATAGGTTTGGCCTGGCTTGGCAAGCTCCGTCTTCTCCTGCGAATCGCGATACCGCAGCCGCAGGATTCCTTCCGTAAGATTCTGCGCGAATCCGTTCGGCCACACATCCACCAGCTTGCCGGTGAAATCTGTATCGACGGCCGAGCTGCTCACGTAAAGTTCCAGCGACACGGGTCCCGTGACCTCCACATCCTTCGTCAACGCAGGGGTCGTGTAAACCAGCACGTCATTACGCGATTCCGCTTTGCTCTGGTCCTGCGGCCCAAGCCCAGCCGGCGGAAAGGGTCCGCAGCACAACGGACCCCCGAGGGTCGGCACGGCATCGTTCGGATCGTACTTGAACTCATCAGTCTTCTCCGTGCCGGGAGCAACTGTACTCAGGGTTCCATCTCCATTCGCCGTCTGCGCCACTCCCGCCGAATGCAGGTAAAATTTCGTATTCTTTGCGCGCGCCAACGGCCAATCCTCTTCCTCCCGCCATTCATTCTTGCCCATGACAAAAATCTTCACCGGCTTCTCTCCCAACGCGGCGCTTGCCTGGCCCCTAAGCAGCGAGTCGTACCAGCTCAGCATTACCTCGTTAAAATCAAACGGGAGCTTGTCCCCAAAGTCCACGGCGCCTACCTTCTTGTTGTCCGATCCACCCGCGTGCCCACCGACGTACACCATCAGCTTCTGCCCGCGGCGCGCTTGCTCCGTCCCCGCCTCTTTTCTCAGCCGCGCGTAATTCCTCAGGCTTCCTCCCAGAAAAATGTCATACCAAGCGCCAAAGCTAAACACCGGCACCTGAATTTGCGCATAGTGATCTTCGATCGACCACTGCTTCCAATATTCGTCATAACTCGGATGCGCAAGCCAGTCAGCGAAATAAGGCGCCAATCCTTCCGCGGACGGCACCTCCAGAATTGGATATGCCGTCAGCGGCAGCTTCTGCGTCCACGCAACCGCGTTCTGTCCAGCGTCCACGCGCCGACGCATGGTGTTCTCCGCCAGCCCGGTGGTCCACGACTCATTGAACCACTGTTCTAACGCTCCCCCTTGGTACGTCCAGCCGTCGTGATAATTCGACGCCGTCACATTGGGGCAAATGCCCGTAAGATGCGGCGGCTTCGCAATCGCAGCTAGAAATTGCGTCGCTCCGACGTACGATCCGCCAAACATCCCTACCTTGCCGTTCGCGTACGGAAGCGCAGCCGCCCATTCTACCGTGTCGTAACCATCGTCCGATTCATGCCTGAACGGATACCACTCACCTTCCGATTGGTATCGCCCGCGCACATCCTGCGCCACCACCACATAACCACGCACCGCGGCTCTCACCGCGAACTCCATCTCGTTGGTCTTATCGTAAGGCGTGCGTACGAGCAGCACCGGAAATTTGCCCTCCGCCTTGGGCCGATAAATATCTGCGCGAAGTTTCGTGCCGTCGCGCATCGCCGCCGAAACATTGTGCTGCACGGTCACGCCATAGCTTTCCGCTTGGGCGTTCCCCGCCATCAGCAGGGCTATCGGAAACAAGATTGTAAGACCGACAGCTCGACTCCAAACGTGTTCGCGAGTTCCGTGTTCCGTTGTCATCGCGCCTCCTCAACCGGCAAGAGTCGAGGAGCCTAGGGCGCGCGTGAGGCATTGTCAAGCGTAGCCGCCAAGCCGTCGCAGGACTTGCACCAAGGTCTCGCATCTAATTTCAGAGACTCACGATGATCAAGAAGGTTTCGGGCGGTTATAAAGTGCTTTCGGAGAATGGCAAGAAGAATCTCGGCGGTCCCTACAAAACCAAGAAAGAAGCAGAAAAGCGGCTAAAGCAAGTGGAGTTCTTCAAGCGCCGCAAAGGCTGAGCCGCTTCGCGCCAACTTCCGACCCGTGGCACAGCCAATCCTTGGCTGCGAGCCCTGTCTTACAGGCACGGCTCCGCTCGGGCCTTCGCCCCGCCCAAGTTGCTGCGCGTTCCACCGCATTGTTACAATTACCAAGCAAAAGCCGCGACGGACGGACGCATCCCGCAACCGCGCCCGCACACCAACAAACCACCGCGCTGCATGAAGTGAGGAACACATGGCCGGATACAGCGGCGTCGACTTCATCGACTTTGACTCGCAACTCAATGACGAAGAAAAGCTGGTGCGCCAGACCGCGCGGCAATTCGTCGAAAACGAAGTCGTCCCCATCATCGAAAAGCACAGCCGTGAAGGAACATTCCCTCGCCACCTCGTTCCGCAACTCGGCGATTTGGGATTTTTCGGCGCGAGTCTTCACGGCTACGGCTGCGCCGGCATGTCCAACGTCGCCTACGGGCTCGTCACCCAAGAATTAGAGCGCGGCGATTCCGGCCTGCGCAGCTTCGTCTCGGTGCAAAGCGCCTTGGTGATGTATCCCATCTTCGCCTACGGCAGCGACGCGCAAAAAGACAAGTGGCTGCCGCTGCTGCAGCAAGGCACCGCAATCGGCTGCTTCGGCCTCACCGAACCGCAATTCGGCTCGAATCCCGGCGGGATGCTGACCCGCGCCGTGAAAAAGGGCAGCAAGTACGTGCTCAACGGCGAAAAAATGTGGATCACCAGCGGCTCCATCGCCGATATCGCCGTTGTCTGGGCCAAGTGCGAAGACGAAAAGATTCGCGGCTTTCTCGTGGAAAAGGGCACGCCCGGTTTCAAAACCTGGGACGTGCACGGCAAGTGGTCGCTGCGCGCGTCTGTAACTTCCGGCTTGTCCTTCTCCGACTGCGAAATCCCGGCGGAGAATCTGCTCCCCAACGTTGCCGGCCTAAAAGGCCCGCTAGGCTGCCTCAACCAAGCACGCTACGGCATCGGATGGGGCGCGCTCGGGGCGGCCATGGCCTGCTACGACACCGCGCTGCAATACGCGAAGACGCGCAAGCAATTCGCCAACAAGCCCATCGCTTCGCATCAGCTCGTGCAAGAAAAGCTCGCCTGGATGATCACCGAAATCAGCAAGGGTCAATTGCTCGCCCTCCATGTCGGCCGGCTCAAAGATAAAAATAAAGCCGACCACTCGCACATCTCCATGCTCAAGATGAACAACGTCGCCATCGCACTCGAAACCGCACGCAAGGCCCGCGACATTCTCGGCGCCAACGGCATCGTCGACGATTACCCCATCATGCGCCACATGAACAATCTCGAAAGCGTCTCCACCTACGAAGGCACCAACGACATCCACAAGCTCGTAATCGGCGAGCGCGTAACCGGCATCTCTGCGTTCGTGTAGTCTCACACTAGGCGGCGTACCTCCTCCATGTAGTGGCGCAGCATGCTGCGCCTTGAAAACGCAGTTTCAAATCTGAACCGCACCCGCCCTCAAATCCGGTATCTTGTAGGGGCGCAGCATTGCTGCGCCTCGTTTGGAGATAACCGATGCGTCTTGGCACGATCCGTTTTCGCTTTCTACTCTGCGCCACCCTGATCCTTACCTCGGCCTCTAACGCCCAGCGCAAAGCCCCTCCCGATCCCGCGCGCCCCAAAATCCGCGCCATCACCGCCTTCATCAATCTCGACCGCGGGCAATATCAACAACAAATCGCCGACGCCATGACTATGCTGAAGCGCGCCCGCACCACGTTCGAATCGCGCGACTACGACGTCGAAACCATTCGCATCACCACGCAACCATTCGCCGAATACACCAAAGGACTCACTGCCGAACAAGCGCTCGCGTTTTTCAAGAACTATGACGCACTCGCCACCCAACAAAAATTCGCGGCCTCCATCGGTCCCGCCATGCTCAACCCCGACGACCCCGAATCGCAAGCCGATCTACTAGTCGACGTCCTCAAAAGCACACAATCCATCAACGCCAGCCTCGTCGTCGCTGATGAAAACGGCGTGCGCTGGCCCTCCGTGGGCGCCGCCGCCCGCACCATGCAAAAGCTTGCCGCCACCGAACACAGCCAGGGCAATTTCAAATTCTCCGCCATCGCGCTCGTTCCGCCGCTCACGCCTTTCTTCCCAGGGTCGTATCACACAGGTTTTGGCCATCAGTTCGCCATCGCGCTCGAATCCGCCAACACCGTAGCCGCTGCTGTTCAGGGCGCGCCCGATCTCGCCACCGCGCGCCAACGCCTCATCGATCGCCTTGGCACCGAAGCGCGAAATATCGAAGCGCTCGCGGGTCGCATCGATCAGGACACCGGCTGGACTTACATGGGTATCGATCTTTCTCCCGCGCCCATGAAAAATGTTTCGATCGGCGCCGCCCTCGAAACTTTAACGGCCCAGCCCATCGGCTCCCCCGGCACCCTCACCGGCGCCGCCACAATCACCGCCGCCATCCGCGACATTCAGGTCAAGCAGACCGGCTACAACGGCCTGATGTTGCCGGTCCTGGAAGATTCTCGTCTAGCGCAGCGCTGGAGTGAAGGCCGCCTCTCGCTGGACTCCCTACTAAGCTACAGCGCCGTCTGCGGCACCGGCCTCGACACCGTCCCGCTCCCCGGCGACGTCACCGAGCAGCAGCTCGAGCTAATCATCGGAGACATGGCCAGCCTCGCCGTCAAATGGCACAAGCCGCTTTCCGCCAGGCTTTTGCCCGTCGCGGGGAAAAAGCCCGGCGACACCACCGAATTCGACGACCCGTACCTGGTGAACGCCACGCTCCAGCCGCTCCGTGGCAAGAACGAATGAGAACATATCTGTCGATGTGCTAGTTGAAGGCTTCCTGAGGCTCAGTTCTTTTTCTGTTCTAGCTCGACCCAACGCGCGTAAAGCTCATCGATTGCTTTCTGCGCCGCGTCCATCTCCAAGGACGCCGCATGCAAACGCGCACCATCACTCATAGCCCCCACGTCCAGCAAAAGATCGTGTTTCGCTTGCAGCTCCTTCTCCGCGTCCGCGATACGCTGTTCGATGGTGTCGAGCTCCCGCGCATCTTTGTAAGACAGCTTCTTCTTGGTCAACGAATCCTTTGGCGCATTTGCGCTTCCACTCGGACTCTGCGTTTCCACCGACCGATTGCTCTTGCCGGCCACCAGTTGTGACCGCTGCCAAGCCTCCCATTGCGAGTAGTCGGCAAAACGTTCCGCGCTACCGAGGCCGTCGAGCCCCAACACAACCGTTGACACACGGTCGAGCATGTAGCGGTCGTGCGTAACGAGCACCAAGGCGCCCCGGTATTCCAGCAAGCTCTCCTCCAGTATCTCCAGCGTGGGAATATCCAAATCATTGGTGGGCTCGTCCAGCAGCAGCACGTCCGCAGGTTGCAGCATAAGCTGCGCGATCAACACGCGGGCCCGTTCGCCCCCTGAAAGCCGCCCGATGCGCTGATTGAGATTTTCTCCCGTGAACAAAAATCGCGCCGCCCAAGCCGCCACGTGAATCACTCGCTCCTGATAAATAACCGAATCACTATCCGGCGCGAGCGCGCGACGCAGCGTAATGTCCGGGTCCAGCTCTCGATTCTGGTCGAAGTAAACGATGCGCAACGAATCCGCCTGCCGCATGCTTCCGTGCGTCGGCCCAAGCTCGCCCTTCAATATCCGCAGAAGCGTGGTCTTCCCGCTCCCATTCGGGCCCACCAGCCCCACGCGCATCCCTGACGTGATAATGAAATGAATGTCGCGAAACAGCGTGCGCTCGCCCATCGCATAACTCACGCCATCCAGCGTAATCAACTGCTTGGTTTGCCGGTCGGACGCCGCGAAATCGATTTTCGCGCTCGTGCTGCGCGTGCGCGCATTCATTTCCGCCAGCTCGCCGATCATTTCGTGCGCCTTATCGATGCGCGCTTTCGATTTCGTAGTCCGTGCCTTCGGACCCCGCCGCAGCCAATCGATTTCCGTGTGAACGCGATTCTCCAGCGCCTCCTGACGGTTCCGCTGTGCGTGCAAATACAGCTCCTTGGCTTCCAGAAATGTGCTGTAGTTTCCGGAAACACGCAGCGCCCCATCTTCATAAGCAGGATTGAGTTCCACAATTTCGTTGGCCACGTTTTCCAGAAAGTAGCGATCGTGGCTGACAATCACGCTCGCGAACGCTGCATCCTGCAACAACGTTTCAAGCCACTTGATTCCAGCGAGATCCAAATGATTGGTGGGTTCGTCCAAAAGCAAAATGTCCGGCTTCTGCACCAACGCCTCAACAATTGCCAAGCGCTTGCGCCAGCCGCCGGAAAGCGTTGTCGCGTCCGCGTCGAGATCGGTAAAGCCGGCGCGCCCCAGGATTTCCGCAATACGCGAAAGCCGTTCGCCCTCTGGAATTTTCGCTTGGTCCAAAGCTCGGTCGATCACCGATCGAATCGTCTCGCCATGCGCAAATTCCGATATCTGCAGCACGCAACGCACTTGCGTGCCTTTGCGAATGGCCACATCTCCGCTGTCCGGCTGCACCCGCCCGTTCAACATCTCCAGCAGCGTCGATTTCCCGGAACCGTTCGGCCCGATAATCCCGATGCGCGCCCCTTCCGATACCGTGAACGAGATATCTCGAAAAAGTGGCGCGACCCCATATCGTTTGGATAATCCCTGCGCACTAATGATCGGTGGCAATTTGCTCGCTCTCTCCTGAAACAGCCGTTAATCAGAATACCAGTAGCCCCAATTGGATACGAAGCTGGTCGAATCCGCACGCGCACCTCTAAGCGCAGCCCTGTGATAAACTTGACTCAGATGCATCCAGCAATTCCGCGCCTTCTCGACCTGCAAGTCATCGACCAGCACATTGCCGCCTTACGAGCCGAGATAGAGGCTTTTCCCAAGCGCGTTCGCGAGGCCGACCTGAAATTGACCGGCGCGCGCAACGCCGTCGCCGCCGCGCGTGAGTCCCACACCCACAGCCTTACCGAGCGCAAGAAATTCGAGCTCGACGTCCAGCAGTGGAAAGATCGCGCCAAGAAGTACCGCGAACAGAGCGGTGCGGTAAAAACCAACGAAGCCTACAAAGCGCTTCAGCATGAAATCGCCAACGCCGAAGCGGAAGTAACCAAAGCCGAAGACCGCCAACTGGAAATCATGATGGGCGGAGAAGATTCCGAGCGTCGCGTTAAAAACACGGAAAGCGCTCTTAAATCAGCCGAACAGACCATCGCCGCCGAACGCAAGGAAATGCAGGCGCAATACGCCGAAAAGAAAAAAGAGTTGGACGCCGCCCTCTCCGACCGCGAGCGCGCCATCGCACCCATTCCCGAAGACTTGCGCGTCCTGTACGAACGCATCGGCAAGCGCCACAATGGGGTCGCGCTCGCCGAAGCTCGCGACGGTCAATGCCGCGGCTGCGGCATGCGCGTCCTTCCGCACATCTTGCAGCAACTCCTTCAAGACGCCAACGATGAACTCTTCCGCTGCGAAAGCTGCGGTTTGATTCTGTACTCGCTCGAACCTATTCCCGTGCCCAATCCCGAAACCGGCTCCGGCAGCGCCGCTTCCTCGGCATCCAGCTCGTCGTGATTTTCAAACGTCCACCAGCAAATCGCCCATCCGGAAATCGTGAAGCCGGGCTCTTCGCCGATGCGGCTCACGAGCCCAATGCCGCAACCACTCCGACTGCGGCCTACCGCGCAAATATCGACGGCGGCTCCCGCGGAAATCCCGGGCCTGCGTCCTACGGAGTAGTAATTCGCGACCCGCGCGGGCAAGTCGTCGCCAAGCTGAAAAAATATATCGGCCGGAGCACCAACAACGTCGCCGAATACTACGGCCTGATTGCCGCACTTGACTACGCCCAACAGCACGGCATCCGCGCCCTGCAAATGCAAAGCGACTCGGAGTTGTTAGTACGCCAAATGCGCGGCCAATACAAAGTAAAAAGCCCTGAACTCCGCCCGCTATTCGAACGCGCCAAAAAAATGGCCCAAAGCTTCGATTCCTTCAAAATCGATCACGTCTACCGGGAACAAAACGCCGAAGCCGACGCCCTGGCAAATGAAGCCCTGGACGAGACGTCCGGCCGGCCAGCCGCTACCTCAAAACTCGATGCCAACACAGCGAAGCCACAGCCGCCGCAAGCCCGCAAAATCCGCGCCCGCTTCCGCAACGGCGCCCTCATCCCGCTTGCTCCCCTCGATCTAGCCGAAGGCTCCGAAGTGGAATTGCAAATCAAACCGGTGTCGAAGCTCTAACCCAACCCTGCCCTGCACAACAGGCCCGCGCTTTTCCTCGTCAAATCTGCCTTCGCTGCCCGTCTGCTTATGCTTGTAAGAAAACGCCTGCGCCCCTATGCGGGCTGTTTACTGGTTCGCCGTAGCGCCCAGCGAATAACACGATTGCGGGCCGACCTCCAGTAACCTATCTATATCGTATCGGACCTCCGCCTATAGATTTTCGTCTGCGATCAACTATCTCAAGCGGTCCAGATACTCTTGGGAGGCCAGATGTCTGCGCGGGACACCCACGAAGGAATTATCCTTGTAGCCGACGACAATGAATCCAATCGCGAGCTGCTCTCTACCCTGCTAGGCGAGGAGGGCTATCAGGTTATTCCCGTGTCAGACGGCCAGCAGGCGCTGGAACAGGTCGGCTTCGATTCCATCGATCTTGCGATTCTCGATGTCGTGATGCCCCGGAAGACCGGATTTGATGTTTGCCTCGCGATTAAGTCCAAGCCGGATACCCGCTTGATCCCCGTTCTATTGTTGACCAGTCTAAACAGCGACGACGATCGCATCCGCGGAATCATGTGCGGCGCAGACGATTTCCTGACCAAGCCGGTGAACAAGCACGAACTGCTCGCGCGCGTACAATCGCTCATTCGCCTGAAGCAATTTACCGATGAACTGGACAATGCCGAGGCTGTCCTTTCAAGTCTGGCCCTAAGCATTGAAGCCAAAGACCCCTATACCGAAGGGCATTGCGATCGCCTCGCCAAATATTCGGTTTCCATAGCTGAAAAATTGGGTTTACCGGAAGATATGCGCTTAGCCTTGCGTCGAGGCGGCCTGGTTCACGACATTGGCAAGCTGGCTGTCCCGGAGCACATCCTGCTAAAGCCGGGACCGCTGACTCCCGACGAACGCAAAATAATGGAGCAGCACACCATCGCCGGCGAGCGGATTTGCGCTCCACTTCGATCTTTCCGCCACGTTCTCCCCATCATTCGTCATCATCACGAAAAACAGGACGGCTCCGGTTATCCCGATGGACTGAAGGCTGACCGGATCCCACTCACGGCACGTATCCTGCAAATTACCGATATTTATGACGCCTTGACCACAGATCGGCCGTATCGCAAAGCTCTTTCCGCCGACAAAGCTTTCGCCATTATGCGAGAGGAAGTAAAGCGCGGCTGGTGGGATGTTTCTGTCCTGAATGAGTTCGAGGCCGTCGTTCACGGATATGAGCCGGCCAAGGTCCGGTAACGAGTGACCGCTCCCGCACCGGTAAAGCGTTCAAACAGCAAAGTCTGGTTGCTGGTGTTATTGCTGCTGCTCTTCATTCTGCCGCTCTCGGCTGGCACTTACTGGATGTACTTCCAATCGAAACAGGAAATCGAAACTGCGGAGCTGCAGAGCGATCAACTCCGCGCCCGCACGTTGTCGGCAATCGTAGAGGAAAGCTTCACGTCAGCCGAAAATCTCCTTACCTCCATCGCCAACCGTAGCATGCTACGGCTCGCATGGACCCATCGCGATGTAGGTGCGCTAACCGCTCATCTCGAAGAAGCCCGCAAGTTGGACCCCTCTTTTCTGTTCGTCAGCGCGTACGAACCGAACGGGACCATGCGCGCAATCGTCCCTTCGGACAAGATCGTAGGGCAGAACTTTGCTTACCGCGATTGGTATCGGGGAGTCAGCGCGAACTGGCAGCCGTATGTTTCCGAAGTCTATCGCACCGCGGCGGGTTCCGGTCCTCTCGTGGTTGCTGTGGCTGTCCCGCTTCGGGATGAGCGCGGCGCTCCCACCGGGATTCTCATGGCCACCTACAGCCTCTCCCAACTGGCCAGTGAATTCAGCGCTCTCGAGAAAGGCGCAACGGCTGATTTTTACGTCATTGATCAACGCGGGGTAATTGCCGCGACCCACGCGCTTAGCGCGACCGAGCCGAAACGCTTTTCCGCTTCCGATGTCGCTAGGCGCGCGCTTGGGGGCGAAGGAGGCAGTGGCAAATTTCAAATTGACGGCAAAAATACTTTTCTAGGGTTTGCCCCAATTCCGCGTTTGTGCTGGGCCGTTATCTACGCCCGCTCTGAAAGCGACGCATTGGCGCCCGCCGTGCGTTTGCGTGCTCGCAACCGCTCCGTGGCCCTATACCTTTTCCTCGTTTATCTCGCCACCGCAGCATTGGCCGCACTTTTGATGCGGCGGCAGACTCAGCTTTTTGCCGCTAACCAAGCGCTGATTCAGGAGCTAGAAAAACAGGGCAAGTTCAAGGACCAGTTCCTCTCGACCATGAGTCATGAGCTGCGCACGCCGCTCAATGCCGTCCTGGGATTCTCCGATCTTCTTGCCGATGCTCGTTACGGCTCCTTAAACGAGAAGCAGCGGCGCTACATCGATCACATCCACACCGGTGGAAAGCACCTTCTCAGTCTCATCAGCGATATCTTGGACCTCTCCAAAATCGAGGCCGGCCGCATGGAGCTGGCCATGGAGAACCTCGCGGTGCAACCCAACTTCGCCGAAGTGATAAGCGTGATGCACCCCCTTGCCGATAAGAAGTCGCACGTATTGTCCGCAAGTGCTGAAGCTGGTCTAGCCGTCCGCGGCGATGCCACCAGGCTCAAGCAAGTGCTCATGAATCTTCTCGGCAACGCAATTAAATTCACTCCGAATGGCGGACGAATCGAACTCGCTGCACGCTTGCTTGACGGCAAAGTTCGCGTGGAAGTCCGCGACAATGGCCCCGGCATTCCCCCCGACGAGCAACAACGTATCTTCGAAGCTTTCTACCGGCTTCGGGAATCCGGCAAAAAGAGCGAAGGGACCGGTCTCGGCCTGGCCATCACTCAGCGCCTCGTGGAACTGCATGGGGGTGAGTTGAGTCTTGAGAGTCAGGTAGGGCAAGGAAGCTGCTTCTATTTCGATCTTCCAGCGGTTGCCTCCGTTCGGGAAACACCTGCTCGCAAGGCAACCGCTAGTGCGAGACCCGTAGCGCTCGCCCGCATCCTGGTGGTCGAAGATGATCGCGCGACCGCGCAACTCATTCAGTCGCAGCTCACTTCTGCCGGATACGAAGTGTCGCTCTGCGAAGAGCCGCAAAAGGCCGTGGATCTTGCGGCCCAGCTCCAGCCGAGTGCCATCACCCTCGATATAGTAATGAAGCCGAAAAATGGCTGGGAAGTTCTGGTGCAGTTGAAGCGCGACCCGCGCACGGCGCACATTCCCATGATCGTCGTCTCCATTGTCGATCAGCCCAGCATGGGTACGCTCCTCGGAGCCGACGAATATCTGGTCAAGCCGGTCGACAAGCGCACTCTGCTCGCCGCGATTGCACGTCACGCCGTCACCGGGCTCGCCACAAAACCCTCGCGGCCCATCCTGGTCGTGGAAGACGACACGCCGACCCGTGAATTCATCGCGGAAATGCTCACTACTCACGGTTATTCCGTGGCAACCGCGTCCGATGGCGCGCAGGCCCGCACGCAAGTGGCCGCTTCTTTGCCTCAACTCGTCATTCTCGACATGATGCTGCCGCAGGTGAGCGGCTTTGAGCTCCTTGGCGAATGGCGCGCCAGTGTTCGCACAGCCTCGCTTCCGGTTTTCGTTCTTACCAGCAAGGACTTGAGCCAAGAAGAGCAACGCTATCTGCGCACGCACGCAGAAGTGCTTCTTCGCAAACAGCAACCGTGGCACGAAGCGCTGATTAAGCAACTCGAGCGCGTGGTCGCTCCGCGCGTAGTGGAGAAGGTGTGAAACACGCCATCCTAGTCGTTGAAGACAACGCGCTTAACCGGGAATTACTTTGTGATTGGCTAGAAGCTGAAGGCTACGAAGTCTGGAGTGCCGAAAACCTGAGCTCCGCCATTGCTTCAATGGAACAACGCCCACCCGACACTGTCCTGCTGGATGTCCAGCTTGGCGACGATGACGGACTTTCCCTGGCTGCCTGGATGCGCAAGCAGCCAAAACTTTGCCACATCCCGGTAATCGCCGTTACCGCTCACGCTTTGGTAACCGAGCAACACAGTTTTCTCCAGGCAGGTTGCAATGCTTGCGTTTCGAAACCAATTAATTTCACAATCCTTCGAGAAGAATTGGAACGCTGGCTGAAAGTTGTGAACGCGCGTGAGGTAAATTCCTAGGCTTTTTCGGCGCCGTTCGGTCACCATTGAGGTTCGCGTGCTTCGAGGAATGAGCTAGGTTGCGTGCCCAGATCCTTGTTGTAGACGATGACGCTGTTTCCTGCGAGCTCGTCGCCGAACTCCTGCGCTCCGCCGGGTTCGAAGCTAGCTCCCTCACCAGCAGCGCCGAAGCCGCCGAGCGTCTCTCCGACGAGAAATTCCACGCTGTCTTTCTGGACATGCGCATGCCGCCGCCCGACGGCCTCGAACTCGCTCGCCATGTTCGTGACTCTCGAATAAACGCATCCGCAGTCATCGTCATGATTACCGGCGAACACGACAACACGCTGATGAAGCGCGCCTTTGAGATTGGTGTTCAGTTCTTTCTCTTCAAACCCGTGGAGCGCCACAAGCTGCTCAAGTTAATCCACGTCGCAGAACATTCGATTGAGCGCGAGCGGCGGCGCTTCACCCGGGTTCCTCTGCAGCGCCCCGTCTCGCTACAGGCGAATGACAAGCAACTAGAAGGAACAACCGTGGACATCAGCTTTGACGGGATGCTTGTGCAGTCCTATCTCGTCTTCCCGGCCGGCACGCACGTCAAGGTCAGCCTGGACCTTCAGAATGGTTCGACACCACTTCAGCTCGAAGCCCGCATCCTCCGAACCCTCGGAGCAGAGCGCATGGCCATTCAGTTCAAAAGCCGGGACGCAACGGAACGCAATCGATTGCAGGAATTCCTTTTGCCCCTGATTCTTTCAAGCAACTGATCCGTGCCGCCGGTAAGACCGAACGCTAGGTCATTCATAGCGCAGTGCATTCATGGGATCGACACGCGAAGCGCGATACGCCGGGATGTAGCTGGCGACCAGCGCGATCACCGCCAAAAATCCCGCTGCGCTGAACAGCGTCAGCGGATCATTGGCCTGCAACCCATACAGCAGCGAGTTCGCCCCTCTTGCCGCAGCCATGGCCAGCACGAGACCCGCGCCAACACCAACGCCGAGCAGCGTCACCGTTTGCCGCACGATGATGCCGATGACGCTTCTGCGGCTCGCTCCCAGCGCCATGCGGATCCCAATCTCATTCTTGCGCATCGCCACGATGTAAGACATTACTCCGTACAATCCGATCATCGCCAGAAGCGCCGCCAGCGCCCCGAAAAATCCGGAGAGCAGCGCCATTAGGCGCTCGCGCACCAAGCCGTTTTGAATGTCCGTATGCAAGACGTGAAAATCAATTGTGATTGCGGGATTAATCGCGCTGAGTTTTTCTCGTACTGCGCTCATCACTGCGAGAGGCGGCGAAGAATAACGGATAAACAACACAGTCCACGAGCCGGCGTTAGGAAATTGGTCGGCAGGCGCAAAGGTGATCGGGGGAGAGGGCTCACGCAATTCATTGTATTTCGTGTCTTTCAGCACGCCGACAATTTCGTACTCAGAGTCGGGATAGCCGGGCTCGGCGGTCGTTCGGATCACTTTGCCCAGCGGATTTTGACCGTCAAGATATTTACGGACAAAGGTCTCATTTACGATGGCCACTCTTGGCGATGTGCGCGCGTCGACCTCGCTAAACTCGCGGCCGGCCAGCAGCGGAATCCCCATCGTTTGAAAATACCCTGGGCTGACCCAGGTAAATTTCGAACCGCCTTCCACACCGTTGATGTGTACTCCTAAATTCCAACTGCTGCCGTTCAAAGGAATGTGCGTGGACGTGGCGGCAGATTCCACTTGCGGAAGCGTCCGCGTCTCGGCGAGTAGTTCGCGGATGAACTCGATTGTTCGTTCGGGTGAAAACGTCAATCGCCTAAAATCTACAAGAGCAATCAAAACCCCGCGCGCGTGAAAACCGGGATCGAGTGTTACAAGATTCCAAAAACTTCTTACGAACAACAGCGCGCCCACCAACAACACCACGGACACCGCGATCTGCGAAACAACCAGCAACCGCTGAAACGAAAAACGTTCCGGGCCGGCAGTGGTCCCCCGGCTTCCGGACTTGAGCACCGAGCCGGGCGCCGCGCGCGAAGAACGAAACGCGGGCACCAGGCCAAAGATCAGGCACGTAAATATGGCGATGAGTCCGGTGAACAGCAACACGCGCCAATCCAGGCTGAGATCGAGGCGGATGGCATCGCCTTCTGTGCTGAGAAAACGAACCAGGCTCCTGCTGAAAATTTCCGCCAGCACAATTCCCAACGCCGCGCCGCCAATGGCAAGCAGCAATCCTTCCGAGAGAAGTTGGCGAATCAGGCGCCAGCGCGAAGCCCCGAGAGCGAGACGCACGGCCATTTCACGTTCTCGCGCGCTGGCGCGCACCAGCATCAGGTTGGCAAGATTGGCGCACGCGATCAGCAAGACCAGTGCGGTGATGCTCAGCAGTAGCCACAAAGAAGTGTCATAAGTCTGCCGCAACCAACTGACTCCGTTACCCGCGGGAAACGCGGTGAGCCGGAAATCGCGATAGAGCTTGAGTGCATTTAGGCCATACCCGCTCGGAAGCGTTGCGTCGATTAGGCCAGGACTGATGGCTGCGAGCTCAGAGGAAGCCTGCTGCAAAGTTACGCCAGGTTTTAGCCGCCCCAGGACATGAATCCAGAAATAATCCTTGCGCGATATAGTTCCGGAATCGGGAAAATAGGTTTCCAGCGAGCAGAAGGGAATCGCGAAGTCAAAGCTCCGGCCAACCTCGAGGCCGAAAAAACTACGCGGCGTGATCCCGATCACTTCCGTCGCGCGCCCGTCCACAATTAATTTGCTGCCGATCGCGGAATCCTGACCACCGAATTCGCTCTGCCACAGTCCGTAACTAATCACAGCGCCCGGCGTGCCACAGTCCATGCGATCTTCTTGCGCGGAAAAAAATCGTCCGCGGAGAGGATATATCCCCAGCGTGGTGAATCCTTCGCCGCTGACCCACAGGCCGCGGGCGCGACGCTGCTGTGCGCCTTCGCCTAGCGACGCGGAGCCACTATCGGCCCAGGCAAAGACGCTGGAGAAGGCTTGCTGGTGTAGGCGAATCTGTTCCCAGAGCGGAAACGTCAGCGAAGTTTCGTTGTCGGAGACGGTGATGCCGAAACCGCGATTGCCGTTTTTCACCTGCACGCCGGCCAGCATTTCCGCGTGCGGCACGGGCAAGCTGCGCAGGCGCACCGCGTCGAGGAGTTGGAAGATAGCAGTGTTCGCGCCGATGCCAAGCGCGAGCGTCAGAATCGCGGTGAGCGTGAATCCCCAGCTCTTGCGCAGTGTGCGCAGCGCGAAACGCACATCCTGCACCAAATACTCGATGTGGATTTCGTGACTTCCCGCCGATTGGCCCAGAGCCGATTGACGCGGAGAGGTCCGATCTTGCGGTCCCATTTCGAAAGGTTGCCCCACCTGTGGATTGCCGCGGGACGTACTATCTCACAGTACGTAACGTTTCGGTATGCAGGGTGCCCGATTGGTATCCAGGGTGGGCGGTTTCTCAATCGACGAATTTAGACCGGCGTTAGTTCTCGTTAGATTTTCTTTCGCAGTCCTGTAGCGCAGGGCGGAGTCTCCGCAGCCCTGCGGCCTTGTCATTTTAGGGCGTAGGAGCGGTAGAGGGTGTCGCGCTGCGCGGGGATGAAGCCCGCATCGGAGATGATGCGGCGCAGTTCGCTCTCGTTGGTGCGGTTTCTCACGCCGGCGGCGAAGACCACGTTTTCTTCGATCAAAATGCTGCCAACGTCGTCGGCCCCGAACTGCAAGCCCACTTGGCAAACTTTGATTCCGGGAGTCAGCCAGCTGGACTGGATGTGATCGATGTTATCGAGATACAGCCGGCTGACGGCCAGCGTTTTCAGGTAGTCCACCGCGGTGGTCTCCTGCACTTTTTTGCCCAGCGCGGTGTTTTCCGCCGCGAACATCCAGGGGATGAACGCGGTGAAGCCTCCGGTATCTTCCTGAATGCGCCGCAAGCGCTCCAGGTGATTGACGCGATGGCGCAATTCCTCACCGCAGCCGAACATCATCGTGGCGGTCGTGCGCAGTCCCAGCGAATGCGCGACGCGATGCACTTCTTCCCAATCGTCGCTGGTGCATTTCAGCCGAGCAATCTTGGAGCGAATCTCGTCGTCCAGAATTTCCGCGCCGCCCCCGGGGATGGATTGCAGCCCCGCGTCCATCAGCCGCTGAATCGTTTCGCGCACGCTGATTTCGGACACTTCCGCGATGCACAGAATTTCCGGCGCCGAGAAGCAGTGCAGATGCACCTGCGGGAAGCGCGCTTTCAGCGAGCGCAGCAAATTTTCGTAGTAGCCGATTTGCAGGTCGGGATGCAGCCCGCCTTGCAGCAGAATGCCCGTGCCGCCCAGCTCCAGCATCTCTTCGATTTTCGCGTAGATAGTTTCAAACGAAAGGATGTACCCGTCTTTAGCCCCCAGCGGCCGGTAAAACGCGCAGAACGAGCAGTACTCCGTGCAAAAGTTCGTGTAATTGATGTTCCGATCGATCTGGTAAGTCACCACGCGCGGGTCGTTCTTAGCCAGGCGCATCTGATGCGCCTCCATCCCAAGTCCGACCAGATCGTCGGACTCAAGCATCTCAATCGCTTGCTGTTTGCTCAGCCTCATAGAATCATTTATTCCCAAGTTTTCCGTATACGTCCTTGATTTGTGCCCCACTTCTCAAGAACCGATCATTCGCTTTACTCGCGAGTTCGTTCCTATTGTAGTCCACGCGCAACGGTGTCTTCGCGTGCCGAGCCCTCGTGGGCTTGATTGGGTTAGCCTTCTGCACGCGATCGTTCACAACCAATTCCTCTGTGCAATCTTAGCCAACGCCTCTGACGTTGTTCGGTCAGACGTCACAAGCATTCTAGCTGAAAACGCCGGAAGCTCGGAATGTCGGAACCTCCGAACATCCCGAAAGACTTGAACGTGTCTGGTACCTGCGGGTTCACCTCGCCATCCCGCACTTGCCCTTGTAGCGCCCGCTTTCTGAAGCGGGCTCTTTGCGTCCCGAATGGTTTTACGGCACGGGCTCCGGGGCACGGATGACAGAAAACCTCGCGAAAAGTAAGGAGCGCTACGCTAAAGTAAGGAATGAGGCGAGGCCATGAAGAAACAAGCCAAAGTTACCAGCAAGGGGCAAGTTACGGTCCCACGAGAGATTCGGCGCAAGCTGGGCGTGCGGGCCGGAGATCGACTTTTGTTCGAGGAAGATGGCGAGGGAGTGCGAGTTACGGCCGTGCGAAAAGAGAGTCCCTTTGCAAAGTACATGGGAATCGGCAATCCGGGGATTGGGAGAGGAAGAAAAGGAATTAAAAAGTGGTTGCGAGAATTGAGGGGTGGATGAGTCCGTGTGGCAACTGCTGCCTTTCGTCATAGCCCGCCACCCCATCACGTCATTCCGAACGTAGCGACCCGGCTTTTTCCCCCGCACGTTTTTTGTGCGCCGGGTCGCGGAGAGAGGAATCTCTCTTCGTCTTTTTCCGCAGCTTGGTTGGCCGTGCCGTAACGTGCACAAAATCAATAAGGCTTCAGCCCCTGAGGGTGAATTGAACACCGCATGACCACTTCGATCGACACAAACGTAATAATCGCCCTTTGGGACGCAGACGACGCGCTGCATCGGGCAGCGCTGGAGGCTTTGGACGCAGCTCTGGGCCGGGGAAGTCTGGTAATTTGTGGTGCCGTGTATGCAGAGTTGCTCGCGGCACCCGGGCGGACAGAGGCGTTTGTCGACCGCTTCTGCGAAGAAACAAGGATTGAGGTGGAATGGGAATTGGGAGAG
>Ga0209526_10000548_pt1 | contig 24567 bp, 24 predicted proteins | sample JacPinW_OM2H0_M1_FD_188566 | JGI IMG/M metagenome (GOLD analysis project Ga0209526, IMG submission 188566) | Forest soil microbial communities from Algoma, Ontario, Canada - Jack Pine, Ontario site 1_JW_OM2H0_M1 (SPAdes) (version 2) | ecosystem: Environmental > Terrestrial > Soil > Boreal... | reverse complement strand
CATGAGCCTTGCCCGGCTTCGGGTGGATCAGGGCAAGTGCGCGGAAGCACGCGAATTTCTCGGTGCAACTTATGAATGGTTCACCGAAGGATTCAATACGTCCGACCTCAAGCGCGCTAAGGAGCAGATGGAAAGGCTTCCGTAGCGACTCCTCTTATTGGCCTAACTCAGACTATCGGCGATCTCTGCATTCGCGCGGCGTTCGGAGCCAGAGCAGACCTCAAACGCGGTCCGATCTGTGACCTGCGATTTATCAATACATGCATGGACATGTCCGACCCGATGCTCCTGACGCCTCAAGAGGTTGTCGAACGTTATCGCGGCCAGATCGGCGAAGGCACGCTCCGCAACTGGCGTTCGATGAGGATCGGTCAAACATAAAAGATAGTTTGAAGGAGAATGAAAATGCGCGAGGTCAAGCGCGCAGGCGAACGCGAAGTGGTTGGTGGATGTTGATCTGCGCCTCGTGCTCTAACTCAACTGCGACGGAAAAACGTTGATGCGTAATTTCCTCCCCGGCCCATCGGCGTTCCGCAAATACAGCGAGATAGTAGTCACCGCCATAACGATCGACGTTGCGATGCATCGTCATCATTGACCTTTGCAGTGTACTTGTTCCGCGAAGGTCGCGAGACGGATCGAGCGGACATTTTGCGGAATCGGGCAACTTCTCAAATGGACCTTCTTCCTTTGTCCGGTGCCTAAAATGTTCGAATATCGCCTCTGGCTCCATTCCACGGATCAGATGATAGTTGAGACGTAGGCCGAGGTATTCGAGGCGGGTGTGTCGAACTGGCGGATCGAATGCAAGGCTCACGCGGATATGCCGCTTGCCCTTCGTCTTCTGAAATTCACTGGGCAATGGAACACGATAGAGCGCAAACTGGTCGGTCGCGAGTTCTTGCCGATCGGCGATGAGGATGACTCGCCGCTCTTCCGAATCCAGGGCGCGAGCAACATCGGGAATGCCGTATCCCAAACAATCACGCTGGCCATCCGGGCCGAACCCTTGAAGACATTGCAAAGCTTCAGCAGGCGAACTTGCAGAAAGCGCAAGCAGAACTCGAATCATATTGGCAGATGCGGTCGGCATTGCGCGCAGGAGCAACGCGGCTTTGTAAGCTATGCGTGGCGCGGCCATTGAAGTACCGGTCGAAGACGTCAGCAATCCCCCCAAATAGTCAGGGCGCAATGTCAACATCCCAGCGCTGGCGTACTGATCGCCCGACACGATTCTTTGCGTCATGCCGTCAAAAAGCACGGTGCCGCCAAAATCAACTAGATCAGGCTTGATCGAGTCATTGACGCCCGGACCCGAGCGGGTGACGGGTGTCGGCAGGTTGAGCGACGCGATGGCTCGCAGTTCTGCTCCACCCGATCCGTCTGTTGGTAGTCCGTTAGCATGCGCCAAGCTTCCAACCGTCACTGCGATGGCGGCGGTTGCGGGCTCGACGATGCGGTTTTCCGAAGACACGAGGTAGTCTGGATAATCCCGCGTGATCTGCTCCGCTTCCTCTCCCCAGGGAGCACGCGTGCCTGAGCCGGAGTTTCCAGCCGAGACAATGATGACGATATCGAGCTCTCGGGCCAGAGTATCGAGCGTCGCTGCCCATGGTGACACACGCCCGCCGTCGTAGGGAATGCGATGGGCATCGCCCAGCGCAACATTGATGATCCGACATCCACGCTCCTCAAGAACGCGGATGGCTTTCTCCATCTGGTCCGGTATTGTTGCCGCATCATCGAAGCGACCTTCGTCGTTAACGACTTTGACTGATATGATCCGTACTGGACTTTCAAAGGCCTTCCTATCGACGCACTCGCGGATATCTCCAAAGGCCGCGATGCCAGCGACCTTCGTTCCGTGTCCCCAGACATCGGCTGTGCCCAGTGCATCAGGCACTCCAAGCGAGCTTACAAGAGAGGGGGTCAGAAGCGGATGATCCGTGCTACCGCTGTCGATGACGCCGATTAGAGGGGCCTCCGCGGGAGGTGACGGTGCCACAACGTCCTCGATTGTGACGACAGGCGGATCACGTTCCCCGAGATCGGGTATCGGCGGGATGTCAATCTGAGCAATTGCAGGCAATTCGAGCAGGTCGCGTAGCACAGATCCGCGCATCCGGGCCCGAAGCACGATTAGGCCGGCGGCGCCTACATAGCGAGACAGGATCTCCCCTCCCGCAGCTTCGACATGATCGACAATCTTTTGCACGCGGATTTGGCGATCAAGTTGGGTCGGCGCGTCCCAAAGTTCGACATCGATAGTGAAATTTGTCCGCGTGTCAAAATCCGTAGCAGTTGATTTTCCGTCCGCGCCCAGTCGGAACCCAATACGATCAGAGGCAGAAAGGTTGCGAACGTCGTCGATGGCTGCAAAAAGCTGATTGTAAGCCGGATTCTTCGCGTCGCCTTGGACACCTTTTTGATATTCGGCGAGCCGTTCGCGGAAAGCCTTTAACTCGGTATCATCGCTGAACAGCACAAGAATGCCGCCGGGCTCCTGAGCAAGCACTTTGAACCCCGCGGTGCGCCAAGTATCCTCCTGGATCGGCGCGCTCAAGCGCACCTTCAGGATAAGCTCAGGATCGATACCTTCGATCTTCGGAAGGGCCTGTTGATCCTTCGTGACCGCATCGATTTGCGCTGTGATGCTGGCGGCATGAGCACCCGCACTTTCGCGGGCTGGCGGAGCCACGGGCGCCGGGACCCTGCGGCGGTCGAGCATCTTTTCCAGCCGCTCAAGCGGCAGATGGGGAAGCTTCGCCATTTTGGCTGCGCGTCAGAGGCTTCGGTTGGACGTCAAACTCTTGCGACGTGTTTCTTGCCGGAGCGCAGCAGCGAATTCTGTCTCGCTGACGGATTTGCGCTTCTTTAAGACGGCTTTCTTGATTGCATCGATGCAGATCCGCTCAATGTCCGCGTAGGACATGCCGACAAGCTTGCTGATTGTCGTCGAAAGATCAAAATGCGCCGGAAAATTCGCAAATTGGCGTGTCAGCAGGAGTTCGATCTCGCGTTCCGTGGGGAGATCAAATGAGAGTATGTCATCGAATCGCCGCCACACAGCCTCGTCCAAAAATTGAGGCAAGTTGGTCGCCGCGATCACAAAACCAGGCCCTTTGAAACGCTCGATCATCAAGAGCAGGCTATTCACGACACGGCGCAATTCATTGTGCTCTGCCGTATCCGTTCTTGTCCGTGCGAGCGCATCAAACTCATCGAGGAACAGGATGGAAGGCTTGCGTGTGGCGAACTCAAACAGGCGACGCAGGTTGCTGGCCGTTTCTCCGAGAAACGACGAAATGATCACGTCGATGCGAGCGCTATAGAGCGGCATCGACAACTCGCGCGCGAGAACCTCGGCGCAAAAAGTCTTCCCACAGCCGGGCGGCCCGGAAAATAGCAACCGAGTAGAAATCGGGAGGCGATGACGCCGCAATTCCTCACTTCGGCGGCGTTCTTCGATGAGCCCCTCAATCAGCAACCGCGTATCGGAATTGAGGACAATGTCGTTCAGGCTACGAGCGACGGCGATTTCGTCAATAAGATCCGTAGCAGGATCGATTTGGCTCGCAAGCGTAGTCAATCCAGGTTGCGGTACGGCCTGGTAATCAGGACGGACGTTGGCGTCGAGAATCTTCCTAAGCGACTCCGCGAACGGCCGCTTTCCCTGATTGGCAGCATCATCAATGATACGAAGGGCCGCCGCGCGGAACTCCTGGTTCCGGCCAAAGCTTGCAATGAGCTTTTTGATGTGGTCGGCCTTGGCCATCCGCAGTCCTAATCCCTGCCCTCTGATTCGACGCTCGGATCGATTGTATCGTTTCCTGGGAGCGACGAGCAGTGCCAAAGAACATCACATGCACATCGACCGGCTGCAACGAATTCCGGAGCCGATTGAACAAGTTATTCGGCAAAATATATCCGAAGTCGCAAGCGCGGTAATTCGCTCGGCGGGCGGCGACTGAGGGCAGCGTTCAAAAGCGTGCCATATCGCACAAAATCATAGAGTAGCGTACAAAATCGGAGCAGGTGAAGCGCTCCGATTCAAATCTTCCGATCGATTTTTCGTCTTTGTATCAGGATCTTACGAGCAACAGTCAATTTTTGTGTTGGACGTTTTGTTGGACGTTTTATTGGACGCGTTTGTCGGCTCCGTGACTATCTGCGCTCGGTTGTTCTAGTCCTCGAACGCATACACCCTTCAGTTCGTCATTTCGGACCGGTGGTGGACGGGTCTATGAATTCCTGGCGTAACCATGCTGCAACAACCAAGGGTCTCGGTAAGCTTCTGCGACGGCGGGGCAGCCAGCCACGGTGTGCCGATGGGAGCACCGGTCGTTTCTCGCGCCGACCTGATCTTGTCGCGGAGAATGCTTGGAGAAACGCCGTACTCGATTCTGAATGATCGGCTGAAATGTGAGGGCTGTCTGAAGCCCCAGTCATAGGCAATGGTTGCGATCGGGCGGTCGACCAAGGCCGGGTCGGCAAGTTCATCGCTGATCCGCTTGAGCCGCTCCGCCCGCGTCCACCGCATAAGGGTCTCTGGCTCGGATGCGAACAATTCGTGCAGCCGGCGGAGAGACAAGCCGACTCCCTTCGCAATGAGGCTGGAATTCAGTCGCGGGTCGCGCAGGTTTTGCCTTACAAATTCCTTGATGCGCTCCCGATGGTGCTCATCGCGGCTCGATAGTCGGCTCTTCAGGTGCGGACGAAAGGCGACCGACAGCATGTACGGAATGGTTGAAGCGACAAGCGAGAGTTCCTCCTCGTCGGCTTCGGGAGGCTGATCGAACAGCTCTTCGAATATGGCTCGCGCGACCCGGCCGGCTCCGTTCCGCGTCGGGAGAGCGACCGCGGTGCAGGCATCTATCCCAGGAAATGTCTCTCGCAATACGTCGGCCGGGATGTGGACCGTTTGCAGACTCCCAACCGACGCCTTGACCTCGAATGGCCTGCACGCATCGACGACGAACAGGCTACCCGGAACCGCCTTCGCTTCCCGGCCGTTCTGCCGGACAATCGACGTCCCCTGCGTTTGGAATGTCACGATGAACTGTTTCTTGCATGTCGCCGCGGACTGTCCGGACATCAGGGACATCGTGAACGTCGACGACCGAAGATGGACCAGCCGCAACCTGGTCGAAGAATAGGCGATGGCCTTCGCGACCAGAACGTCTCCGTTCGATTCGACCCGGAATCGCGTCTCGAACGTCTCATTGAACCGCGTTTGGAAGTCGCGGGCACTCCCCGGTCGCTTTCCTCCAACACAGAACCAGTCGAAGCCCATTAGACGACCTCATTCGGCGCGTATTCTCGTGGTCGATCATGTACCTTGCCGGGCAGCAGGGGGCTCACCGAAGATCACAACCCGTGTTGCCACGCCTCGGCGTGCAGGGCGTAACCGCTGCCCCGACGGGCCACGTAATGGAAGCCCGGAAAATGCAGATGCATTCCTGTTACGAGCAACTTGTCGGTCGCGACTTGATCCAGCACTCTTTTGCGCGATTTCACTGCCTGCTCGTAGTCAACATCGAAGTTCGTGCCGGTATCGGGCAGGGCAACCTGAACTTCTGGGAGATGAACAACGTCGCCCCAGATCAGCAACTGCTGTCCCGCCGACGAGATCATGAATCCGGTGTGTCCCGGTGTGTGTCCGGGTATGGGTATGGCTACGATGCCCGGAAATACTTCTCCGCCGCTGAACAGACGCGTCCGAGCTTTGTATGGAGCGATCTGGGCCCGCGAGTGCACGAACATCGATCTCACATGATCGTTCGGAGCGCGCGCCATTTCGCCGTCATCCAGCCAGTAGCGCGGCTCGGCTTCGTTCATGACGAGTTCAGCATTGGAAAAGAACGGCTTTCCAGTTTCCGTGTTGGTAAGCCCGGCGGAATGATCCGGATGCATATGCGTCAACAGAACCGCACCGATATCCTGCGGCTTCAAACCGGCGGCCTCGAGGTTACGAAGCAGCCAACCGTTTGTCGGGGCCAGCGATCCGCCGGTTCCGGTATCGATTAGAACCGTGCCCTCCCTGGTGTGCGCCAGGAAGGTGTTGATGCTTATTCGGCGGACGGGCCGGAAAGCGTCGACCAGGATAGAGCGCGCTTCGTTGACGTCTACGTTCTTAAGCAGATCTAGATTTCCGTCGTTATAGCCGTCGCTCAGGGCAGTGACGACGATATCGCCAATCTTGCGGCGGTAGACGCCAGCGATTTGCTGCGGGGATTGAGAGCTCATCTATTTCGAACCTTCCGATAGGAAACAGTTCTGTTTCCGAGTTACTGCGGACTTTCCGTTCCGTCAACGGCATACCTGCCAAGCGCTGGAGGCCGTGAAGCGATCGGACTAGTCGGAATCGCCGTCGAGAACGTCGCCAAACAGCTCCCACGTGGTGCCGGTCCAGCGCTGGAGCTGGAGTTGTGTCCAGGCCTTGCTGTTTTTCTCGTTCGTATTGATCTTGATCCCGGGCAGCGCCGTCGGAAGCACCAGGTCCTCGAAGTTTCGTGCTTGCTTGAGGATGTTTTCGCGCGAAAGGTCGTCGCCGCATTGCTTCAGAAGCTGCTCGAGCAGCATGCCCTGCCGGTAGCCGATCAGATATCCGGTGTCCGCGATGTCGGCTCCAGGAAGGTATTTGGTGAAGAACGCCCGATAGTTTGCCATATCGGGATCATTGGCCCATTTCGGATCCTTGGGATCCTTGGAGTACGTGCCCGAGACCACCCCGACCGAATTTTCGACGCCCGCCGGGACGATCGTGCCACCCGTGGACCCGGAGACCAGATTGATGATGGTGAGCGGCTTCCAACCGATCTCCCTCGATCGACGGATGGACTGCGCAGCGAATTTGCCGGTGCCCGCGATGAAAAGAGCTTCAACGTTGGCGCTCTTGAAGTTGACGATGTGGGATTCGACCGTGGGCTCCGACAATTCGTAGGAGGCCAGCACAATCCGCTTGGCGAAATCGTCGCCGAAGACGGCCTTGAACGCCGCAACAAATCCCTTTCCGAGATCGTCGTTCTGATAAAGAATCGCGATCTTCGCGTTGGGCGACAGTTCCTTCTTCAGGTATTTCGCGTAAATGTGCCCTTCGGTGTCGAAGCTCGGGAGAGCCGTCGTGATAAAGGGAAAGTCGCGGAACTGCGCGAACGCGGGAGTACCGCTCAAGATAGCGATGTTCGGAACCTTGCGTGCCGCGAGATATTTCGCGGTCGCCGCCGTGCTAGGCGTTCCGAGCTGGCTGAAGAGGAACGCAACCTCGTCGCTTTCGACCAGACGCCGAATCTGTTCTACGGCCTTCGGCGGACTGTATGCGTCATCCAACGCGATATAGTTGACCTTCCGTCCTCCGACACCACCCTTTTCATTAAGGTAGGTTACATAGGCGAGAAGTCCCTTTCCGGTAGTTCCCACGCTCGACACGGGCCCGCTAAAGGGAAACGTGCCTCCCACCTTGATCTCGGTCGCCGTGACGCCAGGAGCGTTTTCAGCAAACGCTAGCGATACCCACAGGATCGACGAGATCGCAACAAGTCCTGCACCTCTCAACATATGACTCCCTTAGTTTCTCCAGTCTTGCCGCGGGACTTGCGAACTCCCCTCGGCCGGATTGCCCTGAACCTGCATATGTTGTGAGCCGAGCCACTCTCCGACCGATCGACGGCAAGTAAACACTTGATCACCAGACACTGCTTGATCGCCTCGCAGCCTCGCTCGCAATCGTGTTCTGAATTCACCGGAGCGCGATACGGGGCGGCGATAAGCCTCATCACCTCACGACGGATTAATATCGCGGCGAAGGCCGCGAGAGAGGCTCATCTCTTGTCTAAGAGTGCACATCAGTTGACCTTTCGTGCGGTCGGACCCGTTGCCGACCACCACGGAAAGCGACCTTCGACTGTGCAGAATACCGGCACGAGAGGTTCTTTTCGGGACGAGACAGGCCGGATCGCGTCCGGTACAGCTGATGCTACTCAGCATCGGCTTGGCTTCCGGGCGCTGCGATTGCGAAGGCGTCCAACTTGGCGGCGGCTGCTTCGATGCCAAGGATTCGTCCATAGGGCGCGAGATCCACGCCGTAGCGTCGCGCGCTGAAGACTTGCGGCACTATGCAGACGTCCGCCAGCGTGGGCCGATCGCCAATCGAGAATGGCCCTGGCAGCTGCGCGAGGCGCGTCTCGATGGTTTCGAAGCCGCGAATGATCCAGTGCTTCAACCAAGCCGCGCGAGCGGGCTCGTCGACGCCTAGTTCGGTCAGACGATTTAGGACTCGCAGATTGCCGATAGGATGAACGTCACTAGCGATTGTCATGGCGATTTCGCGCGCAATCGCCCGCGCCGCGGCATTGGCTGGTAGCAATGGCGGCTCAGGATGAATTTCATCGAGATATTCGATGATTGCAATCGACTGCGACAGACGAAGGTCCCCGTCGATCCAGGCTGGCACAAGCCCGGCAGGATTGACCCTGCGATAGTCCGGAGCATTCTGCTCGCCGCCGGGCAGATGAACAGACTTGTGCCGTACACTCAGACCCTTGAGAGCAAGCGCGATGCGCACACGATATGATGCCGACGAACGGAAATAGCCGTACAGCACGGCGCTGCTTGTCTCAGTCATCGGGGTGTCCCGCCTCTCGAATGTTGGAGTTTCTCGCACCGATCCAGCTTTGACTTCATAGGATCGGTCCGTCTGAAGATTTCGATCGCAATCTCTGCGACCGCGCATCGCCCCGATCCACTATTGTATGGTTTCCCCCGCTCGTGGCTCACCGCCGTCCGATCTGGGGTGGAGATCACCGGCCGTTGCCCAACACAGCTGCATTGTCCTCACCGAGCGACGGAGCGCGCCGGCGCACTGGCGGCCGAACACCATTGATGCTCCACGGCGCGGTAACGAGCGGCATTTCGAGATCCGGCGGCGATTGGAAAATCCCCAAGGCCTGGACTTGCGGATGCTGGAAGGCCTCTGCCGGGTCGAGGATCGGCGCGCAGGGGATCCCGTTCGATCCCAGCAATTCAACCCATTCGTCGCGTTTCCTGGTCGAAAGTGCTTCTGCCATCATCGCTTCGAGAACGCTCCGGTTTGCAACGCGTGCTGAGTTCCTGGCGAAGCGCTCGTCGCTTGCCCATTCACCGCGACCGATCAGCTTTGCGAACGCTGCGAACAGGCCATCGCCGGCGAGGCCGAGCATGATCGGCTGGTCCGCCGTCGGGAATACGCCATAGGGAACGACTTGCGCGGAACCGTTGCCGGGACGACGCGGCGAGCGTCCGCTGGCGACGTATTGCGCGAACGCACCGTCGCGCCAGAACAGCGCAGCTTCCAGCAGCGACGTCTCGACGATGCTCCCCTTGCCGGTTTTGACGCGATCGTGCAGCGCCGCCAGGATAGCTATCGCCGCCCACATGCCGGCGCCCTTGTCGACGAGCGCGTCGGCGACGAGCAGCGGCTGCCCGTCGGGCTCGCCATTGCCGAACATCTGGCTCGAGAGCGCCTGGGCGAGGGCGTCATAGGCGCTCCACGTTCGCCAAGGGCCCTTCGATCCGTAGGCGCCGATAGCGCAGTAGACCAGGCGCGGGTTCAACACGAGCGCTTCCGGCGCTGACAGCCCGAGCGATTCGGCGACCCCAGGACGCATGTTGTGCACGAACACGTCGGCCTCGGCGACCAGCCGCTTGAGCTCGTCGCGGTCTTTGGCGTTCTTGAGCTCCAGCGTGACCGACAGCTTGTTGCGATTGATCGCCTGGAACCTGGCGCCCATGCCGTGAAGCACGGGAGGCGACCAGCCGCGCGCGTCATCGCCGCCGCTGGGCTTTTCGATCTTGATGACCTCAGCGCCGAGATCGCCAAAAATCGTGCCCGTCACGGGTCCGGCGATGTTGGAGCAAGCTTCGACGACCTTGATGCCTCTCATTGGCATGATGGCACGGCCTCCCTGTTGGACGAACGACGACGTGGAATTCCCGCCTACGCGGGCGTGAGCACATGGATGGTGCGGCTTTCGATCAGGTCCTTGACCTTGGCCTGATACTCCAGCGTGTGAGCCGCCTTAGCGTGGGCCTTCAGATGGGCGGCGGACTCCCATTTTTCGATCACGACAAACGTGTCATCGCCATACGGCGCCAACGCAGCGAAACCCGCCGCGTCGACGAACGCCGTATATTCGATGCAGCCCTGCTCGGCATGCACTGCGCGCACGTTCACCTTGAATGCCTTGAGCACGGCGTCTCGTTGGCCTGTCTTCGTTACGATTTCCACCACTACCTGGATCATCTCTTTGTTCCGATTTTTCTGCGATTGCTTTCCAGAACGGCCCGGGTTGACTGCTACGGCGGATCGGCTCCGCCGCGCTTCGCCATCCACGACACGATGTTCGACACGGTGTCCTGGTAGAACGTCCGATAGAGATCGTCTGCGACGTATCCGATATGCGGCGTCGCGAGCACATTCGGCAGCGACCGGAACGGATGATCCGCTGACAACGGCTCCCGATTGAAAACATCCACCGCGGCGCCCGCGATCCGTTTGGCCTGCAGCACTTCGATAAGGGCGCTTTCATCGACGATCGGACCACGTGATGTGTTCACGAGCCACGCGGACGATTTCATCAGGCCGATCTGGGACTTATCCACCAGCCCGCGCGACCTGTCGCTCAGGATGAGATGCACGGAGATGATGTCCGAGCTCCGGAAAAGCTCTTCCTTGGTCGCCAGTGTTACGCCGTGCTCGGCCGCCTTCTCGCTGGTGAGATTCTGGCTCCAGGCGATCACCTTCATGCCGAACGCAAGACCGACACGTGCGACCCCGGCGCCGACCCGCCCGAGGCCGACGATGCCCAGCGTCTTGCCCTGCAGACCGACGCCAAGCGTCTTTTGCCACTGACCGGCGCGCACCGCCTGGGCTTCGGGCACGATATTGCGCGCGCTCGCCAAGATCAGGCCCCAGGTCAGCTCGATCGTCGGGTAGGAATTGTAGCCGGTGTTGACGATCTCGATGCCGCGCGCCCGGGCGGCGCCGACGTCGATCGATGCGTTTCGCGGGCCGGTCGATGCGATCAGTTTCAAGGCCGGCAGGCGAGCGATGATTTCCGCCGTCAGCGGCGTGCGTTCCCGCATCACGCAGACGACATCGAACGGTGCCAGCCGCGCAAGCAGCGCGTCGGTGTCGGCAACATGATCGTTGAAGAACGTGAGCTCGGCCGACGCGGCGAGCGGAGACCAGTCGGCGCACCTGGTGGCGACGTTCTGATAATCGTCGAGTATCGCGATCTTCATGGGAGCGCTGCCGTCAACTGGTTGGAACGCCCGGAGGGTTTCTCGGAACGTCGGAGCGAGGAAGGCGGACATTGCCCGGAGCGACGATGCGACCCGCCATCGTTCAGGCCTTAGACTGGGAGGCTACGGTTCTTGCGGCCCGTGTCCGGAATTCCTCCCACTGCTCGGGGCCCCAACTGTGCAGATACTGAACCGTTCCGCCGCCGCCTTCGACCAGCGAAGCACCTCCGTCTATCGTGATGCATTCGCCGTTGATGAAGCCGGCATATTCCGACATCAAATAGGAGCAGAGATCGGCGAGCTCGGCGTGCTGCCCCACGCGTCCCACGGGGACGCGCGCAACTTGCGCTTCAAATTCAGCCGGGTCCGGATAGAGCCTCGCAGACGCCCCGGGGGTCGGAAAGATTCCGGGAGAAACCATGACGGTTCGGATGCCCTTGGGGCCCCATTCGGTCGCCAAGCTTTTCATCATCGAGAGGACACCGGCCTTTGCGGTGGCCGACGGAACCATGAACGCCCTGCCCTGCCAGGCGGCGCTCGTCAGGATGGAAAGGATCGTTCCCTTGTGGTTGCCCTCGATCCACCGCTTGCCAGCAGCCATGGCGCAGTAGGCGCTGCCATGCAGAACGACGTTGATGACCGCATCGAACGCGCGTGCTGAGAGGGTTTCGGTGCGCGCGATGAAATTGCCCGCCGCATTATTGACAAGCCCGTCGAGCGGCCGATCGCGCCAGATCTCCTCGAACATGGCCTCGACCTTGTCCGGGTGGCGGACGTCGCAGACGACATAGGAGGCCTTGCCGCCGCTCTTCGTCCAGTCCGTGACCGTGCCTTTGAGCACCTCCTCGCGCCTGCCGCAGATAACGATCTCCGCGCCAAGGTCGAGGAAGCGGGTCCCCAGGCTCTTGCCGATGCCCGTTCCCCCTCCGGTGATGAGGATCTTCTTCCCTTTGAGTGCTCGGTCCGAAAACATGCTCGGATCTCCCAGTGTGGCTGAAGACACGAAATATGGAAACATATCTGTTTCCAATGTGCGCTTGACCACCCCATGTCAAGAGGGAAATCACAAGCTGCTCGCCCACGACGATGTCCTCCGGAAAACGAGACGGAGGCATTTTCCCGCATTTTAAGGGATATTCTGCAAGAATGCTTGAAAAGCGCTTGATCGGCAAGCGCTTATGGATCAAATTGTCGCGCGTCGCGTTGCAGCAATCGGAGAAACAGGCTCGTACCCTATGGCAGTGAAGCAGGATGAAGATGTCACCCGCGCCAAGATCCTGGAGACCATCGACCGCCTGTTCTACCGGCAGGGGATCCGTGCGGTCGGCGTTGACACGATCGTCGCCGAACTCGGCATCAGCAAGAAAACCCTTTATCGTTATTTCCGCTCGAAGAGCGAGATGATCGAGACTTATCTGCGTGGCCGCTTTCGGCCCTTACCGGTCGACTCGGACAAGCCGCCGGCCGAGCAGATCCTTTCCAATTTCGCGTGGCTGGAGCGGTCGCTTTCCTCGAAGAAGGAATACCGGGGCTGTGCCTATCTGAACGCCCTGGCCGAACTCGGCGACGACGAGCGCGAATCACGGGACCTTGCCGCGTCATTCAAGGAGAGCCGTAGGTTATGGTTTCGCGACCTTCTTTCGAAACTCGACGTAGACGATCCAGACACGCTGGCGACGCAGCTTTCGCTGCTGGTCGACGGCGCCTATTCGGCCATGCTTACCAGAAGGGATCCGTCGTCGACGCGCGCAGCGATCGCTGCCGCCCGGGTGCTCTTGAAAAATGCCGGCGTGAACCTCAGTTACACCCAGCCGTCAAGTACCGCCGATCAGATGGCACACCAGGACCGTTCGCCGAGGTCGCGACGTCAACGTACCGCGTAAAGCGCAACGGTATGCGCGTCGCCGAGCGGGCCCCCTAGGTTCGCGCCGCGATCGTGACGAAGCTGAGCCAGCCGATCACGGCAGCGAGGGACAACGCCGCAACCAGGAGGTAGAAGCTGTCGCCGAACAGGCTCCAGTGAACGACCGAGTCTATTCGGCTGCGACAATGGCTGAGCGACGGTCGAAGTACGGAATGCAGCTTCCGCGCTTCGGGTCGATGAAAATCCGCTTCCGTCATTTGTTCTGCCAATCGGGCTTGCGCTTTTCCGCGAAGGCTTTAGGGCCCTCGAGATAGTCCAGACTGCCCTTGTTCTCCTGATGCGCCGGATAGATCTTGCGCATCGCGGCCTCCAGATTTGGCTCCTCCAGTCCCCTGAAATAGGACTGCTTCGACGCGCGTATCGCCTTCGGCGAACATTCGAGGATGAGTTCAGCCCACCGCTTTGCCGCCGCCAGCGCCTGACCGGATGGCACGACCTCGTTCACAAAACCCAGTTCCTTTCCTTCGGCGGCCGATACCCGCCGTCCGGTGAGGATCATTCCCAGCGCCTGCTTTTGCGGGATGATGCGCGGCAGGCGATGAACCCCGCCGGCGCCGGCAATCAGTCCCACCCGCGGTTCAGGCAGCGCGAAGACTGCATTCTCCGAGGCGACGATGATATCGCAGGACAGCGCGATCTCGAATCCGCCTCCCATCGCGATGCCGTTGACCGCTGCAATGAGCGGCTTGTCCAGATTGAACCGGTGCGTGATCCCCGCGAAGCCGGAACGTACAAAGCCGGTCCGCTTGCCTGCGGCCTGCGCCTTGAGATCGTTTCCGGCGGAGAATGCGCGATCGCCCGCGCCGGTAATGATCGCGAGCCACAGATCGTCAGATGCGGCGAATTCATCCCAGACCGTTTCGAGCTCATCGTGCGCGTCGCTGTGAAGCGCGTTCATGACGTCGGGACGGTTCAGGGTCACGATACGGGTGCGGCCTTCGTCGGTGACGGTGCAATATTGGTAGCGGGCCATCTTCCTCATGCCTTTCATTTTTTATGGAAACAATATGGTTTCCATGTAGGCCCGCATTCCGGAATAGTCAACAACGGTAGGGTCGAGCAGCTTTTTGCTTGACCGTGCGCTGAGAGCGTCATAGAAACTATACTGTTTCCATTGGGCGCAGCGGCTAGTAGTGTGATGTCAGCCGATTTTTTCAACGTGTCACCGAGTCGCCGCGACAGGATGACTTTGGCATGCGGCCGGCTTCGCAATGGATCTTCATAAAAAGCTGCAGGAAACGAACGCAAATGGGCAAGCTCGACGGCAAGGTCGCAATCGTAACCGGCGCAGGCCGCGGGCTCGGCCGATCCTATGCGCGCCGGCTCGCATCTCTCGGCGCTAAGGTGGCCGTTACAGATCTCGATCTGAAGTCGTACCAGGCGTTCGAATCCGAAGCAAAGGACATGGCGGGCGAAAGCACCGTCGCTGAAATCGAAAGCGCAGGTGGAACGGCCGTTGGCTTGACAATGGACGTCAGTGACCGCGAGGCCGTCGATGCAGGCATCAAGACCCTTCATGAGCTTTGGGGCCGAATCGACATTCTCATCACGAATGCGGGAGGCGGCGTCGGCAAGTCGAGCGCAACGCGCGCAAGCGCCCTCGATTCTGAGCCTCTTCATGCGGTGATCGACTCAAATCTCTACGGAACGATCTACTGCTGCAACTCCGTTGCTCCGGTCATGAAGGAGCAGAAGTCGGGCAAGATCATCACGGTGAGCTCAATCGCCGGCCTCAATCCGTCACGCGACGGCGGTTATGCTCACTATGGAGTTGCGAAAGCCGCTATCGCGCACTACACCCGGTTTCTCGCTCAGGACCTTGGACCGTTCGGCATAACAGCCAATTGCATAGCGCCGGGCATGATCACGACCGCGCGCATCGTTCAGAATGTACTGCCGAGCTACACGGGGGTCGATCGGGATCCCGTACAGCTCACGTCGTTGCGCCGGCTTGGGACGGTCGAGGACTGTGCAAATGTTGTCGAATTCCTGTCAACCGACCTGTCCGACTACATCACGGGCACCATCATTCCCGTAGACGGAGGATTGATGCGATAGATCGGCGATGCCGCATCTATTCGCGTCATACGCTATCGACCGATGTCGCGTTCTCCCATGATCAGGCGACGCCAACTGGAGCATTGCAATGAGCGCTGACCGAAATCCCGACGACGGCCGGATCGTAGCGCAACGCCAAGGCGACGTACTCATCATCGCCATAGACCGTCCGAAAAAGCTAAACGGTTTCAGCGCAGTCATGCTCGATGAGCTGAGCGCGGCATATTCGGCCATGGAGCGCGATCCGAATGTTCGTTGCGGGTTGCTTTGCGCCGAAGGTAAGAACTTCACGGCAGGTCTGGAGTTAAACAGGCTTTCCCAACGCTTCGCCGAAGGCAAACCGCTTTTCCCTGATGAGGAGGTCGATCCGGTCAACCTGCGCAAGCTGCGCACAAAGCCGCTCGTCGCAGCAGTTCAAGGCGTCTGCTTTACGATAGGAATTGAACTGATGCTGGCCGCCGACATTGTGATCGCCGCGTCGGATTGCCGCTTTGCGCAGTTGGAGGTTCAACGCGGCATTATGGCGAGTGCGGGCGCGACCATCCGAATGGCCGAGCGCGCGGGCCTCGGCAACGCTCTGCGCTACCTTTTGACGGGAGAGGAATTCGATGCGCAAACCGCGCTACGATTGGGCTTTGTCCAAGAAGTCGTCGCGCCAGAGGAGTTGCGCACGCGTGCGACGGCTCTTGCCAAGCTGATCGCTGCACAAGCCCCTCTAGCCGTGGCGGCCACCCTTTCCAACACGCGAAAGGCGGTCTTCGAAGGACCATCCTCGACGTTGGCCGAACTGGCGTCGCTGCAGGCAACACTGCGGGCGACAGAGGACGCCGCCGAGGGCGTTCGAAGCTTCATCGAAAAGCGGCCTGGGCGCTTTAAGGGAAAGTGAGGGCTAACTGGCCGAGCCTACCGATATCGGCAAAACCACCGGATGTCCGCACTACTCCGCGACGACGTGTCCGGCGCATTTGAGGTCCACAATCGTCGACGCCCGCCAACAAATACGGATTCTCAAAGCGAAAACCCTTCCTGCCGTTCCATGTTCGAAATTACCGCCGCAGCGACCGCGCGATCAGGTTGCGTTGGATCTCACTGGTTCCCTCGCCAATGACATGGACAAGCGTATCGCGGTGAATGCGTCCGACCGGATAGTCTCGCATGATACCTGCGCCACCATGAATGCGAATTGCATTCTCGCTCACCCGAACGGCCGTCTCGCTCGCTATGAGCTTCACTTTGGCGGCGGTTGCAAAGTCGATCGTGCCCTGATCGACGCGCCATGCCCCGTAGTAGACACGGCGTCCTCGCTGAGCATTGGGATGTGCTGGAGGACGAAGCGACCGGGGCCGAGTCGCAAAGCGGATTGCCGATGTTCGGCGAGAAATTCCCGGAATGAAGGCGCATCGGCTTGTAGGGTGGCAGGCATCATAAGATCGGCATCATGAAGCGCGGGCAGCGTGCCCAACGGAAGTTCGCGCCCCAGTTGCGCATCCCTCCGAGCCTGTCGTCGCATCGCTTGGGGTGGCAGGCCGAATACGCGCACGAATGCCCGCCGCATTCTTTCGCGATCCGCAAAGCCCGTCTGCCGCGCGATGGTCTCGATAGGATGCCGACTGTCCTCCAACATCAACCGGGCGGCCTCGAGACGAAGTTTTTCGATGGCCTTCGCCGGCGACTCGCCGGTCTCGGCCGCAAACGCTCGTGTGAATTGACGGGGGCTCAGATGGGCCACCTCCGCGAGCTTTTCCACCGTAAGCTCGGTGTGGAGATTGTTCCTCGCGAATGCGAGAGCGGTTTGAATTCGGTCAGACTTCGGCTCGAGTTGGAGGAGCGCCGAGAACTGCGACTGTCCGCCGGCACGCCGATGATGGATCACCATCTTCTTCGCAACAATTCGAGCGACTTCCGGACCGATATCGCTTTCGACCATCGCTAGTACGAGATCCATCGTTGCAGTCATGCCCGCCGACGTCCAGACCGATCCGTCGATGACGAATATCCGGTCTTCCTGCAGCTTTACCTTCGGATAACGTCGCTGCAGTTCAGCCGCGTAGTCCCAATGCGTCGTCACCCGCTTTCCGTCGAGAAGACCCGCTTCGGCCAGCGTGAATGCACCGACGCAAGTCGCGGCCACCCTGCGGGAAATCTCGGGAGCCTTCCGCAGGTAAGTCAACACTCCCTCGGACGGACTGAACGACTGTTCCGTGCCGCCGCCGACAATAAGTGTGTCGAAGAGGGAATCGTCGAACGGCTCAGTCTCTACTACAAGCCCAGCCGACGTCCGTAGCGGTCCCCCGTTCTCCGAAAGAAAATGCACGTCGTAGCGGCGTTCGCCAAACTCCGAGTTCGCGACCTCGAAGACGGACATCGCCGCGAAGCTCATCACATGAAAACCTGGAAAGGTCACCACTCCTATTCGCTGCAAGTAAACCTCCCACTGTCTGTCGTCAACGTTGCGTAGTTCGGTGCTCGAGCAACCCACGCTCCATGTAAGTTCGATCGCGGAATTGGCCACTGGCTAATTGCAACAGTAGACGGCTGACCAGACAAATTACGTGTTCCAGGAGAATGGAGTTAGTTGGTTGGGCGCGCCTATTGGGCTGCGATTGCCTCATCGCCTCGCAATATTACCGGGATTTTGGAAATTTTGAACTTTGCCCATTTGCGGTCGTAGAAGATATCGTTCGTCGATTTGACGTACTTCGAATTTTCTTCTGTCGAGAAGGAAATTCGTCGATTTCAAGCCGGGAAATGTTTTGTCCATCTTGGGCGAGGCGCGAACCGTCTCGCGGGCTGAGCGCTGGCGGACGCCCGCAGTTTCGGCACCTATGCCGTGCTTGTGATCCATCCCCGAAGTGTTTGCCGTCGTGCCGTCGCCATGTCGAAACATGTGATGTCCCGAAACGTGGGCAAAACGTCGTTTAGCGCACAGCTTTGATAGCCTAGCCTTGGCGCTTCTGAAACGCGCTGCGTCAAGCGTTTTCGAAATCGACGAGAGCACCTGGCGAAATGTTAGAGGTGAATGGCGAAATCGAAAGGATGGTCGAGCTGCTGGGGGCTGCGCGCACCGAGATGGTTACGCAACTAGCCGCCGCTATGGCCATCATCCGAGACGCCCGACTTCGGCAGCGACTCGGCGAAATTGCCGGGGTCGATCTGGGTCAGGATTTCTTGATTGGCCAACTAAGCAACCAAAGCTGGCTCAAGGTCGGTGGGCATGGGTACACCATCGATCGCAAGCGACAGACCGGATTGTCAGTCGTCGATCTTGATGAAGTGCTTCGGACGCTGCCGGAGTTCGAACAATCGCTGCAGGATTCGATGCAGCGAACCAACGCCACGAAGGATGCGTACAGCATTCTTGAGGCTCTCTTCCAACCGTCGCCCATACAATCGCGATCGAACTTCCACCAGATCTTCGAGTGGGCTCCCCTGTTGGAACAGATGGCCTACAAGGCTGCGATGCGTATCCTTCGGGTCCTCGACACGCTTCGATCGGTGGTGAGACTTGAATTGAGCGGGGCGCCGGGGATCGGCGCAACGAGCCTGGGAGCATACTGGCAGCTTCTGCATGCACTGGGCCAACTTACCCTAGTCGCCTCGAGCAACGAGGCTCGCCCCTGGCTTGCGGATATGGCCAATAGCTTCGTATGGGAAAACTGGACTCCAAGCTTTGTGCTCCTGAGAGAACGTACGTTCTGGCTTGCCGCCATCGCAGCAAGGTCGGCGGCCGCGTTCGGCGAATCCGTCGTGGAAGGCTATCTACGGAGATTGTCGCAAGCCAGGCATCCCATGATGGTTTTCGACGCGCTCTTTGGGCTGACGGCAATAGCCTTGGCAAATCCACCGTCGAAGGCTCAGATCCTGGTCGAACTTAACGGCTTGCGGGATGCAAATCTTGCGCTTGCCCGGGATCACAGCGTCTATCTCATCTCTTATGAAAGCGCGGTTCGCGTCTTGTCCGGACCGTCGGTCGGCCTGCGGGAGTTCCGCGAACTGCACTGGCGCGCGGGCAGTGCCACGGGGATGGCGACGCGCCCTGCCCTTATCGGTGATCCGACTGCGCTTTCCGCGTCCGGAGAATATCTTGGATTTTCCATGCTGCCCTTCGTTGCCGACAGCTCCCATGACGAGCATTTCCCGAAGTTCCCGGCCCAGTCCGAAAAGGAGATGTCCCGTGGGAAAATCGCGGCCGCTTTTCGTCGCGCGTGGGTCGCGCAGCCGGCGTCTCCCGCCCGATATCTAATGAACTAACGGGACCTTCGGTTCTGCTCCGTCCCGGCGCACGAGGGCGCCTATGTCCTAGAAGGTTGGATAAATGGCGTTTCCTAATACGGCCGAGCGATCTACTTGGTTGCCGCGACCAAGAGAGCTGCCTGACCCCCAGCGCTCGAACCCGCGAATTCTCGGACCCGTTTCAAGGAAGCGAGGAACGCAGTGAAGATCGCAATCCTAGATGATTACCAGAACGTCGCGCTGAGCATCGCCGATTGGTCCGCGGTCGCCAAAAAGGCAGACATCACAGTCTTCACCGATCATATCGACCAAACCGACGCACTAATCGAAAGGCTGCTGCCGTTCGACGCTATTTGCGTCATGCGCGAGCGCACGCCCCTGCGCCGCGAAATTATCGAGGGTCTGCCGCGGCTGAGGTTCATTGCTTCGACGGGCCCACGCAACATCTCCATCGACATGGCCGCCGCCAATGAACGCGGCATTTTAGTTGCCAACACGGGCTACAGATCGACGCCGACGATCGAATTGACCTGGGCACTGATCCTGGCGAGCGCGCGTCATCTCGTCGAAGAAAGCAACTCGATCCGGGCCGGTGGCTGGCAAACCTCGGTCGGCCACGAACTCGACGGCAGAATCCTTGGGGTATTAGGTCTCGGGAACGTCGGCGGAGGGGTCGCGAGGATCGGCCGCGCGTTCGGCATGAAGATCGTTGCCTGGAGCCAGAATTTGACCGCGAAAACGGCGGCGGCCGCGGGCGCCGAGTTGGTGACGAAGGACGAGCTTTTTCGGCGGTCCGATATCGTGACCATCCACCTCATCCTGAGCGAGCGCTCCCGCGGTCTCGTCGGCGCCGCCGAGCTGGCACTCATGAAACCGACGGCGCGATTGGTCAACACGTCGCGCGGTCCGATCGTCGACGAGCAGGCGCTCATCGAGACCTTGCGCAAGCAGGCTATCGCCGGAGCGGCGGTCGACGTTTTCGATACGGAACCCCTGCCGGAGAAGCACCCGTTCCGATCTCTCAAGAACCTGTTGGCGACGCCGCATATCGGATTTGTCGCCGAAGACCTCTACCGAACTTTCTACGGCGACGCGGCGGCGGCGATCGGAGCCTGGATCGAGAAGCAGGCTGAGAGCCCATGAGCATCAGATACGGCCGCCAACCTGTTCTGAACGCTAACGGAGACGGTCGCATTAGCACTGATCATCAACGGCGCGTACGTCACCGGCCTCATCGCAGAACCGACTGATCTGAGGAGCGACCTCGTCGATGCCGCCCAGAAGCTGTTGGCCTAGTGGTCCGATCTTGCGCGCAAGTGGTCCAGGCTAACGTCAAATTGTCGAATCGGTCTTTGCCATCTTCGCCATGTAATCGCTGCGGCCGAGTTTGGAAGCTTTCGGCTGCGCGAGTGGCCACTTGAGAGCAACGCCGCCCGTTCGGTGACAACAGCGTCGCCCGCGTGCGCCGGAACACGGCAAAGCATCCGACCAACCAAGACGGCGCTCCCAAGATTGCCTTGTTCGGCGGACGGTTCTGCAACCGCTATACGACCGAACGATAACTGCCGTGTCCTGGAAGGTGGCAAAAATGGCGTTTCCCGCCGCAAGGGAGCGATCTACTTGGTTGTCGATCGAAGGAGAAACCGCATGTCACGCAGCGTTCGATTTCACGAATTCGGCGGTCCGGAGGTCCTGAAGATCGAAGATGTGGCTGTTCCGAATCCCGGCCCCAAGGAGGTCCGCTTGCGGATAAAGGCTTTCGGCCTGAATCGAAGCGAAGTTCTGACCCGATCCGGCAAAGCCGCAACCAAAGCAACGCTACCCGCACAACTTGGCTTGGAGGCTGCGGGTCTAATCGAAGCATTGGGATCGGAAGTAGACGGTCTTGGGGTCGGTGACAGAGTGGCAGTTATTCCCGGCGAGACCGGCCGTGGCTACTATGGTGAGGTTGCCCTCGCTCCGGCCAGGACGCTCGTCAAAATACCGGACGATCAGAGTTGGCAGGAAGCGGCAGCGACTTGGATGGCGTTCGCCACCGCCTGGACCGGACTGATCAGCATCGCGGGCCTCTCGGCGGGTTGGACAGTATTGATAACGGCAGCATCGAGCAGCACGGGTCTTGCTGCGATCCAAACCGCACGCAAGGTCGGCGCAATCCCGGTTGCACTGACCCGGACCTCCGCGAAGGCGGCGGCATTACGCGAAGCGGGAGCCACCCACATAATCGCCACCGAGGAACAGGACCTCGTTGCGAAAGTGGCGCAGTTGACCGACGGTAAGGGCGCCGCGGTGGTGTTCGATGCTGTGGGCGGGGCAACCTTCGAGAGACTTGTCGAGGCGACGGCGCTCGGCGGCTTGCTCGTCGCGTACGGTCGACTCAGTCCCGACGCTACCCCGCTGCCCCTCGCTCAGGTCTTGTGGAAGGATCTGACGGTCCGAGGCTTCGTACTCCCGACCACGATTGCGCGTGATGAAAAGCTCGCGGCGCTTAAACAGTTCGTCGGCGAAGGGCTTGCGTCTGGTGCATTGCGACCGATCATCGCCAGAACATTTCCCTTTGATGAGATCGTGGCCGCCCATCGCTACGTCGAAACTGGGGCGCAGTTCGGAAAAGTGGTCGTGACCGTCTGACGTAAAGCCTGTCCGTCCACCAATGAGGCTCGCGGACCTAACCTAAGGAATGAAGATGAGTGCCTACGTGATCGTCGAAGCCAGCGTCCGCGACGAGGCGGCGCGCGGGCGATACAGCTCTCAAGTCGGACCGATCCTGCGCAAATTCGATGGCGAAATTCTTGCAGTCGGACCCTGGCTATCGCTTTTTGGCGAACCCGCATTCGAGAACGGCATGGTCGTTCGATTTCCGGATAAGGCGACGGTTCTCGCCTGGTATCACTCTCCCGACTATCAAGCTCTCCTCGAAGTTCGCGACGCGGCCTTCGACTGCCGCTTTAGAGTCGTTGGCTCATGACTGGCGCCTAGCCAGTGAAAAACGAGCTGATTGAACAGCATCTGCGCAGGTTCAGTGAACTTGGCGCGATTTAAGCTTTGGCCTGCCTCTCATGGAAGTCATTTGGGCGTCCGAGCTGGACCGACCGGCCCTCGATCACGCGCAACGCTTTTGGGTATCGCAGACCATAGAGGCCTCAGGGAGTATCCGTGAATTATCGAGAAGCACCTTCATCGGTCGTGAATCTGGACCTCTAGGTAATCGAGGAAAACCGCAGTTATGCCTGTTATCTTCGGGCCGGTCGGCGTCCGCTGCACCACCCTGCGCCGGGTCGGCACGACGAGGCCAGCGAAGTTTTTCGGGTCGTAGAGGTAGTGCGAGGCCACGCCGCCAAGCACATCGGTCGTGTAGTCGATGCGCTTCAGTATTCCGTCGCTGTTGAAGAAGAATTGTTGTGTATCGCAGTGCGTCGGGATGTCTTTCGGATAGTGCACCTGCAGAACCCGCCAGTTCTGGCCGTCTTCTTCGTGGGGAGCGAGCTCTTGGATGTCGAAGCCGTCCCGAACGAAAATAAACGGCGTCGCGAGATAGTTCCACATCGCGTAGCCAAGGAAGTAGAGACGCTGGAGCTGATCCCATTTGGTATCTCGAATGTGCCCGGCAAAGGAGGCGCGCGGTTCTCTAAGCTCCATGATCTCCCGACCATCGTCGCGCGCCTCGATCCAGACGCGGTCAGGTGTATAGATTCCCCTTGCTCCCTCCCCGCCGTAGGGCTCCATCATCGTCCGCGGCCCATCGGCATCGATCGTTACCTTCGTATGTTGATGCTCCGGAAAACCCTTCACCTCGAGTAGTTGACCCGAAATGATCAACGATACATCGATCGAACTTATGCGCTTCCACCTGTCCAGCCCTCCATGGGCGGACACGGCGAGTTCAAGTACTTCATTCATCTGATCGTCTCCTTTTTATCCTGTCGTCAAGATCGCGTTCAAAAATGTTCGCCGGCGGAACGGCGCTTCGTTCGATTCACCACTTTCTTCGAACGCCCGCAGTTCGGTCAGGAACGACCATACCGAGCTGCGCTACGAGAGGTGCCAAAGCTCGTCGGCAATGGCGGATGGCTTTATGAAAGAAATCGTTCGACGCCTCGGGGAAGCGCTTGCGCATGGTCGGCGTGTCGATCGCTGCATCGATGAGCACATAAGCGACATGAATACCAAGAGGTCCAAGTTCCCGAGCGATGGATTCGGCGAGGATGCGCTGCGCGGACTTGTCGGCGCGAAACCTGCAAAGTTTGGGTTTTTCGGCCATCGAAATTCATCGGGAACGAAGCGGGTTGTCCTCCTTGCAAACCGGCCACAAAGTCGCCTCCCGCTAGGGGCCGGTGGCCGCAGATCCGTCTAGGAAGATCCGCCCATGGGTCACAAAGAGTTCCGGAAACTGAAATAACGAACCGTGCCCAGCATCCGGATAGATGATTAGTTGAGCGTTGGGAATTTTCTGGGAGAGCGTGAACGAATTAATGGTTGGAACCATGATGTCGTTATGGCCGTTCACGACAAGCGTGGGTTGGGTGATGGCTTTGAGTTCCGCGAACCTTTCGCCGCGGGCCTGACGCCATTCGGTGATCGCCGCCCGTTGCGCCGTCATCGCTTGTGCCGATGTCGATACGTCGACGTCTTCCTTCCGCGCATGCCGTCGCGCCCAGAACATCTTGCCGGCCGACTGGCTCCCCTCCGACGGGCGAAAGAACAGATAAAGGAATGCCTCGAGTGGGGCTTGCCCCGTTTTTGGATCGGTCAAACCACCGTACTCTGCGTACTTGGGGTCTTGCGGTGGTTCACCCGCTCGCGGCCCGGTGCCGGCGAGAATGAGACGGCGTATCAACTCAGGATGGCGTATCGTAAGGGTCTGCGCGATATATCCTCCGATCGAGAAGCCGAGCAGATCGACCTGCGAAAGTCCGAGCGCGCCCACGAAATCGGCGGCGTGCTCCGCCATCGCATCGATCGTATCCGGCGTTTCGCCGCTCGACGAGGCGACCCCCGCATTGTCGAACAGAATGACCGGCCGATTTTTCGCAAAGCCGTCGGTGACCGCGGGATCCCAATGATCCATTCCG
>Ga0209526_10000547_pt1 | contig 24576 bp, 24 predicted proteins | sample JacPinW_OM2H0_M1_FD_188566 | JGI IMG/M metagenome (GOLD analysis project Ga0209526, IMG submission 188566) | Forest soil microbial communities from Algoma, Ontario, Canada - Jack Pine, Ontario site 1_JW_OM2H0_M1 (SPAdes) (version 2) | ecosystem: Environmental > Terrestrial > Soil > Boreal... | reverse complement strand
GAACCTCTCGCAGCCACTCCTCGAGCGCCGGGCGTTCCTGCGCGATCGCCGCGGCCGCGCTTTCGGCGAGCCGGCCGCCGCCGACATAGTCAAGGCCTGAGTCGCGCTCGAGCAACACCGGCACGCCGGTCAACTCGTGGAGCCGGGCCAGCAGCGCCGGTAGGCCCCGTCCCGCCAGCGCCAGCTCGCTGAGCTGCCGGTGCAGGTCCTGGGCGCGCTCGTGGAGCTCGGCCCGCTCGTCGACGATGTAGCGCAATACCTGCTGTTCGATCTGGTCGAGGGGCAAGGTGCCCGGCAGCGCGAAGAGCGGCAGGGCGTGCGCCTCGGCGACCCGGCGCGCCTCGGGCGAGACGCGACCGAGGACCGCAGCCCCGGCCACCCCTTGCCCGGCAAGCGATTCCAGCAGGCGGGCGAGGGTGAGCCGCGCGTCCACCGCCGTCAGCACCTGGGGATCGATCAGCAGCAGCTCGCCCCCGCGCAGCGGCGTGAAGGCCGGCTTCCGCGCGCGCAGCGTCGTGCACCAGACCACCTCGCGCCGGGTTCCGGTATTCCCGGCCACCAATTGGGTGCCCTCGGGTAGGGCGCCGCGCCACACATCGTCGACGGTGACGTGGGGATGGGGCGGAGCGGCGGGTGTCTTCGGGCCCATATTCGTGCGCCGCGCCCTAAGGCTACGCGACTGGCGGTATTATCCCACAGCGGACGGCGCGCCCTTCAGACTGGACGCACAACGTTACTCAGGCCGAGCGGATGCGCCGCTTGGTCGGCCGCGCCGGCTTCTTTGTGGGCCGGGCGCGTTCTTTCGCCGGTGCCTTCTTCGACCCGTTTACGGTGCTGGACAGGGCGGCCTTTCGGGCGGGCGCCTTCCAGAGCGACTCGAGGTCGTAATACGACCGCTCGCCCGGGAGGAAGACATGGACGATGACGCTGGCGTAATCGAGGACCACCCACGAGCCGTCTTCGTAGCCGGCGGTGCGCAGCGGCCGCACACCTTTCGCCTTGCACGCCTCGATGATCGAGTCGGTGATGGCTCGGACCTGACGGTCCGTGTCGCCCTCGCAGATCACGAAGTAATCCGCGATCGAGCTCTTCTGCCGGATGTCCAGCCGGACGATGCCCCGCGCCTTCTTGTCTTCCGCCGCATCCGCGATGAGCCGGCTGAGCTGAAGGGGGGTCACTCCCCTGATTATCCCAGTTAACACGCTATTGGTAGAGGTGGTGCGTCCGGATGTAATCGGCCACGGGGGCGGGCACGAGGTCGTCGATTTGGGCTCCCCGCGCCAGGCGATCCCGGACCTGGTGGGCGGCGATGGCCGGGGTGTCGAGATGAACGATCTGGGTGCGGGCAGGCGCAAAGCCGAGCTCGTGCAGCGTTTGCGGCGCCATGGTGGTCTCCGGGCGATTGAAGATCACGAAGTGCGCCTCGTCGAGCAGCGAATCGGCGTCATGCCAGCTACGAATTTGGAGCGCGGCATCCGACCCGAGGAGGATCGCGAATTGCCGCTCCGCAAACAGGCGCGCCAGCTCGCGAACCGTATCGATCGTGTAGGAGATGCCGCCGCGCTCCACTTCGAGCGATGACGGCAGCAGCCCTGGCTGGCCATCGGTTGCCCGTTGCACCATCCGCAGCCGGTCGCCAGCACTCGCGATCGGGGCCGCCGTCCGATGCGGCGGCGTTGCATTCGGCATCAGCCAGACCTCTTTTAGACCGGCGACCTCGAGCAGCTGCCGCGCCGCGGCCAGGTGTCCGTTGTGCACCGGGTCGAACGTTCCCCCCATGATGCCGATCGTTCGGGAATCTCCTTCCCCCCTTGGGGGGGACGGTCGGGGTGGGGGGTCAGCGTTCGGGATCATAGAGAAATTCCACCTGGGAAATCCGCACCGTCTCCCCGCCCCGTGCGCCGTGTTTCGCGAGCGCGTCGTTCAGCCCCCAGCGGTCGAGCATGCGCTGAAAATGCGCCAGGCCCTCGGGGTTCGTCATGTCGGTCATGGCCAGCAGCCGCTCCAGCTGATCCCCGGACACTCGGAACCCGCCCTCGACCGGCTCGATGGTAAAGGGCTCGGCGGTGCTGGGACCCCGGTATATCTTGAGCGCGGGCAGCGGCTCGGCTGAGGCCTTGTCGCGTCGCCGCTCGAGCGTCCGATAGGTCGCCCAGAGCAGGTCCTGGACGCCTTCGCCGGTGACCGCGGAAATCGGGAACGTCCGCCGGCGCAGCTTGACCAGCCGCTGTCGGAAGGCGACCACCTCGGATGACTCGGTCACCGCGTCCATTTTGCTAAGCGCGATCAACTGCGGACGGCGCGCCAGCGCGGGACTGTATTTCTTCAGTTCGGTGCGGACCTGCTGGTAATCGTCCCAGAGTTTCTGTCGATCCCCCGAGCTGGCGTCGATCATGTGGATCAAAGCGCGGGTCCGCTCGACGTGACGCAGAAACTGCAGGCCAAGCCCGGCGCCTTCGGCCGCGCCCTCGATCAGGCCTGGGAGGTCGGCCATGACGAAGCTCGCCTCATCGGCCAGCTCCACCACACCCAGCACGGGCTCCAGGGTCGTGAAGGGATAGTCGGCGATCTTGGGGCGAGCGGCGCTGGCGACCGAGAGCAGGGTCGATTTGCCGGCATTGGGGAGCCCGACCAGCCCCACGTCGGCGATCAATTTGAGCTCGAGCCACAACCAGCGGGATTCGCCGGGTTCGCCGAGCTCGGCGAAGCGGGGCGTCTGGCGCGTCGATGTCTTGAAGCTGGCGTTGCCGCGACCACCCCGTCCGGCGCGGGCGACCACCAGCCGCTGCCGGTCTGCAATCAAGTCGGCCAGGGTCTTCCCCTCCTCGTCTTTCACCAACGTTCCCGGTGGAACCGGCAGCACGATGTCGGCGGCGTCTTTGCCGTGGCGCCGGCTGCCGCCGCCCCGCCCCCCGCGATCGGCAGCGAAGTGGTGCTTGAAGCGATAGTCCTGCAAGGAGTTGAGTTGCCGCGACACTTCGAGCACGACATTTCCCCCACGACCCCCGTTGCCTCCGTCCGGGCCTCCGCGCGGCACGAATTTCTCGCGGCGAAAGCTCAATTGCCCGGCCCCGCCATCGCCGGCCTTGACGAAGACCTTGACCCGGTCAGTGAACATCAGCGAGCCCTGGCGTGGAAAGGCGAGCGCGTCATCAGCGAGCCCCGGTGTGGAAGGGCGAGCGCGTCATCAGCGCCCGGGCGGCCGGGGGCTAAACGGCTTCGGCCAGGACCGAGACTTTCTTGCGCCCGTGACCGGTGCGCTCGAAGCGAACCACCCCATCGACGAGCGCGAAAAGCGTGTGATCGCGCCCCATCCCTACGTTGGTCCCGGGAAAGATCGCCGTCCCTCGCTGGCGAAGCAGGATGGTGCCGGCGTTGACCGCCTGGCCCGCGCCCGTCTTCATGCCCAGCCGCTGGCCGACGCTGTCGCGTCCGTTGCGTGAGCTGCCTGCGCCTTTCTTGTGTGCCATTGCCTACTCCTGCTTGGTCGTTTCCGCGCTCGCTTTGGTTCGGCGGGGTTTCGTCACCGGCTGCGTGGCGGTCACGGGTCGTTCGCCCGCCGCCGGTCCCGTCGCGCTCTTCCCATCCGGCGGCCGGATGGCCCCGATCCGCAGCTCCGAAAGCTGCTGCCGGTGCCCGGTCTTGCGCCGCTTGCGCTTGCGCGCCTCGAATTTGAAGACGATGATCTTGTCGCCCGACCGATGCGCGACCACCGTCGCCTCCACGGCCGCGCCGGAAACGAACGGGGTGCCCACCATCGGCTTGTCCTCGCCGCCGACCATCAGGACCGAGTCGAGGCGTACGGTCTGACCGACCTCAGCCGGTACCCTGTCGACCAGGATCCGGTCGCCTTCTGAGACCTTGAACTGCTTTCCGCTGGTGGCAACAATGGCAAACATGGCAATAGCGCCCCCGGGCGCGACTCCGTAGTTTATCACGGGATCGCCTCAGGGCCCTTATCGACGTGGTTCTCGTAGAACTGGGTGATCGCGTTCTGGTCGTACGTGTCCAGAAACTCGATGTAGTCCCAGGCGACCAGCGCCACCTTCTTCTGCATTCCCTGGCTATAGGGCGTGATCACAACCTTGACTTCGTTGAAGGTCGGCTCGACGGGCGCCAGGTTCGTAACGTAGTTCTCGAGCGAATTCTTGAGCGTCGTGCAGTCGGCCCCCGTCGAGCAGTTGTAGAGGATCGCCATGCCGCCGTGCTCGAGGTTGTGGATGTACTGGCCCTCGACCAGCGGGCTGCTGGAGGTGGCGATCGTCTGCCACGGCACCGGGGCCACGCCCGTCGCGGAATAGTGCGGCCCGGAGGCGGGCGGATAGAACTTGTAGGTCGGCGTGGTCGACGGGTCGACGTGCGCTCGCCCCTCGTCGGGGACCGCGGTGCCGATGGTGCCACTCACCGCCTTGAAGGGGAGCCGGTTGGCCGCCGCCTGCTTCGCTGCCTGGTTCGCCGCCTGGTTGAGGGCGACCGCGACCAGCAGGATGGCAACCGCGGCCGTAACCAGGACGCCGGCAATGATGAAGAGGTTGCGACGGTCGCGGGCGCGCTGACGCGCGGCCGCCTCCTCACGCTGCTGCTGGCGAAGCGCCTTTAGTTCGCGCTGCGTTCTGGACACTGCTCGCTATTCTCCCAAATGGGCCCTAAGACCAACCTCATAAATGCCGTCAGCTCGCTGTGATGATGACGGGCGCCTGGTCCGACGCTCCGGTGATCTGGGCGTTGCTGCTATTCCCCGAGACCACGTTGGGATGCGGGCCGAGCGAAGCCCCCATCAGCTTCGCCGTAAAGATGATCACCAGCGTCGATCCATTGAAGCCGCCAGCGGGGATGACGAAGGGTCCCCATTGCGGCGTCGGCGAGCCGGAGGCCGGCTGAAGGCGCGAGCCGATATTGGTCGAGTTGATCGCGATCGCGTTGGTTTCCTGGTACACGAAGCCTTGCGGCAATGTGTCGGTGACGGTCACCGCCTGGGCCGCGTCGGTACTCTCGTTCACGACCGTGATCACGTAGGCGACCGTGGCGTTCTGCGCGGCGTAAGGCCCGGTGGCAGCGACCGTCATGGTGAGCGGCACACGGGTACCCTTGCTGACGGTCACTGCTGCTGTGTTGCCGATCGTCTGCGGGATGACGTCCTTGGCACTGGTCACGCCCACCGTCAGGTTGTAGAGCCCCGGAACTACCGCCGGCAGCACCCGGGCCTGAAAGGTCAGGCGCAGGAGTCCGGCCGCCCCGTTGGCCGCCCCCGGAATATCCCACGAGGACCAGACCGGCAGCAGGCTGTTCCCAGGCGGATCGACGGCGGAGACCCGCACACTGTTGCCTTCATACCCGGTCGTCGTCGTGTAGAGAAATCCGGACGCGAGGCTCACCGAGACGACCACCCCTTTAGCAGCGGCCGAGCCAACATTGCTCACGGAGACGATGTAGGTTGCCGAGCCGCCGGTTGTCACCTGGGCGTTGGCCGCCGCCGCAGCCACGGTCAGCGCTGGTCGCGGCTCGACGACCAGGCCGACGGGATCGCCCTGCACGTCGGACCCGGCCAAAGTCGTGAGCTTGACCTTGTTCTGGTAGTCGCCGGGCTTGACCGCAGCCTGGACTTTGAAACTGAGGATCAGCGCGCTTACCGTGTTGCCGTTGCCGGCCGGAATCGTCCACGTGCCCCAAACCGGATTGCCCTGCGCCGCGGGATCGCTGGTGTTGGTGCGGATCGCGTTACCGCCCAGCGTGGTCAGCTCGTAATAACGAAAGCCCGCCGGCAGGACGTCCTCGACGGTAACGCCCCGCGCCGGCCCGGCCCCCGTGTTGCGGATCGAGAGCGTGATGCCCATGAACCCGCCGGGGGCGAGATGGCCCTTGTGGTCGGCGCTGCTCGGCACATCGGTGCTCTGGGTGATGACCAGCTTCGAACTCTCGCCAGGTCCGCAGGCCGCCAGCGCGAGGGGGCTAAGGAGGAGCAGGCTTGCGGCGATGGTGGTGAGACGCTTGCTGCAATTCATCGGGATTGTTCGCCGGAACCGGGATCCCGCATTCGCCCAGCAACCGGGTCAGCAGGCGCATCGGCATCCCGACGACGTTGTCATAGGGCCCGCGGATCGATCTGATCAGGCGGCGGCCCTTGCCCTGTATAGCGTAGGCACCGGCCTTATCCTGCGCTTCACCGGTTCGTACGTAGGTCGCGATCTCGCGCTCCGAAAGTTCACGCATAGTGACATGCGTTCGGGAGATACCCCGCGCTCGCCGACCGGTGCGCCCATCGATCACATGGACTGCGGTGTAGACCTGGTGGGTCTTGCCCGATAGCGCGCGCAGGAAGGCGGTGGCTTCCGCCCGATCCTTGGGTTTTCCAAAGGTCCGGCCATGCAAGACGACCTCGGTGTCGGCGGCCACGACGACGCGGCCGGTGGCCTTCGCCGCGACCGCCTCCGCCTTGGCGGCTGCCGCCCATGCGACGAAGCGCAGCGGTCCGAGCGGCTCGGGCGGATGCTCGTCGACCCCGGAGGCGACGGCCTCAAACGGCATGCCCGATCGCGTCAGGATGTCGATCCGCCGCGGTGACGACGTCGCCAGCAGAATGGTCAACGCGCCAGTTGGATCATCCGCAGCACGAGGGCCGGTGCGATGCCGCAGCCGATCGACAGCGCTGGCCCCACCCACTGCAATGCCGACCGCGGCCGCTCGGGTGCGGGCGCGGCGGCGTGGCGATCAAGGAGCGGCGCCAGCTGCAGCGCCGCGAGCAGGGTGGCGGCGAGCAGGCCGAGCGCCAGCCCCGCCTGGAGCCCGGCGACCACCGTGATGGTGGCCGCGGCGAAAGTGATCGACCCGGGCCAGTTGGAGCGCGCCAGCACCACGAGCCTCGACCACCACGAGGAGGACAGGAGGAGGTCGTCGATGCGAACGATGGCCGCATCGATCAGCAGCAACACGGCGGCGAGCGCGCCGAGACCGAGCGCATCGCGCGCGCTGATGGCGATGAGCAGCAGCGCCGCGATCAAACCGTCGCGAAGCACCTCGCGCCCACTGGTGTCCGGGAGCAACCAGGTCAGCGTCAGGCGCGCCACGAGCAGCACGGCGCCGACCGCGGCGATCCACTGGAAGCGCACCAGGCCCGCGGCGTTCACCGAACCGAGCGCGAGCATGACGACCAGCGCGGTGGTCGGAAGCACGAGCACGCGTAGCGTCGCGGCTCGAGCAGCAAACAGCATCAGCACCAGGCCAGCCGCGAGCGCGACCACCTGAACCCGCGCACTCCACGAGGCCGCGGCCAGGGGCGGCAGCACCGAGGTCATCGCGAGCGCGCCGGCTGCCAGCCAGGCCGGACGTTCGCCACGCCGGTTCAGGGTCGTGGCGACCGTGATCAACCCGGCGAGCGCCGCCCATCGCACACTTGGCGCGGCGGCGGCGAGCGTCAGGACACCGAGCGCCGCGGCCCACTCGATGCCGATTGGCGTCGCGGCCGCCCCAGCGACCAGGAGGATCGCGGCGCCCAGCAGTATCACGCTGCTGACATTCAGCCCAATGTCGAAGAGGACCAGGGAGACATTGACTGAAGTGGCGGCCGCGAGCAGCGCCGCCGTCGCGGCCAGGAGGAGTAGGGTCGCGCTCAGCGCCGGCCGAAGGCGGCCGGGCACACGCCAGTGCTCGCCGGCGATCGGCATCAGGGCCATCGACCCGGCCAGCGCCGAGGTCAGCGTCCCAGCCGGGACCGCGGCCAGCAGGATCGCCCCCGTCGCCGCGACCATCAGCACCTGCCCTTGGAGCCGCTCGGGTTGGTCGATCGGGCTGATAAACCAGGCGGCACCAAGGGCGCCCAGAATCCAGGGCACCGCGCTCAGAAGGACGGGGTTCTCGCCGACCGGCAAGCGTGATGCCAGGAAGATCGCGACCAGCAGCGCACCGACGATGGTGATGACGCGCCGGGTCAACCCCTCGAAGCTCGAGCGCGCGCGCGCGCCGCGGCGCGGGAGGAGCAGGGTCGCCACGATCGGTCCGATCGCCCAGGCTGTAAGACTCGGGTCCGCTAACAGCGCCAGCGACCAGGCGGCCGCCAGCAACGCCCCAATCGTTGCCGCCTGCCGTCGCCGGCCAACGGTGGCGTATGCCACCAGCAGGCTGACGGCGAACAGTGCCGCCGGCAGGTAGAGGATCATGGCCGGGTCGCGACCGCGCCGACGACGGCGGCGAAAGCCCCCCAGAGGACGAAGTGACTCCACGCTGGCAGCCTGGGCAGCCTCAGCCGTCCGGGCAGGCGTGATGGAAACGCGCGACCGCCTCCGACCCCTCGTGGGCGCCAGGGGAGCCGGCCATGGAGGCGCCATCCCAAAAGGCCAAGCCCGATGCCAACCACCAGCGACAGCGGCAGCGCGGGGAAGGTGCCAAAACCGGTGGCGATCCCGAGCGGACTCGCGGCGATCATCCCGCGGGGGACCAGGCGGACCGTCGCTGCGGCGGGAACGACGATCGTGTTGATCACGATGACGGGAAAGCCGGCGACCAGCAGCAGCAGCCCGGCCCATACGGTCGCCACGTCGAGCTGCCGGGACCAGCGCACGTTCAGGTGACTGAGGACAGCCATCACCGCCACCACCACCACCAGCCCGACCGGGATCATCGCGAACAGTAGTCCGCGGGCGTTGAGCGCGAGACCGGCGAGCCACAGACCCACGAAGGCGAGGCTTCCGGGCACCATGGCGAGGCTCAACAGCGTGAGCGCTTCCGGGGCTGATCCATCGCGGGTACGAATGGAGGCCAGGCCGGCGAGCGGCACCAGCATGAGCCAAAGCCATGTGCCGGCCACCGTCAGCAGCGGTTGATCGCCGGTCGAGAGCGCGATCGCAAGCCCGGCCTGCGCCGCCAGCAGTAGGCCCGCCAGCCGCGGTCCGGCACGTTCGAAGAGCGCAAGGCCGGCGAACGCCAGCGCGCCGAGCACCCCCACCCCGAACAGCGCGACGGCGGTCGTCCGGTTCGGAAGCTGCCCGGCCATCAGCGCCAGTAATCGCAGCAACAGGTATCCCGCGGGCGCAAGCCAGGCGATCGCCGGCTCGAACGACACGGCCGCCTTCGGTCCTCCCCAGATGACGGTAAGCGCGCCGATTCGCACCGCGACCGGCACCAGGACGAGCACGAAGGTTGCGAGCCCGAAGGTGTCGGAGGGCACTCCGGAGAAGGCGCTTGTTCCCACCGATTGGATGGCGCTGGCGGCCGCCAGCAACAGGCCGATGTCGGCAACCTGGACGACGAGGCGCAGGCCCCGCCGGCGCGGCGACGCTTCATCGAGCGCACCACTCCAGGCCAAGGTCAGGAGCTGCAGCGCGATGTAGACGAGGAGCAGGTTATCGGCGAGGATCAGGGCACAGGTTGCCGCGCTCGTGAGCAACCAACCCCCCCACGGGTCACGGCGGTCGCCGCGCAACCGCTGCCGGGCCAGCATCAGCAGGGCGGCCGTGATCAGCGTGACGGTGGCGAAGGCGAGCGAGAGCCCATCGAGACGGATCGCGAGATCGGCGTAGGGAAAGGTCGTCAGGTAGGGAACATCGACGTGTTCGCCGGGCGAAAGCCGCAGCAGTTCGACCAGGGCGATGACGCCGGCGAGGCCCGTGGCCGCGGCCGCAATCCAACCGTTGCCCGGGCTGCGAGGTCGCTGGCGAACGATCGCGGCCGCTCCCAGCAGCGCGACGAACGGGAGCAGCGCCTGCAGCGCTAGCGCCATGTCTACTGTGTTAGCAGGTCAGCGAACCCGCGGGTCGAGCGGCGCTATCGCGCGATGCGCGGACTCGAGACGGGGCCCTGCAGCGGGACTTCCTCGGCGCAATAGGGGCACACGCTCCATCCGAGCTTGAGCTGCTTGTTGCACCGTGGGCAGAGTTTACTGAACTGCGTCTTGCAGTGCGGGCACAATACATACTGCGAATCGATCGGCTCGCCGCAGCTGGGGCACGGCCGCAGCTCGCGCGCGGGACCGCCTGGCTCGGAGAGGGCCTGCGTCTCCAATTCGAGCGCCCGGCGCTCGGCCATCGTCAGCGGCGGCCGGATGATCATGTAGATGAACAGCCCGAAGATCGGCAGCACGAGCGATAGGCCGGTGGCAAAGACATGAAAGATCACGCTGTTCGAGCGCTCCCGGGCATCCCGGAACGCCCAATAGGAGAGGCTGAGCCAGAAGGCCAGCAGGTAGAAGATGACGATGAACAGGAGCGGCTTTAGCGACGATAGGTTGGGCAATGCGCCTCCTCAGCAGTCACAGAATTTGACTCCGCTACCTTACCCTAATTCGGCCGTTTCGCCCAATAGGCCCCGTAGCCGCTCCGCCGCCTGCTGCGCCTGAAGAAGGCGGGCCCGCTCCTTGTCGACCACCATGTGTGGCGCCTTGCCGGTGAAGTCCGGGTTGTTCAATTTGCCTTCGAGGAACTGGATCTCCTGCTGCTTCTTTTGCAGTTCGCCCCGGAGCCGCTGGGCGTCGGAGCCGCCGTCTGCCGGCAGGCCGAGGCGCACCGTGGTCGGACCGACCACAACGTCGGCGTGGGGCGCACCCTCGGGGAGCTTGCCATTGAGCTCGAGCTGGGCCAGGGTGGCGAGGTAGCGACGGCCGATCGGCTGGGTCAGGAGCCGTCGGGTTGAGCTGATCTCGGCCGGCTGCCGGCGGAGCCGCGGATCCGCCGTGTGGCGAAGGTTGCGCACAGCCCGCACCACCTCCCTCAGGTGCGCCATCTCCTCCATCAGCTTCTGGTCTTCGATGGTCTCATCGGGCAACGGCCAGGGCGCGTACATGATCGTCTCGCCCTCGTGCGGCAGCCGCTGCCAGAGCTCTTCGGTCACGAACGGCATGACCGGATGCAGCAGACGAAGAATCGTTTCGAGCACGTGGATCCCGACCGACAACGCGGTCGCGGTTGAGGTATCGGCGGCCTGCAATCGTGGCTTGATCAGTTCGAGGTAATCGTCCGCCACCTCCTTCCAGGCAAAGTCGTAGAGGCCCTCGATCGCCGGGCCAAACTCGAGGCGCTCGAACGATGATGTGACCAACCGCGTGACCGCGCTGAGCCGGCCGAGGATCCAGAGGTCCGCCGGTTCCAGCGTCGACTCGTCGATCGGCATTGGCGCCGCACCCTCCGGCAGTTTGTCCACCAGCAGGCGGGTCGCGTTCCAGAGTTTGTTGGTAAAGCGCTGGTACGACTCGATCTTTTCAGCCGAGAATCGGATGTCCTGCCCGCCGGTGCCGAAATAGGCAGCCCAGGCGCGGGTCGCATCGGCGCCGAAGCGTTCGATGAGATCCAGCGGGTCGAGTCCGGTCCCGAGCGACTTGCTCATCCGCCGGCCATCCGGCGCCAGCACCGTCCCATGGATAAGGACGTCCGAGAAGGGCACCGCGTTCAGAAAATGCAGGCTCATGAAGACCATTCGCGCCACCCAGAGGTAGAGGATGTCGCGCGCCGTGTCCAGCACCTGCGTTGGGTAAAAGCGGCGCAGGTCCTCGGTGTCGTTGGGCCATCCGAGAGTCACGAACGGCCACAGCGATGAGGAGAACCAGGTGTCGAGCACGTCGGGGTCCTGCGTGAGGTGCCGGTCGCCGCACTGCTCACATTCCTGGGGATCCTTCAGATAGGCGATGGCGTGACCGTTGGCGCAGGTCCACACCGGGATCCGGTGGCCGAGCCAGAGCTGGCGGGAGATGTTCCAGTCGCGGATGTTATGCATCCAGCGCAGGTATTGGTCGCGCCAGCGCTCAGGGTGGAAGCGGAGGTCATTGCTCTCCGCCACCGCGATCGCCGGCCCCGCGAGGGGTTTCATCTTGACCCACCATTGCGCTGAGACGAGCGGCTCGATGACGGCACCACACCGGTCGCAATGACCGATCGAGTGGTGGTATGGCTCGATCTTCTGGAGCGCGCCTTCTGCGCGCAGCATCTCGACGATTCGCTCGCGCGCCTTGGGCACCGGCAGTCCGTCGAGCTCCGGGACTTCCGGGATGTTCATCCGGCCGTCGAGGTGAAGGATGGTGCGCACCTCGAGGTGATGGCGCTCCCCGATCTCGTAATCGGTGACGTCATGCCCGGGGGTCACCTTGACCGCCCCGGTGCCGAACTCCTGGTCCACCGCGTCGTCGGCGACGATCGGCACCCTCCGGTGCACGATCGGCAGCGTCACCGACTTCCCGATCAGGTCCTTGTACCGCCAGTCGTCGGGATGAACGGCGACCGCCGTGTCACCCACCATGGTTTCGGGCCGCGCCGTCGCTACCGAGACCACTCCGCCACCGTCGACCGGGTAGTCGAGGTAGTAAAGGTGACCGTCCGTCTCTTCGTACTGGACCTCGAGGTCCGAGATCGCGCTCTGGTCGTGCGGACACCAGTTGACGATCCGTGGGCCGCGATAGATAAGGCCCTCTTTCCAAAGCCGAACGAAGACGTAGCGGATCGCCTCGACGTAGCTTGGATCCATGGTGAAGTGGATGCGCGACCAGTCGGCCGAGAAGCCGAGTCGCCGCATCTGCTGCAAGATGGTGTGGCCGGTGGTCTCGTACCACTCCGCGACGAGCTTGTCCCACGCGACGCGCCCGATCTTCTCCTTCGACGTGCCTTTCTTGGCCAGCTGTTTCTCGAGCACGTTCTGGGTCGCGATCGCCGCGTGATCGGTGCCCGGGACCCAGAGCGCGGCATCGCCGAGCATCCGATGCCAGCGGATCAACACGTCTTGGAGTGTGTACATCGCGTGACCCATGTGGAGGTCGCCGGTGATGTTCGGCGGCGGCATCGAGATCGTGAAGGTCTTGCCGGTCAGGCTCTCGCGCGGCTTGAAATAGCCGCGCTGATCCCATGTGTCATACCAGCGCTGCTCGACGGTCTTGGGGTCATAGCGCGTCTCCATTGTGGCCACCTAGTTTACGGGCTTAGCGGCCGTCAGGCCGCCGCGCTTTCGCGCGTAAGCGCGGCTCCGCCGCGCCGCCCTTTCGGGCGTATTAGCACACGCGGCTGAGGCGGCTCGTGCGAGCAAACGAGGACACTCGTCTTACGTCCGAGTGCGTCGCGAGCCGCTCGAAGCCGCAAGTGTGCGGTTAGTTAAAGCGACGGCTGCGAGCTGGGATCCTCGGCGTTGGCCGCCACCGCCTCTTCGGCGGCCGCCGGCTCGGTGATCTCGGGCAGCAGGATGGTGTCGGACCGCGGCAGCAACGCAAGCGCGATCACCTCGTCCATGGTCTTAACGAATTTGAAGGTCAGCCGCTTGCGAATGTCGGCGGGGATATCCGCGACATCGGGCTGGTTGTCCTCCGGCAGGAGGACCGTGTGGATGCCGATCCGGTGCGCCGCCAGGACTTTTTCCTTGAGCCCGCCGATCGGGAGCACGCGGCCGCGCAGCGTGATCTCGCCCGTCAGAGCGACGTCGGAGCGGATCGGCCGTTGAGCCAGCGCCGAGATGATGGCGAGCGCCATCGAGATCCCGGCTGAGGGTCCGTCTTTGGGGATGGCACCTTTCGGGATGTGGATGTGCAGGTCGAGCTTGTCGCGGAAATCAACCGGGATGCCGAGCGCCTCGGCGTTCGATCGCGCATAGGAGAGCGCGGCACGAGCCGATTCCTGCATCACGTCACCCATCTGCCCGGTCAGGTTCAGGTTGCCCTTGCCCGGCATGGTGATCACCTCGATGGTTAGCAGCACGCCGCCGACCTCGGTCCAGGCGAGCCCATTCGCCACCCCGATCAGCGGCTCCTTGTGGCCTTCGTCCGGCTTGTAGCGCGGCGGCCCCAGGAGATCATCGAGGCGGTTGGGCGCGACCGTCATCTTCCGTGTTTTGCCTTTGACGACCTCGCGGGCGACCTTGCGGCAGACACTCGCGATCGATCGTTCCAGGTTGCGCACGCCGGCCTCGCTGGTGTAGCGGCTGATGATCGTCTTAAGGGCTGGCTTGGTGATCTCGATGTGCTTGTTGGTCAGGCCGTGGTCTTGCAGCTGCTTGGGGACCAGGAACTCACGGGCGATGACCATCTTCTCCTCGGCGGTGTAGCCGGGCAGGTTGATCACCTCCATGCGATCGAGCAGCGGCCGCGGAATCGAGTAGAAGACATTGGCGGTCGTGATAAAGAGCACTTCCGAGAGATCGAACGGGATCTCCAGGAAGTGATCGGAAAAGTGTTTGTTCTGTTCTGGGTCGAGAACCTCGAGCATCGCGGAGGCCGGATCGCCGCGGAAGTCAGACGACATCTTGTCGATCTCATCGAGCAGGAACACCGGGTTGCGCGTACCCGCCTCGCGCAGGCCCTTGATGATGCGGCCGGGCATCGAGCCCACGTAGGTGCGGCGGTGGCCGCGGATCTCGGCTTCGTCGCCCACGCCGCCCAGTGACACGCGCACGAACTTGCGGTTAAGCGCCCGCGCGATCGAGCGGCCCAGGCTGGTCTTGCCCACCCCGGGCGGTCCGATGAAGCAAAGGATCGGCCCCTTCGGCGACTTCGTCAGTTGCCGCACCGCCAGGAACTCGAGGATGCGCTCTTTGATCTTTTGCAGGCCGTGATGGTCCTCGTCGAGGACCTGTTCGGCGGCGCGCAGGTCGGTGATGTCGTCACTCACCTCGTGCCAAGGCAGGGAGACGACCAGCTCGAGGTAGTTGTGCAGCACCGAGATCTCGGGCGAGCCGGGTGGCATGCGCTCCAGCCGGTCGACGTCCTTCAGCAGGCGTTCTTCGATTGCTTCCGCGAGCTCGAGCGCCCGCACCTTCTCGCGGAGCTCATCGAGCTCGCTGAGGTGCGCCTCTTCCCCACCCAGCTCTTCCTGGATGACGCGCATTTGCTCTTTGAGGTAGAACTCTTTCTGCCGCCGGTCGATTTGCTGGCGCACTCGCTGCCGGATGCTGCGATCCATGTCGAGGATCTCGATCTCGCGCTGCAACACGCTGGATAACTTCTCGAGCCGCGCGTTCATCTGGAAGGTCTCGAGCACGTCCTGCTTGTCGGTGACGCCGATGCCCAGGTTGGACGCGACGATGTCCGCCATGCGTCCGGCATCCTCGACGCCCCGGACCGTGAGGTTGACCTCGGGCGGAACTTTCTTGTCGAGCTCGACGTAACGATCGAAGAGATCCACGACGCCGCGCATCAGCGCCTCGAGCTCCGGCGAGGCCTCGACGTCCTCCTCGAGCAGGGACACCTCGGCCTGCAAGTGCGGCTCGACCTGGATGAAGCGGTCGATCACTGCCCTCGATGAGCCTTCGATCAACACTTTGATCGTGTTGTCGGGCAGCTTGAGCATTTGCACCACTTCGCCGATGACCCCGACCCGGTAGAGGTCTGCTTCCTTCGGGTCCTCGCAGTCGGCACGGCGCTGGGTGCAGAGAAAGACTTGCTTGCCCCGGGCCATCGCGGTCTCGAGCGCTTCGATCGACCGCGCGCGCCCCACGTAAAGGGGCACGATCATGTGAGGGAACAGGACGACGTTCTTAAGGGGAAGGAGCGGGAGGTTGATGGTGGCCGGCTCGCCGGTCACGTCGGACAAACGCTGGTCCTTATGCGGTTTGCTCGGGGGCGATCTCCTCGAGCTCTTCCTCCGAGTACATCTCGGGTTCCGTGCTGAGGTTGACCGACTTCTCTGTGATGACGCATCGCTTGACCTCCGGGCGTGACGGAACTTCGAACATGGAGTTCAGCAGGATGTCTTCGATGATGCTCTTCAATCCCCGCGCCCCGGTCCCGCGCAGCAGCGCCTTCTTCGCGATCGCGGTCAGCGCCGCCGGCTCGAAGACCAGCTGCACATCATCGAGCGCGAAGAACTTCTGGTACTGCTTGACGAACGCGTTCTTGGGCTCGGTGAGGATGCGGATGATGTCCGCCTCGTCGAGGTAATCGAGGGTGACGCCGATCGGCAGGCGGCCGACGAACTCGGGGATGAGGCCGTACTTCAGCAGGTCCATCGGCTGGAGCTGCTTGAGGATCTTGGTGGTCTCCTTGTTGCGATTGGCATGAACCTCGGAGCCAAAGCCGATCTGCTTGTGGCCGATGCGGTGCTCGATGATCCGCTCCAGGCCGTCGAAGGCGCCACCGCAGATGAAGAGGATGTTGGTGGTGTTGATCTGGATGAAGTCCTGGTGGGGGTGCTTGCGACCACCCTGGGGTGGAACATTGGCGATCGTGCCTTCCAGGATCTTGAGCAGGGCCTGCTGCACGCCCTCGCCCGACACGTCGCGGGTGATCGAGGGGTTATCGGACTTGCGGGCGATCTTGTCGATCTCGTCGATATAGATGATGCCCCGCTCGGCGCGGGCAATATCGAAGTCCGCCGCCTGGATCAGGCGAAGCAGGATGTTCTCGACGTCCTCGCCGACGTAACCCGCCTCGGTCAGCGAGGTGGCGTCGGCGATGGAGAAGGGCACATCGATGATCTTGGCCAGGGTCTGGGCGAGCAGGGTCTTGCCGCAGCCAGTGGGGCCGACGAGCAGCACGTTCGACTTCTGTAGCTCGACGTCGCCCGCCATCTTGCTGTGCGCGATGCGCTTGTAGTGGTTGTAGACGGCGACCGAGAGCACGCGCTTGGCGTGGTCCTGGCCGACGACGTACTGGTCGAGCGCCGCGTTGATGGTCTTCGGGTTCGGGATCAGCCCGCCCTTGGTCCGCTTCTGCGAGGTGGTCTTGGTGTCCTCTTCCAGGACTTCCTGGCAGAGGTCGATGCACTGGTCGCAAATGTAGACGCCAGGACCGGCGACCAGCTTGCGCACCTGCGACTGATCCTTCCCACAGAAGGAGCAGCGTGTGTGGCGGCGGCGATCCTCGCGTTCGTTCATCGGGATGTCTTGGGACCGTCTCGTTCGGGTTCAGGCTGGAGGCGCGGCTCTGGCCGGCCGCTGCCCGCGGTGCTCAGCTCGAGGCGGCCATCCTTCTTGGCCGCGTTGCCGTCGATATCGCGCGCGGTGCTCACGATGATGTCGTCGATGATGCCGTAGGTCTTGGCTTCATCCGCGCTCATGAAGAAGTCCCGCTCCGTGTCGCGCTCGATCTTCTCGATCGGCTGACCGGTGTGCGTGGCCAGGATGTCATTGAGGGTTTTGCGGATGCGCAGGATCTCCTGGGCGTGGATCTGGATGTCACTCGCCTGCCCCTGGAAGCCGCCGGACGGCTGATGGATCAGGATGCGGGTGTTGGGCAGCGCGAAGCGCATGCCCTTGGTCCCTCCGGCGAGCAGGACGGTCGCCATGCTGGCGGCCAGGCCCATGCAGACCGTCGAGACGCGCGGACTGACGTAGCGCATCGTGTCGTAGATCGCCAGGCCCGCGGTGACGACGCCGCCCGGGCTGTTGATGTAGATGTTGATGTCCTTGTCGGGGTCCTCGGAGGCGAGGAACAACAGCTGCGCCATCACGACGTTGGCCACCTGGTCGTCGATGGGAGTGCCGATGAAGATGATGCGGTCCTTGAGCAGCCGGGAGTAGATGTCGAAGGCTCGCTCCCCGCGGTTGGTGGTCTCGATGACCATGGGAATGAGGGCTTCGGGACGCCGGCTGAGCCGTTCGAAATTCATGCGAGGCTCTCCTGTCGTCATTATAGGGTCCAATTCTTACAATCCAGTCGTCTGCGTACTCACTTTTGAATACGCAGTTCGGTCAGCGTTCTTTCTTCCCTTTGGGCTTTTGCTCCCTGCGCGCCGCCGACTTCCCCGCGCCCTCGAGCTCCTTCGCGGCCGGAGGCGGCTCCATTGTATCCGAAGATTCTGGGGACGCCACCGCACTCAAAAAGTCAATGGTCTTTCGCATCAAAAGCTGGTGCCGAAAGTAGGCACGCACCGGATCGGCGGTACGGAGATCCCCGTGTTGATGGCCGGTGTGATCCTCCTCCGCCAGGGCGTTGGCCACTGCCTCTTCCACCTCGGCATCGGAGACGACCAGCCCTTCGCGCTCGGCCACGGTTTCGAGCGCGAGCTCGAGCCGGACCTTCTGCACCGCCTGGGGACGCTGCTCCGCCTGGAGGACCTCCGGCGTGGTGTTCGTGTACTGGAGATAGCGCTCCATCTTCAGCCCCTGCTCCTCGAGCCGTACCTCAAGCTCGCGCACGCGCCGGTTGACTTCCCGCTCGATGAGGGCCTCGGGAACCTCCACCTCCATCCGCTCATCGAGTGCCTTGAGCACGTCGTTCTCGAAACGCTGCTCGTCGCCCCGGCTGGCGGCATCCTGGAGTTCTTCGCGGATGTCGTGTCGCAGCTCCTCGAGTGTTTGCCGGGCCGGCGTGTCCGGGCCGGCCTCAGTCGGCGCCATCAACTGGGGGAGCTCATCGGCTGGGGGGAGCCGGCGTTCCTTGATCGATTTCACAGTGACGCGAAACACGACGTCAGAGCCGGCGAGATCTTTCTTGGGGTAGTCTGCGGGCAGCGTTAGGCGGATATCACGCGTTTCACCCTGGGCTTGCCCAATCAGGCCATCGGCAAGTCCCGGAATCAGTCGTTCCTTGTCAACCTCGAGCTGGGCATCGGTCTGGCTTTCGCCGATCAGGACGGCGCCCGATTTGACGATGTGGGTGTCGACCGTCAGAAAATCGGCGGCCTGCACCGGCCGCTCGACCGCATGTAACTCGGCGTACCGATTGCGTAGCCGCTCGATGGCTTCGTCCACATCGTTATCAGCAATTTCAGTCTGCGGCCGCGGTACCCGGATGTCCTTGTAATCCTTGAGCGTGATTTCCGGCTTGATCGACACCGTGGCCGTGAACTTCATCGGTTGGCCGCGGTCGAACTGCTGCACCTCGACCCGGGGCACGTCGATCGGGTCGAGGCCGGCTTCGTCGAGCGCCGAGTTGTAGGCGGTCGGAAGGATGAGGTCAAGGGCCTCCTGGCGCAAGGTCGACCAGCCGATCTCGCGTTCGACCATCGGCCGCGGCGCCTTGCCTGGTCGGAAGCCGGCAATGCGCACGCGCGGCGCCAGCCGGCTGTACGCCTGGTCGATCGACCGCGAAACCTGGTCGACGTCGACCTCGACAGAGAGGACGACCTGCGAACCAGGCTTGCGCTCGGTATCGACTTTCACCGCTGCCACGGAGACTTACGCTACCAGTTCAAGCTCGAAACGCCAACGTCTATCTGGCCCAGCGGCAGCTAGGAGCGGGATCGGGCGACACGAAGAGCTGAGCGTTACTGAGGGCCGAAGCGGCCGTCCAGAGGGCTCAGTGTCTGGATCAGGAAATTGACGCTGACCCGCATCTTCGGGCCGGGTTCCGGGACTTCCTCGGCAGGTAACGGGGCTATGGGCTCGATTTGCCCCCACGAGCTCGGCTCCGACGCCTCGCCCTCGAAGCGCGTGTCGTCGGTCTCCAACGTTGCACCCGGCTGGCTGATTAGCCGCCTGAGCGTTGCCGCGAGCCGCCGTCCAAGGGCCCGCACGACGTCAGCATACGCTGACTACATTACGAAGCCAATCGGGCCTGCACCCGCTACATCACGTGTACTCAGAGGCCGCGCGGCGCAGTCAGCGAGCGGCTGGGTCACGAGAACGTCCAGACCACCCTGAAGCTCTGTGGTCACATGAGTCCGAAGACGAGGCTCAGCGCTGCAACGCGAGTCGCGGCCGTAGTCGACGGCGCTGGGAGTTCGGTTCGAGTCGCAGGCGCGTTTTCCGGCTAGATGCCGACCAGGTACTTGTTGAGCGCGACGCTGCCGTCGAAGTAGTTTGCGTGAGTTAGCTTGACGGTCTGAAGAGAGTCCGAGCCGACCAGCACGATTTCAACGAGGCGCCGGTCCTTGAGCTCCTTTTCCTTCGCCGAGTAGGCAGCCACCGCAGCCTGGCTATCCTCGCCAAACTGGATCACCGGCTCGGCCAGGTGGCCGGCCTCATGGTCGAAAACGATCAGGAAGTGCTTGATGGCTTGGCTCATAGCTGGTCTCCAATATAGGGTAACGCCGCCGGCCGCAAAAGCCTGACGCGGTCCCGCAACGCTTCCGGCACCTCCTGGCCAAGGTCCTGAAGGGCCATCGCCTCGGAGAGTGCTGCCAGCAGATCGAGGACCTCCCGCGGCCCCTCACCGCTCTTGAGGTCGACCTGGAGGCGGCCAGAAAGGGACTCGACGCCGATGGCCCAGTCATGCATCGGGCGGGTCCGGAGCTGCACCTCGACCGCGCGGAGCTCGTCCTCTCGGTCGTGGTATCCGACGATGATGTGGACGGATCGGTAGCCCGAAGCGCGGGGGGTTGTGACGTAGTCGTAGTAACCGAGCACAGGCCGGTTCTTTTTCAGGCGCCGCTCGACCCGTCTGATTTCGTCGATGGAATTGAGCACGGCCCGGCAACCCCCAACGTCCTGCATGGTGGTCAGCGACATCGTGGGCTCGCGGCGCAGCTTGTCCACGATGGTCCGCAGCCGCTTCAACCGCTGGGTGACTTCAACCTGGCAGTGCTCTGCTCGGACCGCCGATCGCAAGCCCATGTTGGCCTTCACCAGCGGGTACTGGTGCGCCGCACGGTACTCCTGGATGACGCTGAGAGCGTGATCGACCCTCGGATCCTCGATCTTGATTTCTCCCCGTAAGAGGCGGCGCAGCGTGCTGCCAGCTTTCTTCACCTGTGACCTCGTGACGCCTGGAGCCATGGCTGATGGCGAGTATGGCAGCCCCGGAAAATGTGACCCATGCCTGACCAGCACCGGCGAGTGCCGAGCTGGACAGCGCGGATTGAATACGTGCGGGCGAAGGGACTCGAACCCTTATGGCTTACGCCACACGGTCCTAAGCCGTGCGCCTGTACCAATTCGGCTACGCCCGCAGCCCAATGAATATACCGACGTAAGATCGGCAGGTGGCCTCGTTGGCGCTTTCGCCAGATATCGAGCACGCGCTCGGCAGCGGCAAACCAGTCGTGGCCCTCGAGTCGGCGGTGATCACGCACGGCCTGCCCAAAGCCGCGGCTATGGACGCCGTTCGCCGTCAATGGGTGGCCTGCGCCGAAGCGGGGGCGACGCCCGCGGTGGTCGCGGTCTTCGAGGGCGCGCTCCGGGTCGGTCTCTCGCTCGACGACTGTGCCGCGCTGGCGGCGCGCCGCGACGCCGTCAAGGTCTCACCCTGGAACCTCGCAGCCGCTATGACCAATCCTGGTTTTGGCGGCACGACGGTCGCGGCCACCGTTACGGCCGCCGCACTGGCAGGGATCCGGGTCGTGAGCACCGGGGGCATTGGCGGCGTCCACCCGGGGCGTGACGGCCAGGACGTCTCGGCAGACCTGACGGAGTTGAGCCGGCGCGCGGTGTGCGTTGTCTGTGCCGGCCCCAAGTCGACGCTCGACGCGGGAGCCACGCTTGAGCGCCTCGAGACACTCGGGGTCCCGGTGATCGGCTGGCAGTCGTCACTGCTGGCCGGGTTCCTGGCAACCTCCGCCGGCCTTCGCCTGCCGGTCCGCGCCGACAGGCTTGACGAGCTGGCATCGATCCTCGGGGCGCACTGGGAGATGGCCGGCGCCGGCGCCGTCGTGAGCCAGCCGCTCCCCGCTGACCTCGCGATCCCAATTGCAGAGCTGGGCGCGGACGAGTCGGCGCCGGTTCGGGGCCCGGATCGGACGCCGGCGGAGCTAAGCCGCCTCCAGGCTCGACTCGGGGATCGGGTGATTCAGGCCAACGTGGCGCTGCTCGAACGCAACGCCGCACTCGCCGGGGGGCTGGCGGCCGCGCTTACCCGCCTTCGGGTAGGAGCCCCCAGCCGTGGCTGATCTGCCGCCGACCGAGGAGCAGCTCCGCCGGCTAAAGAACACCGTGATGGGCGCCGGCTATCGCCTCTCGGAGCTGGCCCGGTTGGGCGAGCTGCACGCGGGTGCCGCCACGGAACTCGCCTCGATCAGCCGCGATCTGAACGAGGCGGTCGGCCGGTTAGAGCGGCTGCTGGCCGCCCTCCAGCGTGATCGGTAGTGGCTCGGGCTTGAGCGCGCGGTAGACGGCCGCCGCCGCGCCGATCGCCACGATCAAGCAGGCCGCCGCGGCGGTGAAGAGGGCAATGACGATCAACGACGCCGTGTTGTGGCCGGCCGTGAGATAGAGGCCCGCGGCCAGCGTCCAAAAGCCGGTCAGCGATAAAGCCAGGCGGACCCACGCCGGGGCCGCCTTCCGGTACCGCTCGTGCGTCCCGAGTTGCATTGGAAGCCGCTCGGACCAATCCGGTCGGAACGCCCACGCGGCCGCCAGCGCCCCCCAGGATGCGGCGTTGACCAGGGCAAAAAGGGTGAGGAACCCACGCAGCAGATCCATCAGCAAAATAACGGCGCCGACTCCCCTTCCCTACGGCCGGTCGAGCACGGCGCGGAGCCGGTCGGCCGATTCCTCCGCCAGCGTGTCGTTGATGAAGACGCCGGCGCCCGATTCCGAGCCCGCCAGGTACTTGAGCTTCTCTCGCTCGCGCAGGATCGGATAAAACTCGACGTGCAGGTGCGCCTGCTCGGTGGCCTCCGCCGGCGACTGGTGCATCGCCATCATGTAGGGCATCGGAACCTCGAAAAGGCGGTCGTAGGCTCGGGTAATCCGCTGCATTGCGACGAGCAGTGCCACCCGCCCTGCGGGCGAGAAATCGGGGAGCGCCGCTCGATGCGCCCGCGGGGCGACGTGGACCTCGTAAGGCCAGCGGGCGTATGCGGGAACGTAGGCCAAAAGTCCGCCCTCGTTGATCAGAACACGATGCCGTCCTTTCAGCTCGTCGGCGACCAGCTCGCACTGCAGGCACGCACCGGTGCGCCGTGCCAGCTCGCTCGCGGCCACCGGTGGGATGAACGGGAAGGCGTAAATCTGCCCGTGCGGGTGATGCAGCGTGACCCCGACCTGCTCGCCACGGTTCTCGAAAATGTAGACGTACTTGATGCCGCGGCGGGCACTGAGCTCCCGGTAGCGATCGGTCCAGACTTCCGCCAATCGCTCCAGCCGCGCGGCCGGCAACGTCGCGAACGATCCCTCGTGCTCGTCGGTATAGACCACCACTTCGCAGGATCCGCCCGCCGGCGGCCAGGGCACCATCGCTGGAAACCGGTTCTCGAAGACGGCAGCCTCGTAGCCGGCCGCGGGAATCTCGGTCGAGTGCCCCGGTTGCGAGGGGCAGAGCGGGCAGTCAGCGCGATCAGGTAAAAATGTGCGCGCCTGGCGCGACGCCGCGACCAGCACCCACTCGCGACGCAAAGGGTTCCAACGTCGCTCGTACACGCCATTCGGCATCGCCGGTGCCCGGTAGCCCGCGGGGGCGGGAGCGAAGTCGCCGTAGAGGTGGACGCGCCGGCCGTCCGGTTGGACGATGTCGGTGCGAACCGCGCGCGGCATCGCGCCAAATGATAGGGCGAGCGCTCGCCTTTCCCCCAAAAGTACGGGTCGCCGGATCTGACTGGGTGATGTCGAAAACGCCGGCGCGCCGCATGCTCGATCTACCTCTCATCTGGCAAGGAGTAGTTCATGGCAGACAATCTGGCGGTGGCCGACAAGTTGGCGGTGATGGCACGCTCACCTGCGGACTATCAGCGTCTCGGACTATCGCCCACCTCGATCGCGCCCTGGGAGGATGGTGCACGCACCGACGACTCGGCGGGTACCTATGAATGGTGGTACTTCGACGCGCACCTGGCCGATGGGGCGAAGCTGGTGGTGACGTTCATGAACAAGGACATCGCGACCCCGCAAAAGCCGTTATCCCCACTGCTTCGGCTCAATCTCGATCTTCCCGATGGGCGACACTTCGAGAAGCTCGTGCACTATCCGCCAGGCGAATGGTCGGCGGCCAAAGACCATGCCGATGTGCGCCTCGGCGACAACCGGTTCACCGGCGACTTGCACCGCTATCGGATCCAGGCGACCGCGGAGGAGATCTCGGTCGATGTCACCTTGACCGGTCAGGTTCCCCCATGGCGCCCGTCGACCGGGTACATGCTGTTCGGCGCGGATCGCTCCCAAGAATTCGCCTGGCTTCCCTCCGTGCCCGAGGGCGCGGTGACCGTCACCTACTCCGTCGCTGGCGAGCACCACGAGACGACGGGGATCGGCTACCACGACCACAACTGGGGCAACGTCGGTCTGATGAAAGTGGTGCATGACTGGTACTGGGCTCGCGGTCAGGCCGGACCGTATTCGGTGATCGCCTCGTATATCACCTCCGCGAAAAAGTACGGCTTCGAGCCGCTCCCGATCTTCATGCTCGCCCGTGACAACGTCCTCGTCGGCGACGACCCCGCCAAGGTCACCTTCGAACGGGAAGGCGTCTACACCGATCCGAAGACCGGCAAGCCGGTGGCAGTGACGACGCGCTACACCTACCGCGACGGCGAGGACCGATACGTGGTGTCGTTTACCCGCACCCACGACCTGTCGGTAAACCGGATGATCGACACCATCAAGGGCGTCAAACGGATCGCGGCCAGGCTGGCGCAGTTCGACGGCGCCTACCTGCGATTCGTCGGTGACCTCGAGATCTCACGGTATCGCGGGGTTGAGCTGGTCGAGACCCACAGGGACGACGCGATCTGGGAACTGATGTACTTCGGGCACGCCCGCGACGAGTAGAAGAAATGCGCCCAGGAGGATTTGAACCCCCGCACCCGGGTCCGTAGCCCGGTGCTCTATCCAGGCTGAGCTATGGGCGCATCGCGGAGAGGCCCTATTGTA
>Ga0209526_10000546_pt1 | contig 24584 bp, 22 predicted proteins | sample JacPinW_OM2H0_M1_FD_188566 | JGI IMG/M metagenome (GOLD analysis project Ga0209526, IMG submission 188566) | Forest soil microbial communities from Algoma, Ontario, Canada - Jack Pine, Ontario site 1_JW_OM2H0_M1 (SPAdes) (version 2) | ecosystem: Environmental > Terrestrial > Soil > Boreal... | reverse complement strand
AAAATTTTGTGCTGTGGAAAAGTAACAAGAAGGTTTTGCAGTGTCAACGCATTTCCGAAGATGAAGGGAAGAGTTCGACTGCAAAATGCCGCAGAGTGCGCTCAGAAGTCACTCGGCGATCGCGCCTTGGAGGAGGTTTCCCAGCATGTAAAAGCGAAACTCGGCGGGCTTAATGCGTAAGTGGCGAAGATTGCGAAGAGTTCACAAGATTCGAACGAATTTGTGTCACCTTGCATCGTTTTCGGCAACTCCCTATACTGAATTTGCCGCGATTCATGAGCTTGGTGCAGAAATGACGCGGCGGAGAGGGCATGTCTGCCACGGCAACCCGGCCTGAAACCAGTTACCTCCTTCGCAAACTGCATTCCTTAAGTGGCATTGTTCCGGTAGGCGCGTTTTTAGCGGAACATTTTTGGTCCAACAGCTCCGCGCTGGTGAGCGCGCCGAGATACAACGAAACCTCGCAAGAATTGCAGACCATTCCATTTCGCGTTTTCGCCGAATGGGCTTTCATTTTCTTGCCGATTCTTTTTCACGGCGGGTATGGGATTTATATCTGGCTGCGCGGCGAGTCGAACGTCACGCAATATCCATGGATGAAGAATTGGCTGTATACGTTTCAGCGCTACACGGGGCTGATCGCGTTTGTCTATATTGGGTGGCACGTTTACACGCAGCGGTGGCTGACTCACGGGATGTCGACTTATGCCGAAGTGGCGCAGCAGATGCGGAACCCATGGGCGTTCGCCTTCATGATGGTGGGAGTTGTGGCGACGTCGTTTCATCTGGGCGCGGGCATTTGGAATTTTCTGTGCAAGTGGGGATTGGCGGCCACGGCGCGGGCTCAGCGTGCGGCAGGGCAGTTGGGGGCGGCGGTCGGCGTGGTCTTTAGTGTTGTGGGTGTTTTGATTGTTGTGAGCTTTCGCTACAACTGGCATCCCTTCGCTTCGTACTTAACGCAGAAATGAGACAGCCAAAAATCATCGTAGTCGGCGGAGGACTGGCCGGCCTGATGGCCACGATTCGTGTGGCCGAAGCTGGTGTGCCGGTGGAGCTTTTTTCGATCGTGCCGGTGAAGCGGTCACATTCGGTTTGCGCGCAAGGCGGAATCAACGCAGCAAAAAACCAAAAGGGCGAAGGCGACACGACGCAGAAGCACTTTGACGACACGATTTACGGCGGCGATTTTCTCGCGAACCAACCGTTGGTGAAGCGCATGTGCGAGGCGGCGCCGGGAATTATCGATTTGCTGGATCGTATGGGTGTTACGTTCAATCGCACGCCGGAAGGGTTGCTGGATTACCGGCGATTTGGTGGGACCCTTTACCATCGGACGGCTTTTGCCGGCGCGACGACGGGTCAGCAACTGCTCTATGCGCTGGATGAGCAGGTGAGGCGGCACGAATCCGAAGGCAGGGTAAATAAGCGCGAAGGTTGGACGTTCTTGTCGGCGGTTATTGATGATACGGGTGTTGGGCGCGGTATTTGCGCGATGGACTTGCGGTCGATGGAAGTGAAGACGTTTCCTGCGGACGCGGTAATTTTTTGTACTGGCGGGATTGGCGCTATTTTTGGGCGCTCGACGAATTCCGTGGTTTGCACCGGATCGGCACAATCCGCGCTGTTTCAGCAGGGCGTTGATTACGCCAACGGCGAATTCATTCAGGTGCATCCGACGGCGATTCCCGGCGAAGACAAGCTGCGCTTGATGAGTGAGTCCGCCCGAGGGGAAGGTGGGCGCGTTTGGGTGCCGCGAAATCCTGCGGAGAAGCGCGCCGCGAAGAGCATTCCCGGGGCCGAGCGATTTTATTTTCTTGAGGAGTGGTATCCGAAGTACGGAAACTTGGTGCCGCGTGATATCGCCACGCGCGCGATTCATCGCATTGTGTATCAGGAGAAGCTCGGGATTGGTGGGCAAGCGGCGGTGTATCTCGACGTGACGCACATTCCGCGCGAGACGCTAGATCGGAAGCTGGAAGGCATTCTGGAGATTTACGAGAAGTTTTTAGGCGTCGACCCTCGGGAAGAGCCGATGAAGGTTTTTCCGGCGATGCACTACACGATGGGCGGCTTGTGGGTGAACGATCAGGACCAGGCGACAAATGTGCCAGGAATTTACGCTGCGGGCGAATGCGAATATCAGTATCACGGGGCCAACCGTTTGGGAGCTAACTCCCTCGTGTCGTGCATTTTTGGAGGCGGGATCGCGGGACCTGCGGCCGTGAAGTATGCGCGGAGTCTTGAGAGGGGCGCGGAGGCAACGGACTTGAGCGTTTTTTCCCGGGAGCAGAAGCGTCAAGAGGAAATGAATCAGGCGCTGATCTCGCACCAGGGATCTGAGAATCCGATCACTATTTGGAAAGAACTTGGCGAGATCATGACGGAGCACGTTACCGTAACGCGCATCAACAAAAATCTGGAAAACGCGCAGGTTAGGATCAATGACTTGGGGGCGCGGTACGCGAAAATCAATTTGAGCGACCGCACAGTCTGGTCGAATCAGACGCTGAATTTTGCGAGAGAGCTTGGCAATATGCTTGTTCTGGCGCGCGTGATCACCGTTGGCGCTTTGTGCCGGAATGAGTCTCGTGGTGCACACTATAAGCCGGATTTCCCGGACCGGGACGACAGCAATTGGCTCAAGACCACACGCGCGAAGTGGGTGAACAACGATATACAGCTTACCTATGAGCCGGTGGATATTTCGCAGATTCCTCCCAGGCCCCGGAGATATGACGCGGCGAAATGAGACGCGCGACTTAAGGCGCGGGTTAGTCGAAGTCGAGGTTTGAGATGCCAGAAGGCAAAAAGGTCATCGTCAAGGTAAAGCGGCAGGCGAGCCCGAAAGAGCCAGCGCGATGGGAAGAGTTTGCGCTGCCGTGGCGGCCGTCAATGAATGTGATTATTTGTCTTCGCGACATTGCGGAGAATCCCGTGACGCGCGAAGGCAAGCAGACAACCCCGGTCTCGTATGATTCGAATTGCTTAGAAGAGGTGTGCGGCTCGTGCGCGATGGTCATCAATGGCAAGGCGCGCATGGCCTGCTCCGCACTAGTTGATCAATTGGAGCAGCCTATTCGGATTGAGCCGCTTTCGAAATTTCCGGTGGTGCGCGATCTAACCGTCGATCGCCAGTTTATGTTTGAGAGCCTGAAACGGGTGAAGGCATGGATTCCCATCGACGGTACCTACAATCTGGGGGAAGGTCCGCGCATTGCGCCCGAAGTGCAGGAGAAGGCTTATCCGCTCTCGCGGTGCATTACCTGCGGGAACTGCCTGGAGGTTTGTCCGCAGGTCAACGAACACAACAATTTTATCGGCGCGGCGATCTTTAGCCAGGTGCGATTGTTCAACATGCATCCCACGGGCGCGATGCACGCGAAGGAGCGCATTCAAGCGGTCATGGGACATGGCGGCATTGAGGACTGCGCCAACGCGCAAAATTGCGTGAAGGCGTGCCCAAAAGAAATTCCCTTAACGGAATCGCTGGCGGAAATTAATCGGCAGGCGTGGAAACAAGCTCTGTTCGGCTGGCTGGTAGGGTAAACTCTCTCGCACATCTGCAATGGGCTCGGCGCTGGCCGCGTGTAGTGGAGGAGACCGAGTCTCTGGATTCGCGAGTTGCAGGTTGCACATCTATTCGGGGGAAGTCAGCGAGGTGAAATGCTGCGAAACATTGCTGCTGGTGTTGCGCTGTTGTGCGTTGGCGGGGGCGTGCTTGTGATCGCGATGCCGAGGACGGATGATATTACCGCCCGTGCGCGCAAACTGCATTTTGCGTCGATTGTGGTCGATACGCACGACGATACGACGCAGCGCTTTCTCGACGGCGACTTTGACCTCGGCACGCGTAGTGCAACAGGGAGCATTGATATTCCTCGGATGAAAGAAGGCGGGCTCGGCGCGATTTTCTTTTCGATCTGGATTCCCAGCAAAATCACGGGACCCGAGGCTATTAACCACGCGATCGATCAAATCGATGCGGTGCGGGAGCAGGTGCGCAGGCATCCGCAGGAGATCGTGCTCGTGACCACGGCGGCGGAGGTCCGCGAGGCACGCAAGCAGGGCAAGATTGCGGCGCTGATGGGTGTCGAAGGCGGACACATGATTGCCAGCGACCTGGGTGTGCTGCGGTCGTACGCTGCGCTCGGAGTGCGCTACATGACGCTGACGCACAGCGGCAATGACGAATGGGCGGATTCTTCCACGGACACGGCGGTACACAACGGGCTGACGGACTTTGGCAAAGATGTGGTTCGCGAGATGAACCGGCTAGGCGTGATGGTGGATATTTCCCACGTCAGCGACAAAACTTTTTACGACGCCCTGGCCGTCAGCAAAGCTCCTCTGATCGCCTCACATTCTTCCTGCCGCGCTATCTGCGATGCCAAACGCAATATGACCGATCAGATGATCAAGGATCTGGCGGCAAAAGGGGGAGTAATCCAGATCAACTACCATGTCGGCTTTCTCAGCGAGGAATTTATGAACTCCGACAAGAATCCGGAGATCACGAAAGCGATTGCCGCCGAGGTCCAGAAGCGCTGCGGCGACAAAGAAGGCTGCCAGTTGATTGAAGGCGACCGCATCACGCGAGAGTATGTGCAGCAGGGCAAGCTTCCGCGCGTGGACTACACGAAAATTATCGACCATATCGATCACGCGGTTAAGCTTGTCGGCGCGGACCATGTCGGACTCGGCTCCGACTTCGATGGCGCGAATATGCCTTACGGGATGGAGGATGCTACGAAGCTGCCGCAGATTACCGAGGCACTGCTTCGCAAGGGTTATTCGGAAGACGACGTGCGCAAGATCTTGGGGGAAAATACATTGCGGGTTATGACGGAAGTCGAGCGTGTGAGCCGGGAAGTGAATTCCGCGAAGTAAGAGCAGAACCAGAATAGAGGAGAGGACGCAGGAATGAGATCGAGTGACAAACCAAAGAGAATCGCAGCTGTACTTCTTGCGGGGGTAGTCCTAGCCATTTTGGCGACAGCGACGGCAGAAGCGCAGGCTCCAGCGCAGAAGTCAGCCCCAAAAAGTGGAGGAGCCGGGCAGGGCACTACAACCAAGAAGGCACCTTCCACAGCCCGTGCGTACGACCGTGCATTGCTGCGTCCGGCGCTGCTGAGGGACAAGGCTCCGGAGCAATACAAGGTAAAGTTTGTGACGACGCGCGGCGAATTCACGCTGGACGTCACTCGTGCGTGGGCGCCGCTCGGCGCTGATCGGTTCTACAATCTGGTCAAGCATCATTTCTATGACAACGCCAGCGTATTTCGCGTGGTGCCGAACTTCGTCGCGCAGTTTGGGATTAGCGCGTACCCGCCCGTCACTACGGCGTGGAGGGGAACCGATATTAAGGACGACCCTGTGACCCAGAGCAATAAAAAGGGATACATCACGTTTGCAACGTCCGGGCCGAACACGCGCACGACACAGGTGTTTATCAATCTGCAGGACAATGCCCGCTTGGACAAAATGGGCTTTGCGCCTTTTGGCGTCGTGGAAGATGGTGGAATGAAGGTCGTCCAAATGTTCTATGACCAGTATGGCGACGATGCTGGGCCAGACCAGGGGAAGATTGAATCGCAGGGAAAGCCTTATGTAGATAAAGGTTGGCCTAAGCTCGATACGATCAAGTCGGCTACCCTGCTCACCAGCACGCCGGCTGCTGCGTCCAAGCCAGCGACGCCCACGAAGAAGCCGCAGTAGGGGCATCTGTTTTTTAGTTGGGATGGATTTGTTTTTTGCGTTGGCGGCGATTTGACTTTCGTAGGCCGCCAAACGTATTCTTTATTCTCAATGAATATCTGTTGCCAGACGATCTGTTGTTCTTGCGCGTGCGACGCTGCGTGTCGCAAGACGATCATCTCTGGCCAGAGGAGTTTCCGGACTTAGACGTAGAGTAAGCGCAAGTTCCGAAGCCCACGTTGCCAGAGTTCAGGCGAACGTGGGTTTTTTGTTTTTCAGGGCGTTTTTTCGGGGCAGAACATGAGCGATATCAAGGAAACCAAAGCGCAACGCGTCGAGCGGCTAAAACGCGAGAAGAATGCCTGGGAGCATTTCGACGAGATTCGGGCGTTTGCGCGGCAGGGTCACGCCTCCATTCCGCCGGAATGGCTGGGCACGTATTTTCGTTCGTGGGGCGTTTACACGCAGGGCGACGGCGCCGGCGTGGTCGGCGGTAAGAATGGCGAAGGCAAAGCGACGCCGTTTTTCATGGTGCGCATCCGAATTCCCAACGGCCTCCTGAGTAGTCATCAGGCGCGCACCATTGCCGACCTCGCCGAGCGCCACGCTCGCGGCGTCGCGGACATAACCGTGCGGCAGAATTTCCAATTTCATTGGGTGACGATCGAATCGCTGCCGGACGTTCTCGAGACGCTTTGGAAGGTGGGATTGTCGACCACCGGCGCGTGCGGCGATGTTGTGCGAAATATTACAGGGTGCCCGCTGGCCGGTTTTGACGCGCATGAGTATTGCGATGCTTCGCCCATAGCTATGGAGCTGAATGGGCAGCTTGGCGGGAATTCCGAGTTCTACAATCTTCCGCGCAAGTTTAAGGTTTCCATTACCGGGTGCCGGTCCTGGTGCACGTATCCGGAGATTAATGATGTCGGGCTTACCGCCGTCACGCGAAAGCGCTTGCACGGCGACGAGGTCGGTTTCTCATTGCGCGTGGCTGGTGGCCTCTCCACCGATCCGCATCTCGGCGTTCGCTTGAACGCTTTTGTGCGGTGGGAGCAGGCGGTCCCGGTCGTACGCGGAGTGGCGGAGCTGTTTCGTCAATCCGAAGCGCTGCGGCAGAACCGCGAGCGAGCCCGGCTAAAATTTCTTTTCTTGCAGCATGGCTGGACGGCGGACTCGTTCCTGGCGGCATTGCAAGACCGACTGGGCTTCGCGCTCGATCCTGCCGAGCCGGAAGAGCTTCCCTCGGACATTCATCGCGATCACGTTGGCATTCACGCGCAGAGGCAGCCGGGATTTTCATACGTTGGCGCGAACGTACTGCGTGGGCGAATAACACCGGACCAGTTGCGCACGGCCGCGGATCTCTCCGACCGTTACGCTGACGGGCATCTCCGGAACACGATCATGCAGAACCTGCTGATCGTGAACGTTCCTAATCAGCATGCATCGAGAGTGGCGGGCGAGCTAACCGCGGTCGGCTTGCCGGTGCGCGCTTCCGCTTTTGCGCGTGGAACGGTTGCCTGCACGGGTTCGGAATTTTGCAAGCTGGCGCTGACGGAGACGAAGAGCTTCGCGCGCTGGCTTACGGAGGAACTCGATCAGCGCTTGCCGGGATTTCAGGAGCAGCTCAAGTTGCACATCACCGGGTGCCCGAATAGCTGCGGCCAGCATTGGATCGCGGACATCGGCATTGAAGGCAAGAAGATTAAGCATGATGGCCGGATGGTGGATGCGTATTACTTCTGCGTCGGCGGCAGCGTGGGCGAGTTCGCGTCAATTGCACGGCCGGTTGGTTATCGTTGCGCGGCCTCCGACGTTCCGGACGCCATTGAGCGGCTACTTCGCGAATTCAACGAGCAGCGTTCGCCGGGCGAAAATCTACGAAGGTTTTTCGCGCGGCACTCCAATGAGCAGATTCGTGGACTGCTCGCCGGAGATTTGGTTGCGCCGGTCGAGCGCGATGCTTCCGCTGGGCCTGTTCCGATGGGAGTGGAAGGATAGCCATGAGCCTGCTACCAATTTTCGTGAAGCTGCGGAACCGGTTGGTTCTGGTCGTCGGCGGCGGAGCCATCGCGGAGGGGAAAATTGAAGGTCTGTTTGCAGCCGAGGCCCGCACACGCGTTGTCGCGCCGCGGGTGACACCGGCGATTGCCCAATGGATCGCGCAGGGAAGAGTGGAGTGGCAAGCAAAGACTTTTGCGCCGGCGGACCTCGATGGCGTGCTTCTCGTAATCGCGGCGACTTCTGCGCCGGGTGTCAACGAAGCTGTCTTCAGCGAGGCGGATGCGCGAGGCATCCTCTGCAACGCCGTGGACGACATTGAGCACTGCCATTTTTACTATGGCTCCGTAGTGCAACGCGGAGACCTGCAAATCGCCGTTTCGACCAACGGCAAGAGCCCTGCGCTCGCGCAACGGCTTCGTTTGCTCCTGGAAAAGCAATTTGGCCCCGAGTACGAGCTGTGGCTTGAGTGGCTCGGTGCTGCCAGGGAATTGCTTCGTGCCGGCGACAACAGCGCGGATTCAAAAAAAGTGCTGCTGCACCATCTGGCGAGCGAGCCGATGTTCGAGCGCTTCCTTCAGGAAGCGAGACGGCAGCGCGCAGGGCGGGGAGCCGCGTAATGGGCAAAGTCTATCTAGTGGGCGCGGGCCCAGGCGATCCGGAGCTACTTACCGTGAAAGCGGCGCGGCTGCTCGCGCATGCCGGCGTCGTGTTCCACGATTCCCTCGTTAGCCGGGAAGTTCTGGGGCTTGTCACGCGCGATGCGGAAGTAATCGACGTAGGCAAACGCTGCGGGCAAAAACTGCTGACGCAGGAGGAAATCAATTCGCTGCTTGTGTCCGCTGCGGCCAACTACGACGTCGTCATTCGCCTCAAAGGGGGCGACCCGCTGATTTTCGGGCGCGCCGGCGAAGAAATCGAGGCGCTGCGACATGCGGGAGTGGATTTCGAGATCGTGCCTGGCATTACTGCGGCGCTCGGGGCTGCGGCTGCGGCCGGGATTTCGCTCACGGATCGCCGCGCTGCTTCACAAATCGTGATCAGCACATTTTCGCGCGGAACGGAAGGCGCGTCGATGGATTGGGGCGCCATCACCAGCACAACGACGCTCGCGCTGTACATGCCTGGACCGGATTATGCGGAAGTGGCGCATCGCCTTAAGGAAGGCGGCTTGCCGGACGATTTGCCGTGCGTGATCGTTTCCAACGCCACGGGAGCCGAGCAGCAAATCCGATGGACCAACATTGCGCAATTGGCGAGCGAGCAAAAGCTGCCCGCGCCGGCGTTGATGATTGTTGGTCGCGTCGCGTCGCAAAAGGTGCAAGAGATCAGCAAGGCGTTTTGGCGCGGTGAAGCAAGCGACCGTCACACGCCGCGCAGTGCTGTTGTGAGCTAAAGGTTAGTGAAGGAGAGAACCAATGAACGCCAATGCAGTGTCCCTGAATGCTCGGAAGACTTGGTTGTTGTCGATCGATAGCTGGGCGGTTGTGGTGGCGCTGCTGGCAGCGCTGCTGATCCGCGTAGGCGTTTTCACGCGCGTTCCCTGGTAAGGCAGAGACTTCACCACGAAAGGGAAAAACATGGCGAACGCGATCGCATTATCTCATGTAAAACCTGCCCAGCCTGCTCTTCAGTTTCTGCGCGTAATTCCCGGCGTGCTGCTGCTTGCCGCGGTCGGCTACGCTGGCAAATTGTTGGAGCGCAACGTTGGGACGTACGCGAAAGCGCATCATTGGACATTCCCGAATATTGAGTATGTGTTGTGGGCCATCCTCATCGGCCTGGCGATTTCAAATACGGTGGGCGTGCCGCAGATTTTTCGTTCCGGCGTGGCGACGTATGAATTCTGGCTAAAGACAGGAATCGTGCTGCTCGGCTCGCGCTTTCTGCTCGGCGATGTGTTGAAACTTGGTGGCGTGAGCCTCGCGCTCGTGGCCATTGAAATTGCCGGTGCGATTGCGTTCATGACGTTTCTGGGCCGCGCTTTTGGGTTACGCCCGAAGCTAACGTCGCTGTTGGCCGTCGGCTCCGCCGTGTGCGGCGTTAGCGCGATCATCGCCACGCAGGGCGCGATCGAAGCAGATGACGAAGATTCTTCGTTCGCTATTGCGGCGATTCTCGCTCTCGGCGCATTGTCGCTCTTTACATTTCCGCTGATTGGCCATGCCTTGCACCTAAGCGATCACGCTTACGGCCTCTGGGCAGGACTTGCCGTCGACAACACAGCCGAAGCCACTGCCGCGGGCGCGCTCTACTCCGACGCCGCCGGCAAGCTCGCCGTGCTCGCGAAAACCACGCGCAACGCGATGATCGGGTTCGTCGTGCTAGCGTACGCGATTTACTGGGCCAGCCGCGGGCAAGCCAAAACAGTAGGAAACAAAGCCGCATTCCTCTGGCAAAAATTCCCGAAGTTCGTGCTCGGCTTCCTGTTGATTTCCGTTCTCGCGACCTACCATTTCTTTACCAAGGAACAGACGACTGCGCTGGCGAATCTTTCGCGCTGGGCTTTTCTTCTGACGTTCGCAGGCGTCGGCCTGCGCACCAACTTTCGCGAAATGCGAAAGCAGGGTCTGCGTCCGTCGGCGAAGTGGCCATCGCCGTTTTCACATTAGCTTTGGTAGTCGGAGCAGGAAGACTCTTCGGCTTTTAGTGCGTTCGAAAACCAACGGGCGCGAACGCGGCCTTTGCGTTTTTCAAATTCCCAGCACGTTCACCAATTCCTTCACGGAGCCCGCAGACTTCTGCAATGCCGTGTTCTCCTCGGCGGTCAACTTAATCTGAATGATTTCCTCGACGCCCTTGGAACCCAGCTTTACCGGCACGCCGACGAATAGTCCCTTAATTCCGTACTCCCCATCCAGATACACGGCGCAAGGCAGAATTTTCTTCTTGTCCTTCAAAATAGCTTCCACCATTTCAACGGCCGCCGCCGACGGCGCATAGTAGGCGGACCCCGTCTTCAGCAAATTGACAATTTCCGCTCCGCCTTTACGCGTGCGCTCCACGATCGCGTCGATGCGTTCCTTCGGCAGTAAATCCGGAAGAGGAATGCCGGCCACCGTGGAATAGCGCGGCAGCGGCACCATATCGTCGCCGTGACCGCCGAGCACAAACGAGTGCACGTTTTCCACACTGACCTTGCACTCCATCGCCACAAACGTGCTCATACGCGCGGAGTCCAGCACACCGGCCATGCCCAGCACGCGGCTCTTGGGAAAGCCGCTCACTTTCCACGCAGCCTGTGCCATCGCGTCCAGCGGATTCGTCACTACGATGATGATGCAGTTTGGCGAGTGCCGCACAATCTGCTCGACCACCGCTTTCACCACGTCGTAGTTTGCCTTCAGCAAATCGTCGCGGCTCATCCCCGGCTTGCGCGGAAATCCTGCTGTGATGACGACAACGTCGCTGCCCGCCGTCGCGCCGTAGTCTCCATTAGCAGTGGAAATTCCTGTTACTCGTGAATCGGATCGCGTGATGGGCCCAGACTCCATCATGTCGAGCGCTTTCCCCGCCGGCGGTCCGTCCAAAATGTCGGTCAATACCACATCGGCCAGCTCTTTATCCACGATGCGCTGCGCGGTCGTCGATCCCACAAACCCACCGCCCACCACCGTAACCTTCTTCCGCATCCCGTCTCTCTCCTCGATCTATCTTGCGACTGCGCGCGCCGCCATATTCTCAATAATCGCCGAAGCAAACGCTGACGTTCCCACTTTCGTCGCCCCGGTCATCAGCCGTTCCAGGTCATAAGTCACGCGCTTCTGCTGAATCGTCCGCGCAATTCCATCTTCGATGAGTTGCGCCGCTTCACCCCATCCCAAAAATTCAAACATCATCGCCCCTGACAGCATCACCGAACTCGGATTGATCACATCTTTATCCGCATATTTCGGCGCCGTCCCGTGCGTCGCTTCGAAAACACCGTAACCGTCGCCAATATTCGAGCCCGGCGCCATTCCCAGTCCGCCGACCTGCGCCGCGCAAGCGTCCGACAAATAATCGCCATTCAAGTTCGAAGTTGCCAGCACGCTGTATTCGTCCGCGCGCAGCAGCACCTGCTGAAACACAGAGTCCGCGATGCGGTCATTGATCATCAATTTCTTCTTCCACTGTCCCTTGCCATGCGTCGCGTAGATCGCGTCAATGGTTAGCTTCACTTCGTCATAGACGCCCTTCTTGAAAGCGTCGGTGGCCTGCTCCAGCCCCGGCTCGATCATGGCCGCATTCTGTTCCGCGGTTAGCCCCGGATTCTTGTCTAGATTATCGACGATCCAGCTCTCGCGTTCCGTCACCGTCTGCCCGCGAAACTCCTCCCGCGCCAGTTCGTATCCCCAATCGCGAAACCCGCCTTCCGTAAATTTCTGGATGTTTCCTTTGTGCACCAGGGTCACGCTCTTGCGTCCATGCGTGAGCGCGTATTTAATTGCTCGACGCACCAGCCGCTTCGTTCCCGTAGGCGACATTGGCTTGATGCCCACGCCGGAGTCCCAGCGAATCTGTTTCTTTCCGTCCTTCAACATCTCGCCGTTCAAGAATTCCAGCAGTTTTTTGGCTTCGGGTGAGCCCGATTTCCACTCGATTCCGATGTACACATCCTCGGTATTCTCGCGAAAGATCACCACGTCCATCTTCTCGGGGTGTTTCACAGGGGAGGGAACTCCTGCGTAATAGCGCACTGGCCGCTCGCACGAATACAAGTCCAAGATCTGACGCAGCGCGACATTCAGCGAGCGAATTCCACCACCTACCGGGGTGGTCAGCGGCCCCTTGATGGCCACACGAAAATCGCGAATGGCCTCCACCGTGTCGTTCGGCAACCACTCCTTAAACGTGTTGAAGGCTTTTTCGCCGGCAAAAACTTCGAACCATGCTATGCGCCGCTTGTTGCCATAAGCGTGGTCCACCGCGGCGTCAAACACGCGCCGCGAGGCCTTCCAGATGTCGCGTCCTGTGCCGTCGCCCTCTATGAAGGGAATGATCGGCGTGTCGGGCACGCGCAGGTCACCACCGCTATAGTCAATCCCTTTTCCGCCGGAAGGGATGCCTTGCCCGTTGTACGAGTTCTTCATGCTTCGTGCCCTCTTGCAAAGGTATTGTGTGCCCCGCGGCGGAGTCGAAAAGAGTCCAGCGCGAATTAAAGAAGATACCACAATCGAACAAATCCCACGCGGCATCGCAGGGCAAGGCGCTATACTCGCGCGTGGCAAGGTTACTGACCGAAGGAGAGATTGAGATGATGATCGATTGGAATGAGTATCACAAGCAGATCGGAGCCACGCTTGGCGAATTGATGAAGCTGAGTCCGGACACCGTCCGCGGTTATCAAACACTGAGCGCGGCGAATTCAAAGACAGGCAAGCTCGATGAGAAAACCCGGCAGTTGATTTCGCTGGCCGTCGCGGTTACTACGAAGTGCGACGGCTGCATCGTGGTACACAGCGAAGCCGCGCTGAAAGCTGGAGCCACAAAAGAAGAGATTGCTGAGGCGCTAGGCGTCGCGGTGGCCATGAACGCTGGCGCCGCACTCATCTATTCGACTCGTGTGCTCGACGCTGTCAACGCCAAGAGCGCCCAAATCAGAACAGCGTAAGACTCTGGCGGGCGCGGCGCAGGAAGCTCCGGGATGCTTTAGAACAAGTTCCAAAGGAACTGGTTGTAGACTTCGTGGTGGAACTGCACCTCCGGCGCTTTCACGACGGTGCCCAGCTGCCGTGGGCACCGGTCAGCGGATGCACGTTTCAGCTCCGCGTAGCGTCCTTTCACGTCGGCGCCGAATAGCTTCGTCGTCCAATCAGCTTTCTCAAAATCCTCGATCGCCGTGTAGATGTTGTCCGGCAAATACCGCGCCGCTTGCCGCAGATTCTTGATCTTTGCGGTTTCGCCGTCGAGGCCGGTTTTGAAGATCGAATACATCACCATATAAGGATTCGCGTCGGGAGCGACGGCGCGTACCTCCGTACGCATGCTGCGCTCGTTGCCGATGGGGATGCGTACCATCGAGCCGCGGTCCACCGGTGACGCCTTGAGTTGGTTCGGCGCTTCAAAATGCGGATCGAGGCGGCGGTAGGCATTCACGCTTGAATTGAACAGCAGGCAAATATCATTCCCGTGCGTCAGGATGCGATCCACGAACTCCCAGCCAGTCTTGCTGAGCTTTTCCTCTCCCTTCGGATCCCAAAACAGATTCTTACCATTCTTGCTGACCGATACGTTGGTGTGCATCCCGTTGCCGTTCACGCCTACGACCGGCTTGGGCAGAAAGCATGCCGTCAAGCCCATGTTCGTAGCCACCTGCCGGCAGATCAGCTTGTAGAGCTGAATCTGATCGGCGGCCGCGACAACCTCACCGTAGCTGTAATTGATTTCAAATTGCGAGGGCGCCACTTCCGGATGATCCTTCTCATTCTGGAAGCCCATGGCGCGCTGCACTTCTGCAGTCGTATCTATGAAAGTACGCAGCGGATCACCGGGCAATGAATGGTAATAGCCACCGGTATTGACGTACTCAAATTTGAGTGTTTCGTGGTAGCGCCGCTCCGCATCGGAACCTTGAAACAGGAATCCCTCGATCTCATTCGCGGCATTTAGCGTGTAACCTTCTTTCTTGTACATCTCTCCCGCGAAGCCTTTGAGCCGCCCGCGAATATCGGCGCCGTACGGCGTGCCGTCTTTGTCGATCACTTCACCGAAAACCAGCACTTTGCCGCTGCCGAACACGTCCGCTGGAGCCCAATAGAATGCGCCCCAGTCCATTGCCAGCCGCAAATCGCTTTCGCGCTGCGCGGTAAATCCGCGAATCGAAGAGCCGTCAAAGGTCAAGTTGTCCCAGCTCTTGATCAGAAACTTCTTGTCGTAATCGAGCATGTGCAACCGGCCTTCGAGGTCGCTGAAGAGCACGGTCACGGCTTTGATGCGCTTTTCGTCGCTCAGATACTTGATGCGCTCCTCTTGCACTTTATGCGGCGCAACACGATCCAGGCGCTGCTTCTTGGCTTTAAGATTGAGCTCTTCCAGCTCGTCGTATGGCAGAGCAAGAAAATTACGAAATTCAGTCGACATGTCTCTCCTCAGTGTGCTGTAACGAAATCCGGTGGGCAATTTATGGGCACAAAATATCCGGCCATCGAACGGTTAGGGTATCGCGCAGCGTTTCCAAGCGTCAAATCCAAAACTCACCTCATCAAGCAGAAAAATGAATCGCGCAAATCACATTTCCAGATAGAGTGCCGCGCCAGCTAGTCGTAATACTCCTGCCCCAAGTGTGTGATCAACTCCTCGCCCATCATCCAGCGCAAAGTGTTCTTCAGCTTCATCAATTGAATGAACAAATCATGCTCGGGATACAAATCCGGCGCCGTCATCGGGGACTTGAAATAAAAGCTAAGCCACTCTTGAATGCCGCGCATGCCGGCGCGCTGTGCCAAATCCAGGAACAGAACGAGATCAAGCACGATAGGCGCGGCAAGAATCGAATCGCGGCACAAGAAATCCACTTTGATCTGCATGGGATAGCCGAGCCAGCCAAAAATATCGATGTTGTCCCAGCCTTCCTTATTGTCGCCGCGCGGCGGATAGTAGTTGATGCGCACTTTGTGGAAGACCTTGCCATACAGCATCGGATAGAGTTGCGGCTGCAAAATATACTCGAGCGCGCCCAGTTTCGATTCTTCCTTCGTCTTGAACGACCCAGGATCCTCAAGTACTTCGCCGTCCCGATTGCCCAAGATGTTGGTCGAATACCATCCCTCAAGCCCCAGCATTCGTGCTTTGAAGGCCGGCGCCAGCACGGTCTTCATCATGGTCTGCCCGGTTTTGAAATCCTTACCGCAAATTGCGACGTTATGTTCCAGCGCGAGCTGTTGGATGGCCGGAATGTCCACGGTCAGGTTCGGCGCGCCATTCGCGAACGGCACTTCACTCGTTACCGAGGCCCACGCATACAGCATCGATGGCGCAATCGCCGGATGATTGGCCTTCATAGCCTCTACAAATTTCGCGGGTGTCGAGTGCACTTCCTCCGGCTTGATGAACACTTCGGTCGAACCGCACCAGCAAGTCACCAGGCGTGAGACCCGCTTCGTCTTGCGAAAATTCTCGATGTCGTCCTTGATTTGCAGCGCCAGGTCGTACTTGCTCTTGCCTTTCTTGACGTACGTGCCGTCCAGTTTCTTCACGTATTCCCGGTCGAACGCCGCTTTCATCGGTGCGATGCCGGACAGAAAAGGTTCGACCTTTTCCAGGTCCTTTTCGCTCAACACTCCAGCCTTGCTCGCTGCTTGATAGGCGTTGTCCTTGAAGATGTCCCAACCGCCAAAAACCAGGTCCTTAAGGTCGGCCAATGGAGCAAATTTCTTAATTAACGGAGAGCGTGCATCCGTGCGCTTGCCCAGGCGGATCGTGCTGAGCTGTGTCAGCGAGCCCACCGGCTGCGCTTTTCCTGTTCTTACCAGCTCAACGCCAGCCATGAACGTCGTGGCGACTGCGCCCATCCCGGGCAAGAGCACGCCCAACTTGCCTTTTGCAGGCGCTATTTTCCCTGGCTTTTCCATTCCACTCCTTTATTTAAGGTTCAAACGCAATCGAAGCGCTGCGCTGCTATTAGGTCTGGCGCACCAATGCAAACTGCGTTGAGTTTGGAGGGAGTCATCGGCGCTCGCTCCCCAACCCGGCCGCCGCGTCCAAACAAGCCAGTAATGATGCGCGAACCCGACGAGATTTGCAAATTTGATGCAGCAACAATAGGGCAGCTTGTTCCCGCGAGGCGCGACAAGCTGGAGTGCACTGTTCTGTACGTACAAGACTCCACTTAATACTATCCTTGGCTGTTGACATTACAATTACTACGCCTTAGACTCCCTGTAACGTTTGTTGAATGCCACACCGCTGTCGGGTAATCAAGCCATAGGTAGCGAGCGCGAGTATGGGACGCAAACTATCCGGAACAGAGTCGAACATTGGCAGGCAGCTCAGCTTGGCTGGGGCTATGGGCGAACCTTATGACCTGTTGCCCGCTCTTTTTAGCAGTTCCATGGTAGGGGTCGCGATTTGCGACAGGCAGTTCCGCTTCCGGGCCGTCAACGATGCATTAGCTTCGATGAACGGCATTCCCGTGGCGGCTCACCTAGGCAAGACGATCCATGCTGTCGTTGGAAATGCCGCCGAAAAAGTTCTGCCCGCGTTAGAGCATGTGTTTGCCACCGGCCAGCCGCTATCGAACTTTGAAGTCACCGCGAAGTTGCCATCCAGAGACGCACCAGGTCATTGGAACGAGAGCTATTTCCCGATCAAGGACGATGCAGGTCAGGTCCAGCAGGTCGGTGCCGTCGTCCTGGAACTCACAAAACCCAAGGATATCGCTTCCGCGGTTTTCCGTCTTGCGGAAGGTTTGACCCACATTAAAGCGGTGCTGCGCAATGATCCGCATGCGCTCCAGCCCGCGGGCCTCGCCACCGTTGGCGCTAGTTTGGACGAGGTTTCCTCGGGAGCCGGGGCGCTCTTGGAGACCTGTTTGTTGGAAACGCGCGCGATCTCGCGTTTGCTGCATTCGGCTCCGCGCTTTAGCGCTGTGCAACCGCTACACCCTGCGCGCGCCGGGCAGCAGGTAATGCTGGCCCGAGCAGGGCAGGCGCGAGAATTTGCCGCTGCCGAGCAAATTGCAGATAGGGGCTACAACGCGCTCTCTGAACGCGAGCGCGAGGTTGCCGCTTACCTTGCGAGCGGAAAGACCAACAAGCAGATTGCTTCCATGTTGACCATCAGTACCAGAACGGTGGAGAGTCATCGTGCCAGAGTCATGCTTAAGCTCGGGATGCATTCCCTCAGTGACCTTGTTCGCTATGCGGTCCGTACGCACCTAATACAGCCTTAGCAAGTCGGCACACCCTCAGCCAAGAGACTAACATCGTTACGAACCCTCGGTAATACTACTGACGTAATTAATGGTATTGACGGATATACACATTTATGTTCACTATGCGCGCTATAAAGGAGCCCTGCCCATGGAAAACTTCCTTATTTGCGGCAATCCCTCTTGCCGCTTTGTCCTTGATTTGCAGGAAGTACGAAAGCCACTTCGTCGCGCGGAATCGCTGCTCAAGGAATGTCCGGAATGCGGTGCCCGATGGTCGGCCGCGTGCCCGCACTGCGCCGAACCATTGGACATAAGGTGGCATGGCCACCACGCGCTCTGCGCGCACTGCCATCGCCGGTTTCATCCGCCCGCCGCTGCATAGCTAAGCCCGGCGGTTTGCCGTCTCGGATAACGCAGGCGATTTCCGGTGAGCGACCGTGACTCGCCCATGCTTCTCTTCTCCGTTGCGGAACGTGATTTGAGGGGTTGCAAGTAGTGTGCCGCGGCTAGCTGTGTGCGTTAATGCCAAACGCCTCAAACACTCACGGAATCTCTACCCACGCGGCCAATTCTTCGCTACACTCACCCACCTATGTCTCACCTATCGCGTCGGAATTTGTTGAAAACCGTAATTTCTGGAGCCACTATGGCCGCGCTTCCATCCTTGTCTTCCTCCTCTTCGTCCCAGGAGACAACCCCCGTTCGCCGCAAGGGACAAATACGCCAGTCCGCGTCCCGTTGGTGCTATCAAAAAGTTGAATTGGAAAAGCTTTGCGCTTACGGCGCCGAGATTGGCCTCAAGGGAATCGACCTTCTGAAAGTGGATGAGTGGGAAGTCCCGCGCCGCTACGGGCTGATTTGCAGCATGGGTTACGCGGGCGGCGGAGACATTGCGAGCGCACTCAATCGTGTCGACAATCATGCCAAGATCGAAGAGGAGTTCCGCAAGAACATCCCCATAGCAGCGAAGCTCGGCGTTCCGAATGTGATTACTTTTTCGGGAAATCGCGCGGGCATGTCTGACGAGGAGGGCGCGAAGAATACGATTGCGGGACTGAACCGCCTGAAGAAAATCGGCGAAGACCACGGCGTAACCATTTGCATCGAGCTGCTCAACAGCAAGGTCGATCACAAAGACTACATGTGCGATCACACCGCGTGGGGCCTACAAGTGGTGCAAGCGGTAAATTCGCCGCGCGTTAAGCTGCTCTATGACATCTACCATATGCAAATCATGGAAGGCGACCTGGTCGCCACCATACAGAAAAATATAGATTGGCTTGGGCACTTCCACACCGGCGGGGTTCCGCACCGCCACGAACTCGACGGCACGCAGGAAGTACAGTGGGACGGGGTAATGCGTGGCATTGCCGCTACAAAATATCAAGGTTACGTAGCTCACGAATTCGTGCCCACACGTGACCCGCTAACCTCGTTGCGCCAGGCCGTCGACCTCTGCGACGTCTAATTACCCGCTCGTCAGTGCGAGTCTACATTTCGTAGTCTAGTTCGGCGGCTACTTTGAGCAGCGGCATTAGCCAATCCACCAGCTTCTGGTGTGTCGGATGCGGAGAGTACGCATCCAACGCAGCTTTGTCCTGGAATTTCATAACACCGCCATGCGTGAAACCCTGCGAACGCGGCGACACATTGGCGCCGTAACTGGTCTCGAGCAATCCTGGGATTTGCCCCTGCAAGCCACGAATCTCCCGCGCCGCCCGCTCCTTCATTTCCGCCGTAACGCTCGGCTGCCATTGAAACAGAAATGTATGAATATACATGTTCCGCCGCGCTCTCCTTCTGGAATGTGGTTCCGTTTCTGCCAGAGTATCGCACGGGACGCAAGCCGAGCGGCGCCGGGCGCCATACTTGCTGCGCATGCGGTCCGCTCGCGACTAGGACTGGGTAGTATTGAAATCCGATCCTGGTTCGGCGTGCGACACGAATGGGCGCACGCTTCAATCGGAGGAGAGCGCTTTAATCTTTCAAGTCATGACGCGCGATGTGCCATCTTTGGCTCCAAAACTGCCACGAAATATTTCACGACGCATCGCGCGTCAATCCTTTGTATACAGTCCTGCGGCGCAACCAGGCGCTACTGTTTGTCGTAGACGACGACGTTGTTTACTTCGCGTCCTTGCGGATCTTTGCCTTTGAAGGTGGACGTGCGCGTCTTCCCGTCATTGGAAACCACCGACGTCACCGTCATCACCGGCTGGCCGTCCTTCTTCATGGTCACCTGCGTAGTGTTGGCGTTGATGAGTTTGGCTGAAACGCTATCGCCGGAAGGCAAGCCCGTCGCCGGATAATCCTTGCCGTCGAATTTCGCGTCGAACTGGATGTGTGTGGGATTATCGCTACCATCTGTGCCCTGGGAATCGATTTTCATGTGTGTCTCGTCTGATTCGATCGTTAGGGTGATGTTCTTTGCAGCTGGACCAGGACTGTACTTGGATTTTGCCGGGTTCATTTTCCAGGTTCCCGAATGCTGATCGGCCGCGGCCGCACCGCTCCAGGTGAGCGCCACAAGCAGAACAGTAATGATATAAATGGCAAACGTCTTGATTTTCATGAGTCTCTCCTCGATCGGAAGGATATTGCTGGTGCGACCGTAATAGGCTTGTGGCGGCAAAAAGTCCAGCAGATTCTTCGCACTCTGCGTTGACGAACGCTGTTGACCGGAACGCTCCCTCAGTTCATCGAACACCTATTCTCGCGCAACGGCAAGGCGCGACACTGGTCTCGTGACGCAATCAGCGCATGCGGTCAAGAGAAGGTTCCCGCGCGTTGCGTTGCCGAAGGGCATGCTCGTTACCTGGCAGCACAGCGGCGGCCGTTCCGTCTCCCGGGTTTCTACGCTGGGATTGGGGGGGCTGTTGATCGCCACTTCCGAGCCGCCACCTATCGGTACTCTGGTGAAGATTGTATTTGACGCGCCCGGCGGCTAAGTCTGCGCCCGAGCGATCGTCAAAAATGTGAAAACCGGCCAAGGCATTCATCGACATGGGCTACGCAGACCGCGCGCGTCTCGATCAACTATTGAAGAAGTTAGTGTGAGTAGTCTGGGCTCGCAGCGAGCAGCACGAAGTGCCCGACACGCTTCGACAGCTATTCCGCATAGCCGCTAATTCGCAGACTATTTTGGTGCAACCGAGGGAAGGCCGGCGCTCATCATGTCTCCAAGGCGAACATACTCTTCCGGTATTGGTCGGGGACTGTTTCGGTCAATATTCAAGCCGTACGTCGCGGTTCCCTTGTGGAGGTAGGCAAGCGCCGGTATGTCGCGATCAAGGACGACAGTAAGCGAATGATCTGGTTCGCGCACTTGAAGCGAACCCGTGCCCTCGGCTGCAAGAGTCTCGTAGTCTTGAGAATAGTACGAACTTGGTGGAAATGTGGCAATTTGAATCTGACCAGCAGCACCGGCATATCGACACCCAGAGCCTTCCAGATTGCGCCTGACCGGACCGCCAATCATGCCTTGGACAAACCCGTAGGGGAGTATATTGCAGACATCAGCGCCGATAACTGGTAGATCGGAATTGACTGAGCTCTTTGAAGCAAGTGAAATTGTCTCTCCGGGCATCAGCCCAACGGCTTCCAAGGTACCGGTCGCTTTATTCAACTGATCGGGCGACTCGCGCAGGAAGACCACGGTGCGATCGAACTGGAGAGCAAGAACTCCAGGTCCCGCATACTCCCTCCATTTCTGATGAGCCAAGGCGCAGCCAAGACAAACAACAGCACAAGGAGATGGCTCTGGTGTGCGCTCGTAAATAGCGGAACGGTTCTGGACGCCCACGTAATGTACGACCGGGCCACCCATTCCCGCTCGCAGCAGGGCAAGCATCGGATAGTCATAGTGAAGCAAGAAAGCATCTAACCGTACGTTCCGACAGCCAGAAGCGGCAACGGCGCGTGCCGCGGCGAGATAGGAATCGGTAAGATACAGGTGCTGGTCCCCGAAATAGAGACGATCGCGCGTGGTCGAAAATATGTTCGGGGTTCGGTCGGCACGTAAGCCATGAAAGTAGCGGATGCCGAGCAGCGGCCGCATCTCGTTCGATACGGCGTAGGGCGTTGCTCCCACTATGGCAAGCCCGCCAACAATCAGAAGCGTCCACCTCGGGAGACGCGGCACCAGCACCGAACTAATGACCGCGCACCACAGCATGAAGGCCGGCAAATGAAAGCGTCCGTTGTAAGGCTGCCACCGCACGGCGGCACAAAAGAGCACGAACGCTCCCATCACGCCGATAGCAAGTAACACGGTGTCGCGTTGGCCAGATCTCCGCAGCAAAACGAGGATAGCCGCGGAAAACAAGAAGAGAATCGCGTGAAACAGATTTCCGGCAAGCACTTCAGATCGTGAAGCTCGCGGAATAAAGAATCTATAGAGTTCACCAGAATTACCCTGCTCGATCATGGCCGGATCATCTGGGTCAACGCCAATACCTCGAATAATCTGTCTGAAACGACCCGCAGTCCATGCATTGATCCTGTTATTCGGCGTCTCGAAGTGCAGGGCGACACTTCGAAGTACGTTGCCAGCGACGTCTCGCATACCGAATTTGCCGCTAGCAAAATGCCGCTGGCCTTTCTTGTCCGCATCACCGTCCGGTGAGGCAAATCCTAGAGGAGATCCGGTCAAGCGTACATTGCGGTAAAACTGCGGACCATTGAGGGCCAGAATCAAGAGCAGAACCGCTGGAATCCAGGCTAGAAATCTCTTCCGGTTTGTCGCCGGCCAAATCCAGAAGGCTGCCAAGACAATAGCGGGAAGCAGAATGAAAGCCGTGCCTTTGGTCAGAGTAGCAAGCCCGATGGCTGCGCCAGCGAGCAACGCATTCGCCCATGTGGAGGCCGATTTCCATCGCAGAAGAAAGAAACAACTCGCCACGATCCAGAACCCTACGGCCACGTCTGGTTTTGCGCTCGTAGCCGCCAGAATCGCCTGTGGAAGCGTACCGCAAAGAATCGCGGCGAAAGCCTGACTCCGCGGGCCACACCCGAGTTCCCGAGCAACTAGCGAAACTCCGATGATGCTTCCTAGGAAAGCGAACCACTCCACAAGGTTCACCAGACGATCGCTACCTTGCAGGATCGTCAAATGCGTCATCGCATACTCAGCCCACGGACTCATCATGAGCTGCTGGTAATCGAGCGTGGGATAAAAGTGTACGCTGTGATTCTCTGTCCACATGACGACCCGAGGCATGTTGTACTGCATGGCATCCCAGGTATTGGGCGGAGCAACGAGCGCAACGACACCAAGCAACAACACAACGGCACTCAGACCGGCCAACAACAGCCAATCTGCCGGGGAAAGCGGTTCACTAGCCACCTTGGCGGGATCGGACGCTTGCGCGCCGGATGCCGGAGAAAAGCGCCGACCTTTCGCCGCAAAAATCGCAAGCGACCAAGCTAGAATCGACGCTAATAACCATGCCGCGGCAACTGCACCACGTGCAAGCAACGATCCCGCACTCAATAGCTCGGTTGTAGCAGCAACCCATATACCCCACAAAGTTGCAGAAACGATGAAACTCGTTCGCCAATCCTGCCCACGTCGCCAGAGCGCCGTCCAGCATCCTGAAAAGGCCAGGAAGGGAAGAATCACCGAGCTGCTCGTAATAAGCTCCATTGCGGACTCATCGTCTCACATAAGTCTATAAACGGCATCGGTATCATATTCGGAGGTACGTACTACGCAGAATGAGTAAGGACTTACCCCGTTGGCGTCGTGCGAGCGATCTAACGTTTCGCGAGTCGGGAGACTGTTTCGTTGCAACTAGGAAGATGCTAACGCGGCGTGTTCGGCGTTTAGGGCCGCGCCGATGATGCCGACCTCGTCGCTAGTCGATACGACCTCAAACCGGCTGCCTTGCAGGGGGCTCATCTTGACCATTTCGTGCACCAGGCGATCGAGCAGCGCGATATCAATAAACTTCGCGTTGTGCCCCGTGATGTAGAACTGGCCGGGGCCGTCCATATGGATGCTCGTGGCGGTCGCTGCCGCGAGTGCGCGATGGCACATGGTCACGAACTCGGAGCAGCGCGCATCCCCGGTGCGCGCATTCGCGAATACTTCTTCCGGCTCGAGATCGAGAAACCGCAAACGCATCGACCGATGACCCAGGATTCCTTCCAGGTGGCCCCGGCCGCCGCAGCCGCATAGGTTTTCTTTGGGATCGAGCGTCACGACAGAGTGCCCGCCTTCCCACACTCCTTCGCGCCAGGGATAACGCCCGAAGCCTACGCCGTTGCCAAGCGTCCATACGCGAATGAGTTTTTGCAGCTTGTCCCGCGTAGCAGCAATGCCCGCTGCCATCGCGTCGGCGTCATTGAAGACGCGCACTGGAGCGGATACGCCGCGCGCCGAGAGCGCCGCCTGCAAATTGAAACCTTTCACCTGATGCAGGTTGGGAGAGTCCTCGATGATTCCGTTGCTAATCACTCCGGGAAAACCGAGCCCGATGGCATGGATCTTCTGGCCCTTGGATGCGGCGTCGATTTGCTGCCGGATGCAGTCGCCGATGTTTTCCGCGGGCATGGCTTGCAGCGCGTCGAGCGAAGTACCTTTCTCTGGGTAAAGGTTGACGGGGCCGGCGAGTTGGTTATTCTCAACCAGGCCGACCGCGATGTGTTCCATTACGAGTACGCCGACAGATTTGGGCATGGTGGCCGTTTACCTCAGTTTGTTAAGGCCGTTGAACGCCGCGGCTTTGTAGCACTCCGCAAGCGTCGGATAGTTGAAGACGGCGTCCGCGAAATACTCGACGGTTCCCTTGAATGCAAAAACAGCTTGCCCAATATGGAGCAGTTCGGAGGCGCCTTCTCCCACGATGTGCACGCCGAGCAGCTCTTTGGAATCGGGGTCGAAAATTAACTTTAGACGCCCAGTAGTGTCTCCGCGAATCTGGCCGCGCGCTATTTCCCTGAAAAAAGCGATGCCCACTTCGTAGGGAACGCCCTCTTCGGTCAGTTGCTCCTCGGTTTTGCCGATGAAGGAAATTTCCGGAATGGTGTAAATGCC
>Ga0209526_10000545_pt1 | contig 24597 bp, 25 predicted proteins | sample JacPinW_OM2H0_M1_FD_188566 | JGI IMG/M metagenome (GOLD analysis project Ga0209526, IMG submission 188566) | Forest soil microbial communities from Algoma, Ontario, Canada - Jack Pine, Ontario site 1_JW_OM2H0_M1 (SPAdes) (version 2) | ecosystem: Environmental > Terrestrial > Soil > Boreal... | reverse complement strand
TGATCGTCGAAAATGTCACTGGGGCGAGTGGCACAACTGGCACCTTGCATGTCGCCAAATCCACACCGGATGGTTATCAGTTCGTGCTTGGCGACAACGGGACCTTTGCGATCAACCAGACAGCCCAGAAGAGGCCGCTCTATAACGCGCTGACCGACTTTGAGCCCGTGGGCCTCATCGCCGAGTTGCCATTGCTGCTTGCCACTCGCAAGGACCTGCCGGTCGACAATCTCGGAGAATTCATCGCCTACGCCAAGGCCAACCAGACGAGAATGCAATATGGTTCGGCAGGTGTCGGCACTGGACCGCATCTCGCCTGCGTCATGCTAAGTTCGGCGATAGGTGTCGACGTTACACACATTACGTATCGCGGCGGCGGGCCGGCCATGCAAGACCTGATCGCTGGGCGAATTGATTATCTATGCCCCATCATCACGACGGCGCTGCCTCAGATCGAGGGCGAGAAGGTGAAGGTGATCGCGAACCTCGGAAAGAACCGCTCTTCATTCCTTCCCAACCTCGCTAGCGCGCACGAGCAAGGCCTCGATGTCGATGCGAACTTTTGGCTGGCGTTCTTTTTGCCTAAAGGCACGCCCGCGCCCATCGTGAACCGCCTCCACGATGCTTTCGTCGCGGCAATCGAGTCACCGTCGGTGGAGGCGCGCATGCGTGAAGTGGGCACCGAAGTTGTATCACGCGAGCGTCGTTCGCCGGAATATCTGCAAAAATTCGTCGCGAGCGAAATCGAGAAATGGGCCGGGCCGATCAAGGCAAGCGGGGTGTCGATGGATTGAGGGCGATATTCTGCCGTGAGTCCTTCGCGGCCAGGTCGAGCCAGTCCCCGGTGCCGTTAACCATGCTCCCCGATCTCGTTTGACGAACAACCAGTGCCGACGCTCGATTCCGCGCCCAACAGCGCGAGTTTGGTCCATGCGTTGCATGCTATGCGGTGAGGAGATGCGTCTGGTGCGGGCCGTCCGGGACGAGGCATTGCTCGTGCCGGGGTTCGAGCACCACATCTTAAGCTGCCCCTCCTGCCATGACGAAGAAACACGCCTGGTGTTCATCGACCAGGCGGCGCCTTTATCACCTTCCGCCGGAACGGGCGAGCTCAAGGCGGACCTGCTCGATGTGCGGCTACCGCCCACCGCCGCTGCTGGACCCGAGCATGAAGCACCGAAAGAGATCACGATCGTCCGGTCAGAAAAGATGCTGCCAATCGAGAGTCTGCCACCGGCATCACCCCCTTCTCTGCTGCCAAAGTCCCGAACCGCCGCTTCTCCGAGTTCGACAGTTTGGGGCCGCAGAGCCGAGCTGCATCGTGCGCGCTGGGCGCTGTTGTGTGGCCGCCTCGGGCTGCGGCTCGCAAGCAGGAAGCCGGATACGCCCACAGGAAGCTGACTTTCCCGTAACCAATCACCTTTGATTTCGGCGAGGAGCGGCCGTTAGCGGCCCCCTCCGTTATCGCGGCTGGCCGTCGTCAAATTTGCGATCGAGAATCTCGCCCAGCGTGACATACTGGAAGCCGTTGAGGCGCCCGATCGGGTCGAGCTTGCGCATGTCGATGTAACCGTTGGTCATGCAGGCCTCGTCCACATGGAAATAGACGATCTCGCCGATAACGAGCGGGTGGCGGTTGGGGCCGAGCTCGATCACCTGGTGCAACCTGCACTCGAGCTGAATGGGCGCCTCTGCGACCCGCGGCGCTCTGATCTTCACCGCCGGGATCGCGGTGAGGCCGGTCTTGTCAAATTCGCTTTCGTCTTCCGGAAAGCCGTTCGCCGAGTCCACCATCTCCTTCCACACCGGCGCGGTGACGACGTTCACGCAGAACTCCTGCGTCTCGCGGATGTTGCGCAGGGTGTGCTTCTCGCTTCGATCGGGATTGCGCGCGATCGTCAGCGAGACCATGGGCGGTATGACGCACACCACTGTGAAGAAGGAAAACGGCGCGAGATTCGTCCGGCCTGCGGGGCTGATGGTGGAGGCCCAGCCGATCGGACGCGGGACCACCGCGCCGGTGAGGAGCCGGTAAACCGCACGCCGTTCGATCGCCGCGGGATCGTATTCGAGATAATCAGTCATCGGCGCGGTGCTCTATCGAGGGGCGGGCGCAGGCAGTTCCGGTCTACGGCGTCGCACTGTCATTTATTTCGTGAGAAGATACCACGTTGGGCAGGGATACCGTAGTCCGAATGACCAAAGCGCAACGGCCATGCCTTATCGCCAGACAGAAAGAGTCATACGCAGGCTTTCCGCGCGCCGGGAAGCCATCCTCGCGGCGGCTTGCGCCGCGTTGGCTGAGCAGGGAATCGCCGCCGTACAGATCATCCCCGTTGCCCAGCGCGCGGGCATCGCCGCCGGCACGGTGTATCGCTATTTCCCCTCGAAAGCCGATCTCCTCGCCGCGGTCGTGAGAATGGTTTCCGAACAGGAAATCGCAGCACTCGATCAGGCGGCCGCACAAGCGCCAGGCCCGCTCTCCGCGCTCGCGGCCGCGGTCACGACATTTGCCGCGCGCGCCATCTCGCGGCGCAGGCTCGTGCTCGCCCTCATGACCCAACCGGGCGAGCCGGAGCTCGAAACCGTTATCCTGTCTTTTCGTCGCGCCGTTGCCGGCTCGTTCGAAAAACTCATCCGTGCAGCAGTTGGAGCGCAGCATTTGCAAGATCAGGACGCTGCTGTTGCAGCAACGGCCCTGCTTGGGGCAGTCATGGAAGGCTTGATCGGTCCGCTCGCGCCGCCCTGCCATGATCGGGCGCAGATGCGCGCGCAGGTGCAGGCGCTGACGCTATTCGGATTGCGCGCGCTCGCAGTGCCCGACGCACGCGCTCGCGGTCTTGTCGTGCACACAACCGTGCCGCCCAAATGCTGACAGACGTGCGTAGGGCGGGTTAATTTAAGGCGTCTTCGCCGTAACCCGCCGTCTTGCTGGATGTGCGGCGGATTACGCTACGCTAATCCGTCCTACGTGCCGCCCAAATGCTGACCGACGTGTGCGAGGTCGTTTGGCTGGCTTGTCACCCACTCTCGGCTGCTGCTTGCGAGGCAAGCATGCGCTTCGTCGCTTCAAGATCGACGAGCGGGTAGGTATCAAAATGCGCGGGAATGATGTCCGCCCATTCGTTCAGAATGAGATGCAGGGCCTCGTTGCTCGCCACATCAAAGACCGCAACGGCGCCGCGCCCGGCGCGGGCATAGACGTGCCGGCAGATACCGCTCTCCTGGTAACTGGCGATCCACGGCCAGAATGACTGCCGGCTGCTCGCAACTTTGGCGGGTCGCTCGGGCCGCGGCGTGGAAACGACGAGAAAGAGCATGGTTCTTGTTCACTACCTCGCGATCATGCCTTGACGCAACAGACCCGTCTGTTCCCAACTGATCGTGCACCCATCGATGGAGAGATCCGTGATTAATCATCCCGTTGTCTCGCGCGAGCAATGGCTTGCCGCGCGCATCAAACATCTTGCGGAAGAGAAGGAATTCACCAGAAGACGCGACGAGCTCAATCGTCGGCGACGCGAGCTGCCGTGGGTCAAGATCGACGATTACGTCTTCGACGGCCCCGTGGGCAAGGTCAACCTCTCCGATCTCTTCCGCGGCAAGTCGCAGCTCATCATCTACCATCTGATGTTCCACCCAGACTGGGAGAGCGCCTGCAAGAGCTGCTCCTTCTGGGCCGACAATTTCGAGCGGGTGGTGATCCACTTGCGCGGCCGTGACGTCAACCTTGCGGCAGTCTCTCGCGCGCCGATCGAAAAGCTCGAAGCGTTCAGGACAAGAATGGGCTGGACCTTCGAATGGGTCTCCTGCGGAGCCGAAGGCATCTTCAATCATGACTTCGGCGCCTATCTTACCAAGGAAGAGATCGCCAAGGGCGGCAACAATTCCAATTACGGCACCCGCCGTTTCACGATCGAAGACGTCCCCGTGATCAGTGTGTTCTTCAAGGACGAAGACGGCGTCCTCTATCACACCTATTCCAGCTATTCGCGCGGCCTCGACATGCTCAACGGCGCCTATCACTACCTCGACATCGCGCCCAAAGGCCGCGACGAGGACAAGCTCACATATCACATGGAGTGGGTGCGCCTGCGCGATGAATACGTATGAGCTTATTGCAGCGTCGCCACGCTGATCCATTCCGTCACGGCGCGCAACGCAGCGTCGCGGCTCTTGCCGGCGCCGTGCGCGTCAAACACCGCGAGTTGAGCGTCGGCAGAGGTGCCGGAGCCGACAATGGCGCGGCAGCGGCCGATCTCGGCGGTGCAGTTGAGCGCCGCCGCGTCGGTCGCCGTCTCCTCGATGGTGCGCTCGAGCATGTCGGCAACGGTGATCCCGCCGTCCTCGGTCACGAAAACGGCGTTCACGCCATGGCGCTGCGCCTGCCATTTGTTCTCGATCACGAGCGCGCGTTGCACCGCATTGAGCCCGGCGTTGCACGAGCGGTTGAGGGAAAGATGACGCGCAATGGTGCGATAGAGCGCCGCAATGGCAATCGTATCCTCGACCAGCGTGCAGCTGTCGGGCGCGCGCAGCTCCAGCGTCGGATTGACCAGCGACGGGCGGATGGCCCACCAGATGAAGCTCGAATCCTGGATGACGCCGGCGCGCACCAGTGCGCTCACATAGGCATCGAATTCCTCGCGCGTGCGGAAGAGCTCAGGCACGCCGGTGCGGGGCAGCTCGTCGTAGGCGGCAAGCCGGTAACCTTTCAAGCCGGTGCGGCGCCTCTGCCAGAACGGCGAGGACGTCGAGAGTGCAAGAAAGAGCGGAAGATACGGCAGCATCCGGTACATGACGTCGACCCGGTCATTGGCATCCGGCAGCTCCACATGCACGTGCATCCCGCACAGGAGATCGCGCCGCCCGATCATTTGCAGATCGTGCATCACGATGTCGTAGCGCTTCTTCGGCGTCGGTTGCGCACCGGGCCACAGCGCGCTCGGATGCGTGCCGGCGGCGAGAATGCAATAGCCATGCTGGGCAGCGACCGTCGATACGATTCGCCGCAGCTCCCGCAGCTCGCGACCGGCATCGCGCATGCTGACGTGCGGCGACGATTGCACCTCGATCTGGGGCTGCAGGAATTCCTGCGAGATTCGTCCTTTCGTCGCGCGTTTTGCAGCCTCGAAGAAAGCGAGTGGAACATCGCCGGCGAGGAGCTTGCTCCTGGCATCGACCAGGAAATATTCCTCTTCAAGTCCAAACGGGAAAGCGGCCGTCATCCGTTAGCTCTCCCGTCCGTTTTGCGCGCGAGCGAATGCGGCAGTGCTGACGCCAGAACACAGAAACGGCGTCAGCGCGAAACGCACGAAATCAACTCGGAAAGCGGCTAGACAACGCCGGTCGGACTTTCAAAGTTCCATCGAAATATCAGAAGCCGTCCAGCTACTTGGCGGTGCCGGCGTGCTCAATGCGACATCAGCGCGGGCAGCGTCATGGAGCCGAGGATTCCGCGCGTGACCCCGCCGAGCACAAATTCGCGCAGGCGCGAATGGCCGTAGCCGCCCATCACCATGAAGTCCGCGCCGCTGTCGGCGGCGTAGGAGAGAATGACGTTTTCGATACCGATGTCGCCCCGCGTGGTGCGCTCTGCCCGTGCGGAAATCCCGTGACGCGCGAGATGCGCGATCATATCGACGCCCGCAATCTCGTCCTGCTTGCGGTCCTCGCCGACCATGAGCAGCTCGACCGCCTTTGCGCGTTCGAGAAATGGCATGGCATCGGCAATGGCGCGCGCGGCGGTGCGGCTGCCGTCCCAGCATGCCAGCACGCGGTCGAGCTTGAGCCCTTCCTTCTGAATATAGGGGACCATGATCACGGGACGCCCCGATTCAAACAGTGCCGCCTCGATCATGAGCTGTTCGGACGCGCCGCCCTCGCGTCTCGCCTGGCCCGCGACGGCAAGATCGAAGCGGCGCGCGATAGCGCCGAATATTGTGGCAGCACCGCCCAGGTTTGCGTCAATGACGCGCGTCTGAGCCGGAATTCCTGCAGCCTTGGCGCTTGCTGCAAAGCGCTCGGTCGCCGTCTTTGCCGCCTTGCTGTTCTCCTCGCGCTGCATCTCAATCATCTCGATCGGGACGCTGCCCATGACGCCGTCGGGAATCACTGCATCGAAAACGAACGCGATGCCCGTGATCTGTGCGTCAAACGCTCTGGCGACCGAGATTGCATAGTCGACTGCAAAATCCTGCGAATGTCCGCCGGCGAGATTGACGACAATATCCTTGATCATTTCTTCTGACCGTCCGGCCCGAATTGCTTGAGATAGGCCCAGAGATCGGCAATGTCCTTGTTGTTCTTGATGCCGGCAAATGCCATTTTGGTACCCTTTATGGTCTGCGTGGGAGACTGAATGTAAGGCACGAACGCGCTCTCGGTCCAGGTAATCGCCGAGTTCTTGTTCGCTTCGGTATAGTTATAACCCTCGTAGGTGCCTGCCTTGCGGCCATCAATGCCGTTGAGCGGAGGACCGAGTTTGACCTTCGCCGCCGGCCCCACGTCATGACAGGGCAGACACAGTTTCCGAAACACCTGCTCGCCCGCCGCGGCGTCCTGCGCCCGGGCGATCCCTGCCGAAGCCGCAAGCATGATCAGGACCATCAGCCAGGCCTGCATCCAATTCCTCCTACGGTGTCAATTTCTAACGTATTACCGTATATCACCCTACTGAGCATGCCCGCCGCAACGGGCAGAATTGAGACTCAAAGGAAAGTGTCTTGTCGCTTAGCTTGCCCGCTCCCGATGCATCGGTGCTCGCCCGCCGGGCACAAATCGTGGCCGCGCTGCGGGCAATCGTGCCCGGAGAAGGCGTCATCGCGGGCGAGCGGGAAATGCGCCCTTATGAGTCCGACGGGCTGACCGCCTATCGCCAGCTTCCAATGGTGGTGGTGCTGCCCGATACCGCCGCGCAGGCGAGCCGGGTGCTGAAATTCTGTCATGAGCACGGCATCAAGGTCGTGCCCCGCGGAGCCGGCACCTCGCTGTCCGGCGGCGCCTTGCCGCTTGCGGATGGGATCCTGCTTGGGATGGCCAAGTTCAATCGCATCCGGGAGATCGATTTCGAAAACCGGGTCGCCGTGGTCGAGCCCGGTGTGACCAACCTTGCAGTGACGCAGGCGGTCGAACATGCCGGATTCTATTATGCGCCCGATCCATCCTCCCAGATCGCTTGCACCATCGGCGGCAATGTGGCCGAGAACTCGGGCGGGGTGCATTGCCTCAAATATGGCCTGACCACAAACAACGTGCTGGGCTGCGAATTGGTGCTCATCGACGGCGAGATTATACGCCTCGGCGGCAAGCACCTCGATGCCGGTGGTTACGACCTGCTCGGCGTCATCACGGGGTCCGAGGGGCTATTGGGCGTGGTGACGGAAATCACCGTTCGAATTCTGAAAAAGCCGGAGCGGGCCCGCGCCGTGCTGGTGGGTTTCGCATCCGCCGAGAATGCCGGTGAATGCGTGAGCAAGATCATTGCAGCCGGCATCATCCCCGCCGGAATGGAAATGATGGACCGGCCGGCCATCCACGCGGTCGAGCAGTTCGTGCATGCGGGCTACCCCCTCGACGTCGAAGCGCTGCTGATCGTGGAAGCAGACGGTCCACAACCCGAGGTCGATCATCTCATCGGGCGGATCAGCTCGATCGCGAATTCCTGCGCCGCCGTGACCTGCCGCATCTCCAATTCAGAGGAAGAAAGGCTGTTGTTCTGGGCAGGGCGAAAGGCAGCTTTTCCGGCCGTCGGCCGCATCTCGCCCGACTATTACTGCATGGACGGTACTATTCCGCGTGCCAGGCTGCCGCAGGTGCTCGGCCGGATGCGAGAACTGTCTGCGGAATACGGTCTGGGAATTGCGAATGTCTTCCACGCCGGGGACGGCAACCTGCATCCCCTGATTCTGTATGATGCCAACAAGCCGGGTGAACTCGAACGCGCGGAGAAGTTCGGGGCTGACATCCTCAAGCTTTGCGTCGAAGTCGGGGGCGTGCTCACGGGAGAGCACGGGGTCGGCGTGGAAAAGCGCGATCTCATGCCGGTGATGTTTTCCGAAATCGATCTCGCTCAGCAACAGCGCCTGAAATGCGCTTTCGATGCCAAGGGGCTGCTCAATCCCGGCAAGGTTTTTCCGACGCTGCACCGATGCGCCGAGCTCGGACGCATGCATGTTCACGCCGGGCGCGTGCCGTTTCCCGGCATCGAACGGTTTTGACCAGCCGGGGCGATGACCGACGCGATCAAAGCGCGCGATGCCAAGGACGTCGAGCAAGCGGTGCAATGGGCACTTGCCGAGGGCAAGACGCTGGAACTGATGGGGGCGGGCTCAAAGCGCGCAATCGGACGGCCCAGTCAGACCGACATCTCGCTCGACCTCTGTGGGCTCTCCGGCATTTCGCTTTACGAGCCGCAGGAGCTGGTGCTTTCGGCGAAAGCCGCAACGCCGCTCGCGGAGATCGAAGCGTTGGTGGCTTCAAAGGGCCAGCAGCTCGCGTTCGAGCCTATGGATTGCGGGCCTATTCTCGGTCATTCCAGCGGGGCTACGCTTGGCGGCACGCTCGCTGCAAATCTGTCCGGACCCCGGCGCATCAAGGCAGGCGCCGCACGCGATCATTTCCTGGGTTTTACCGCGGTGTCCGGACGGGGAGAGAGCTTCAAGTCCGGCGGGCGGGTCGTCAAGAATGTCACGGGCTATGACCTCTGCAAGCTGATGGCGGGCTCCTGGGGCACGCTCGCCGCGCTGACCGAGGTCACGATCAAGATCTTGCCTGCGCCGGAAACCGAGGAGACGGTTCTCCTGCGCGGGCTTGCGCCGGAGCGAGCAGTTGCGGCGATGACGGCGGCCATGGCGTCCGGCGCCGATGTATCGGGAGCCGCGCACCTGCCACGCGGTCTCACCGCACGCATTCCCGTGCGCGAGATTGCCGGCGCGGCCGACGCCGTGACAGCGCTGCGGCTGGAAGGCTTCGCGCCCTCGGTTGCCTATCGCGCGCAAAGCCTGGAGACGCTGGTCAAATCTTTCGGCGAGGCCGCCCGAGCGGGTCCGGTTGTTTCACGCGCTCTGTGGCAGGCTATTCGCGACGCGACACCGTTTGCGTCCAGCGGGGAGGGGCCGCAACGTCCGCTCTGGCGCATTTCGACCGTGGCGAGCCGCGGGGCGGAGCTTGCCGCAACCGTTGCCAAGGCGCTGGACAGCGAGGTGTTGTTCGACTGGTCCGGCGGGCTGTTGTGGCTTTCCGTCGGTGGAACCGATGATGCGGGTGCCGCCGTGATTGGCCGTGCGGTGGCGCAGATCGGCGGGCATGCAACGCTTATGCGCGCCTCGAGTGGCGTGCGCGCCGCTGTTGCGGTTTTTTCTGCTCAGGATCCCGTGCTTGGCGCCTTGACGCGGCGCGTGAAGGAAGGCTTCGATCCCAAACGGGTGCTCAATCCAGGGCGCATGTGGGCCGGGGTGTGATCACGCCGGTGCCATCGCTATAACGGCGTTAGCATGCAGACTTCCTTTACGCTCGCCCAGCTCGCGAATCCCGATATTGCCGAAGCAGAGCGAATCCTGCGCACCTGCGTGCATTGCGGCTTTTGTACTGCGACCTGTCCTACTTACGTGCTGCTGGGGGACGAGCTCGATTCCCCGCGCGGGCGCATCTACCTGATCAAGGATATGCTTGAGAACGGCAGGGACGCCACGCCTGACGTCGTCAAGCACATCGATCGCTGCCTCTCCTGCCTTGCCTGCATGACCACTTGTCCCTCGGGCGTGCATTACATGCACCTCGTGGATCACGCACGCGCGCACATCGAGACAACCTATCGTCGGCCGCCGGTCGAGCGCCTTTTCCGATCTCTGCTCGCGCAAGTTCTCCCCCATAACGGCCGCTTGCGGTTCGCGCTTGCGGCGGCGCGGATGGGCAAGCCGTTTGCCGGGCTGTTCGCCGCGCTTGGACTGGGACCGATCGCCGCCATGTTGCGGCTTGCTCCGGAGCGTTTGCCGGCGCGGGGCGAACGCCAACGGGGGTTCCAGCCCTTGGGTCCGCGCAAAGGGCGCGTAGCCCTTCTGACGGGTTGTGTAAGTCCTGTCATTGATCCTTCCATCAATGCGGCCGCCATTCGCCTGCTCACGCGCCATGGCATCGAAGTCATCGTTGCCGACGAGGGTTGTTGCGGCGCCTTGGTCCATCACCTCGGCCGCGCGAGCGAGGCCCGCGTCGACGCCCGGCGCCAGACCGATGCCTGGACAAGCGAGATCGAGGGCAAGGGGCTGGATGCGATCGTTGTTACGGCGTCCGGCTGCGGCACGACGCTCAAGGACTATGGCTTCATGCTGCGCACCGACAAGGCCTACGCCGAGAAGGCTGGCCGCGTCTCGCGTCTTGCCCTGGACATCACGGAATACCTCGGCCGCCTCCCGCTCTCGCCCGGCCGCGAGCATCAGGGGGCCGTAGTCGCCTATCATGCAGCATGCTCGCTCCAGCACGGTCAGAAAATTTCACGTGCACCGAAAGAATTACTTTCCAACTTGGGATTCGTCGTTAAAGATATAGCGGAGACTCATTTGTGCTGTGGCTCGGCTGGCACCTACAATATCCTTCAGCCGGAGCTTGCGGGGAGGTTGCGCGAACGCAAAGTCGCGAATATCGAAAAGGTCAAGCCGGATGTGATCGCAGCCGGCAACATCGGCTGCATCACACAGATTGCAGCGGGCACGGCTATCCCGGTGGTCCACACCGTCGAGCTGATCGACTGGGCAACCGGGGGACGCAAGCCCGAGGCGCTCGCCGGGAAAAGGCTTGCCGCCCTGGCAGGCAGTCGTGGCGACGAGAGAGTGGAGGTGTTGAATGGCAACAAGTCTGAGCCGCAACCGATCGGGAGGCATTGATGGCTAAGAAAGCGAAGAAGTCCAAGTCAAAGGCGAAAAAGGCAAAGAAAGCCGCTCCGTCGCGCAAAAAGACGCGTGCCGGCGCGAAAAAAGGTGCCGCGAAGAAATCTTCTGCAAAGAAGACGGCCCGCAAGCCGGCAAGGAAGGCGCCTGCGCGCGCCCCCGCTCCGCCTGCTCCGGCCGCGCCCGAGCCGTTCTCCCCGTTCACGGGGGGTGGAGGCATGGGCGGCTCTGACGAGCACGGCTCCTCTTAAGTCCGCTGCGGGCAGAAATTCGATTTTCCGGTAGGGGAGGGACTGCACCCGCCCCTACTGCTCTCCTGCTCCATCGCGATCAAATGCGCGGCCGTGCTTGCGACCGCCAATGGCGGTGATCAGGATCACTCCGCCGCGACCTGATGGGCTTGCTTCTGCACATCGAGATTGACGAGTTGGAGCGGGGAGTCGGTTTCCGCAAGCATGTCCCAGCTCTTGAGCCACTCATAGGTACGCTGCATCTCATCGAGCGGGATCGGCGCGGGGTCGCAAAGCACGACGCGTCCCTCCCGCAGATCATCCGGCTTTAGTGCTGCGATCTCCGGGTCCTTCTCTTTGTGGTAATCGATGAAATAGTGAAGGTAGGCGCGCTTGTCGGCGTTTATCCGGCGCACCGCTTCGCGCACGGCGCGGTTGAAGGCGGCATAGGTTTCGGCGTCGACCTTGTCCGAGGCAACCTCGGTGCCGTGGTAGAAGGCTTCACAGATCAGCCGGCAACCCTTCTTCTCCGCGAGCGTCACATAAGGCTCCGTCAGGGTGGTGGCTTCAATCACGCCCCCCAACATGGCGTCCAGGCGGTGCCGTGAGCCGGTGGCCGCCTGGCACACCTTGATGAGGTGACGGGGCAGAAATCCCTCGAGCATGTGCAGCGCGAGATAATGGGTGCCGAAATAGAACGGCACCCCCACCGTGCGGCCGGCCAGCTGCTGGGCAGTGTAGACCGGCGAGTCGGGCCGCACGGCAATGGCCGCATAGGTGACGATGCCGCGCCGGCCGACTTGGCGGCTACCGACTTTGGTATCCTGGACGCGGCAATAATTGCCCCATTCACAGGCGTTATACATATCCGCCTGTCCCTGCTCGAAGAGCTTGCCGTGGCTCGAGAAGGGGTCGAGGTCCTTCGGGCTGGCCACGTTCACGTCGGTCTTGTACTGGGTATCGCGGTCGCGATCGGCCCATTCGATCGTGAGCCCCTCCTTGGCAAACAGGCCCTCATCATAGGCCACCAGTTCCGGCAGTCCCTGGAAGGGGGCGGTGGTTTCCAAGACCAATTTTTTCATGGGACGCGGCTCCTTGCGGTGCAATGCGGGGGACATCCTAGCATAGCAGAATCTGGCGATGAATGTGCCGATATGCGAACCGAACGCGCAATCCAGCCGCGCAGTTCACCGCAGCTCCGCGATATTCGACGAATAGGACGATGAATTGACGTGGACGTAAAAATGAGTCATCATTCGGGCTTCGCAAAATCGTGACCGGGGGTACGCATGGAGCGCATACGGTTTCCGATTGATGGCGTGACCTATCATACTGCCGAGGAAACCGACGACTATCGGCGCAGCGGCTCATGGATCTGGACGACGCTTGGCGAGATGTTGCGCGATGCCGCGTGTGAGAAGCCAGACGTGACCTATATCGCTGCCGATGACGGCAGCCTGACGTTCTCCGAGGTGGACGCGCTTTCCGAATCGCTCGCCGCCTCGCTGCTCGACATCGGCTTGCAGCCGGGCGACCGGGCCATTTTCCAGGTCGGCACCGTCAAGGAGATTGTCGTCGCCCTGTTCGGATGTTTCAAGGCATCGGTCATTCCGGTTTGCACTTTGCCGCAGTACCGCGAGATCGAGATCGGCCAGTTGGCGGAATTGTCCGGAGCCAAAGCCTATTTTGTGCAGGGCGATTTCAGTCCGGCCTTCAATCTCGCTGCATTCGCGCGCCAGATGATGAAGGAGCACAAGAATCTGACGACGTTGATCGTTACGAGGGGAGATGCCAATCCCGGCGAGCACGATCTCGTCGACTTGGCGACCCGCTATTCGCGCGATCTAGCGCGCGCCAGGACGCGGTCCGCTGATCCGCTGCCCGGTGACGTGGCCTTGTTCCAGCTGTCGGGAGGCTCGACCGGCGTGCCGAAGATCATTCCGCGGATGCATATGGAATATCTGGGCTCCAGCGAGTCCTGGAATGTCCGGCACGGTTTGGGTGGAGATGACGTTTCACTATGGGCGCTGCCGCTCATCCACAATGCCGGCATGTTGGTGATGCTGGTCCCATCGCTGATCTCACGACGCAAACTCGTGATCCAGTCGAAGTTCGAGGTGGACGCCTTTCTTCGCGCCATCGAGAAACACCGCGTGACCTATACCGGCAGCATCGGCCCGATTGCGCCGCGCATCGTCGAATGTTCGAATATCGACGGGTATGACCTCAGCTCCATGCGGCTCCTCTTCACTATCTCTCGGGCGGAGGCGGTGCAGCAGAAGACCGGGATCGAAAGCCATCAAATCTATGGCATTACCGAGGGCATGCTCATGACCACCCGGCCGGGCGACACCGAGGCGGCGCGCTACGGAACGCTCGGCTGGCCGACTGGCATTGACGATGAGGCTTGCGTGCTCAAGCCCGCAAGCGAGCAGCCTGCTGCGCCTGGCGAGACCGGCGAGCTGTGTTTTCGCGGTGCGCACAGCCTGCGGGCCTATTTCAATGCCCCGGCGATCACCGCCGAAAGCTTCTCGTCGAATGGTTTCTTCCGGACCGGCGACCTTGTACGCACCGTTCGTATCGACGGGCGCGATCACTACATCTTTGAAGGCCGCATGAAGGACAACATCAATCGCGGCGGAGAGAAATTCGGCGCTGAAGAAGTCGAAAACATCATCGTGCGCCATCCGGCAGTCAACGATGTGCGGGTGGTGGCGATGCCTGATCCGTTCTTCGGCGAGAAAGCCTGCGCCTTTATTATTCCAAGACCAGGCCAAGCGGTGCCGTCGGTCAATGCGCTTGGAGATTTCCTGCAGGGCCAGGGGCTGGCGAAGTTCAAGCTCCCGGAACGAGTGGAGGCGATCGCCGAATTCCCCGTCACGCGGGTGGGTAAGGTCGACAAGCAGGCGCTGCGCCGGATGATCTCGGATACACTGGCGCGCGGGGCGGCCGAATCTTCCAAGGTGGCTTGATATACCGACCCGATCGGGTTCAGCCACGACGTAGCCCCGGAGCAGACCTGCAATGCCGGCAGCGGCACGATCCACCAAGTCGGCTTCGCCGACAGCGATGGGAAAGTCGAAGAAGCAGGCTCTCCGGCTCAAGGTGCTGGAGGCGGCGGCAAAGCTGTTCGCACAGCGCGGGTTCGGCGGCACCAACCTGCAGGACATCGCGGATTCGCTCGGGATAAGCCGCCCAGCACTCTATTATTATTTCAAAAGCAAAGAGGAGATCCTGGCCTCCTTTGTCGACGAGGTGACCGTCTTCTCGGGTCATCAGGCGACCGAGCTTGCGGCAAAGGTTGACTTCAATCCGAGTGAAACCCTGCGGCAGATGGCCTTCAACCATTGCAAGTGGCTGCTCGAGCACACGGTGGAATTTCGTGTGGTGGACCGCACCGAAAACGATCTGCCGACCGCGACGCGGCGGGTTCATGACAAGGCCAAGCGGGCGTTGCTCGACAACTTTTCCCGGACCATCGAGCGCGGCATCGAGCTCGGTCATTTCCGTCCGATCGACGCAAAGGTCGCCGCGTTCTCGATCATCGGGATGTGCAACTGGACGGCATGGTGGTTCGTGCCGGATGGGCGCGTGCCGCTCGAAGGGGTTGCGAACGCCATCGCCGATTTTGCGGTTGCCGGGCTGCGCCAGGGCGACAACGTCCTGCCGCGGGAATTCGGGGCCGAGGATGCGTTACGGCGGCTCAAGGACGACGTCGCCCATCTGGAGCGGATCATCCGCCGCTCGGCCAAGCCCCGCTGACCGCAAAAATTCCCTCTCGACATCTGCGTAAAAAAATTGTCTAATGTGTCGATAAAGGCGATGCCGGAATGGAGGGTTGAGCCGTGTCCTTGTCTGCAACTGCGCGCGCCCCGGCGGGGCCGGAGGCGGTAACCGCGGGCTTCCTCAACACCGACTGGAGCCCTCGCGACGTCCCCGACGGGACGGTGACGCGCAACGTCGTGCTGCGGACGGCCGACAACGCCGCCGTGACCGGAAGCCTTTATATGCGCGGCAAGCCGGATACCGTCGTTTGCGTGATGCACCCACGCGAGTTCATGGCCTGCCACTATCTCATCCCCGACATTGTCGAGGCCGGCTGCGCGGCCTGGTCGCAAGGCTCGCGCTCAGTCGGCAATGATCTGCGGCTCGAGCACGAGCTCGCGCTCTTCGACGTCGCCGCCGGTTTGGATTTCCTGCGCAGCCAGCATTTCAGGAAGATCGTGCTGCTCGGCAATTCCGGCGGCGCCAGCCTCTACGCGTTTTACGTTCAGCAATCTGCCCTGGAGGGGAGCCGCCGGTTGGCGCGCACGCCCGGCGGCCGGCCGACGAACCTCGACACCCTGGCCATGCCGGAAATCGACGGCTTCGTGTTCGTTGCGCCGCATCCAGGCCAGGGGCTGCTGTTGATGGGTTGCATCGATCCCTCGGTAACCGACGAGCACGATCCGCTCTCTGTCGATTCCTCGCTCGACCCGCTCGATGCGAAAAACGGATTTGCCGAGCCGCCGGCTTCCTCGAAGTATTCGCCGGAGTTTCTGGAGCGCTACCGCGCCGGGCAGCGGGCGCGGGTCGCCAAGCTCGATGCCATTGCAAAGGACCTGATCGCGGCGCGGATGGAGGCGCGCAAGAAAGCCAAGAACGGCGGCGATGAGCATCTTCGCCGGCGCGGTGCACATACGCCGATCATGACGGTATGGCGTACCGATGCAGATCCGCGGTGCTTCGATCTGTCGATTGACCCATCCGACCGCGGCTATGGCACGTTGTGGGGCAAGGACCCGCGTGCATCGAACTATGGCGCGGTCGGGTTTGCCCGCAACTGCACGCCGGAAGCCTGGCTCTCGACATGGTCCGGCCTGAGCTCGAACGCCGCGCTGGTGAAGACCGTCCCCTCCATCCAGCAGCCGGCCTTGTTGGTCGAGTACACCGGCGACGTGTCGACGTTCCCCAGCGGTGCCAGGGACATCTTTGCCTCGATCGGCGCCTCGCGGAAGTCGCATATTCGCGTGCGCGGCGACCACCACGGCCGCGCGCTGGCGAGAGGCGAGGAGCTCGGGCGCAACATTGCCGGCCGGCAGATCGGTGATTGGCTGCGCGAGCATTTCGTCTGAGCGGCATTCCTCAACCAACAGGCAAGGAACACTACAGTGCTGTTTCATATCGTTGGCGCCGGTCCCGCCGGCCTCTACCTTGCCTATCTGCTCAAGCGTAGCAATCCCGCCCATGCTGTTCGGGTGCTCGAGCAGAATCCCCCGGACGTGACGTTCGGTTTCGGGGTCGTGCTGTCCGGCCGCGCATTGCAGTTTCTCGCCGAGGGCAGCGCCGACGTGGTCGAGCGTCTCAAGCGCAAGATGGAGCACTGGTCCAACCAGCACATCGTGCATCGCGGGCAATGTGTGCTGATCGACGGCAGCTCCTATGCCGCAATCGAGCGGCTGACGCTGCTGCGCGAGCTGCACGGTATATGCAGAGGCGTCGGTGTCGATCTGAGCTTCCAGCACCGCGCGGCGCGTGCGCAAGACCTCGCGGACTGCGACGTTCTGGTGGGTGCCGATGGGGCCAATTCCGCGGTTCGCGACAGTCATCCCGACGAATTCGGAACGCGCGTCCATGATTATCGCAACTACTTCGCCTGGTTCGGCGTCGAACGGCCGTTCGAGGCGCATACGCTGACATTCAAGACGGTCGATGGCGGTGCCTTCGTTGGGCATCATTACCGGTACAAGCCCGGCATGAGCACCTTCGTTGCCGAGGTCGACGCGCCGACATGGGAGAAGTCCGGCATGGCCGCAATGACGGACGACGAGCGTCGTAGCTACATCGAGACAATCTTTGCGGACACGCTCGGCGGCATGCCGCTTGTCAGCAACCGCTCGATCTGGCGACGCTGGCGGCGGATCGACAACGACCGCTGGCACTTCAGGAACATCGTGTTGATCGGCGATGCGCTGCGTACCGCGCATCCGTCCATCGGCTCGGGCACGCGCCTCGCAATGGAGGATGCCATCGCACTGTGGCACGCCTTCGAATCGGAGAAGGACGACGTGCCGGGCGCGTTCCGCGCCTACGAGCGTTCGCGCACGCCGATCCGGAACAAGCTCAATACCGCCATGGAGCTCAGCGTGACCTGGTACGAGCAGATGGCCGGCAAGCTGCGGCTGCCGCCGTACGCCTTTGCCTACGACTACCTGCTGCGGACGAACATCATGAGCGCGGATCGGCTTGCCCGCGAATCGCCCGGCTTCATGCAGCGCTACCGGGCCGAGGCGCTTCGGGCATCGGCATGAGTGCTTTTTGACGAATATGTCCACATATTGACAGTAATGTCAGGCGCGCATACAGTCCGGCATCAATATACGGAGGTTCCCATGATCCGGCCGCTGGAACTCCATCCGAAACTGCACGGGGTCGACCATACGGCGCGACCGACCTGGAAGCTGCGCGAGACCGTGCGTTTCTACCGCGACATCCTCGGGCTGCCCCTCGTGCACTGCATCAGCGCCAAGGGCTGGGGACGCGAGCAGGAAGAGCACGCCGACTTCCTGCATTTCTTCTTTGACAGCGGCAACGCAAGCACGATTGCATTTTTCTACTACATCGGCACCCGGCAGCCGCCCGAGCTGGTCGTGCCGAAGGGATACATGGCGATGGCCAATCACACCGCATGGCGGGTGCAGTCGGAGGCCGAGCTGCTCGACTGGCAGCGGCGGCTGGAAGGCCATGGCGTCAACGTCAGCCAGTTTGTCCGGCACGAGATCATTGAGTCGATCTATTTTCGTGATCCCAACTGGTATCCTCTCGAGATCACGCGCAGCCTGCGCGACGTCGATGAGCCCGACGCGGTGGACGCTACGGCGACCATCGAAGCGGCCATGGAGCTCGAGGACAGCGGCCGCTGGAAGAACATCGAGCAGCTCTGGCGCAACAAGGTGAAATTCGTGCAGGCCCTGCAGGATCAAGCGCGAGCGCCGGCATGAGCGGCTTTTACGTTCTCGACGTTCCGGAATTCTCCTCGCTTTGCAATGCGGCGATGAGATCCGGCCACTGCAAATTGCACCCCAAGCGCGGTCACTATCAGTTCGTGGAATTCGAGAACGAGATCGAGATCCTGCGACGCGACACGCGCATGACCGAGGCGGTCTGGTACGGTTGTCTCACCGGTGGGCTCGACGGGAAGATCGCGCATTTCGACAGCGAGCGGCTCAAGCTTGTCGCGACCAACGAGCCCATCATGGGTCTCGATGACAAGTGAGGAGACCATAGCCCGCAGTGCTCCGAAGGGCATGCGGATCGGCGACCGGTTCTCCAAGCAGGTCGATTTCACGGAAGACTCGATCCGGCAGTTCGCGTCGCTTGTCGGCGACTCAAACCCGCTGCATCACGACGAGGCCGCTGCAGCCGCGTCATCTTTCGGCCGGCTTATCGCCAGTGGAACACAGACGTTCTCGATGATGGTCGCCGCCGTCCCGGATTATCTGGGGAGATGGCGGCCGAATGTCGGGCTCGAAGCATCGGTGCGGATGTTGCGGCCGGTGCGCGCGGGCGATAGCGCGCAGATAGAATGGGAGGTCACCGATATCGCCGAGCAGCCGAAGCTGAAAGGCTGGATCGTGACCGTCAGCGGACGGCTTGTGCGCAATGACGGCGTGATCGCGCTCACCGCGACGTCAAAAAGCCTGGTCTATTGGCCTGGCGTGCGCCCCTGACGTGATCCGCGATGATTGACCGGGCGTTGGATCGACTGGCGCGGATCATCGAGCTCGTGCTGGCGCTCGCCTTCATTCTCGCTGTAGTTCTGAATTTCACGAACGTCATCGGCCGGTACCTGTTCGGGCTTTCCTTGCTCGGCTCCGATGAGGTTCAGGTCTTCATCATGGTGGCGATGACTTTCCTCGGCGCGGTCGTCGTCACCCGCCGCAACGAGCACTTGCGGATGGATGTCCTGGCCAAGCGCGCGCCGGAAGGCGTACGTTTGGTGCTGCGGATCGCCGAGCAGGTCCTGCTGATTGTCCTGGCCGCCTTTGTGCTCTCGCAATCGTACTTCTACGCCGGACAGATGCTCCGGATCGGCCGCACCAGCGACATGGCAGGCGTCCCGATGTGGATTCCCCACGCCTCGGTGACGCTGGGATTTGCCTTGATGCTGCTGATCGCCTGTTGGCGCCTCGCCAGCATCGTCGCCGGGCGCGAGCCCGAGCGCGCGGCGCCAGCCGACGGCAAGGTGTGGGAATGATGTTCGCCCTTGTTGTCGTGCCGGTCGCGCTTCTTCTGATCGGCTTTCCGATCTTCATGGTGCTGCTGGCCGCGGTGACGGTTGCGATCGTATTCTTCATGCACGTGCCGCTCGTTGTCGTGCACCAGAATCTGTTTGGCTCCGTCAACGCCACTCCGTTGCTGGCGGTGCCGTTCTTCATCTATGCGGGCGAGCTGATGGGACGCGGCAGCGTTGCGCAACGGCTGGTCGACTTCGTGCAAGCCGGAGTGGGTTCTGTTCGGGGCAGCCTTGGCGTCACCGCGGTCGGCACCTCGGCGATTTTCGGCGCCATATCCGGCGCCAGCGCCGCGACGGTTGCGACCATCGGCAAGGTCATGGTGCCGGCGATGCGGCGTGCCGGCTATCCGGAGACCTTCACTGCCGGGCTCATCACCGCCGTCGGTGCGATCGACGTGATCATTCCGCCGAGCATTCCAATGATTGTGTATGGCGCGGCGGCGGAGGAATCCGTCGCGCGGCTCTATGCCGCCGGCGTCGTCCCGGGGCTCATGATCGCCGTGATGATCGCGGCCTACGTCGTGTGGCGCGCGAAGCGCGAGAAGTTCGGCGCCGCCGAGCCGTTCGACCTGTCGCGCTTTCTACATGCGGCGGGCCGCAGCATCTGGGCGCTGGGCGCGCCCGTCATCATCCTGGGCGGCATCTACGGCGGCGTTTTCTCGCCGACCGAAGCGGCTGCTGTCGCCTGCGTTTATGCTGCGTTGGTCACTGCCTTCGTGTTTCGCGAGCTGGGCGTGCGCGACATCGTCGAGGCAGCCGCTGCAACCGTGATGTTCACCGGCCAGATCCTCATCATCGTCGCGTGCGCAGGCGTGTTCGCCTGGCTGCTGACGGTGAACCAGGTACCGGCCGCGGTAACCGCCTGGCTGCAATCCCTGCACGTCTCGGCATGGATGCTCCTCCTTGCCATCAACGTGCTGCTCCTGGCGGTCGGCTGCTTCCTCGATCCATTGTCGGCAATCCTGCTGCTCAGCCCTTTGCTGGTGCCGATGGTGAAAGCCGTCGGCATCGATACGGTGCATTTCGGCATCGTCGTGACGGTCAACCTGGCGATCGGCCTGTTCCACCCGCCGTTCGGCATCAACATCTTCGTCGCGCAATCCGTGCTCGGCCTGAAGCTCGAGACGATCTATCGCGGCATCATTCCATTTGTGTTCATCTACCTGATCGCGCTTGCGCTGATCACTTACATCCCGGAAATCTCACTGATCGGCGTGCGCACGCTGCTTGCGAAGGGCTGAACCACAAATCACGACGACAGGGAGGAACCAAGTGATGCAAGTGACCATCAGGCGTCTGGCCATGGCCGGTGTGGCAGCAACCGTGCTTCTTGCCGTCGCGCCCGCGCATGCGCAGCAATTCACGATGAAGCTGTCGCAGCCGACGATCAACGACGTGACCTACGAGTATTTCAAGCGGATGAAGGCCGGCATCGAGCAGCGCTCGGGCGGCAAGATCAAGGTTGACATCTATCCGGCGAACCAGCTCGGGCAGCTTCCCGCCGTTGTGGAAGGCGTGGCGCTTGGCACAATCGAAGCCGCCGCCTCGGCCAATGGATTTTGGATCAGCCTCGAGCCGCGGTTTCAGGTGCTCGACGCGCCGGGCTTGTTCGACAGCGTAAGCCATGGCTTCAAGATGCTCAACGATGCGGACATCCGCGCACGCATGGCGACCTGGGGCGCGGACAAGGGGGTCGAACTGCTTGCCCCCAGCCTCTACAGCCCGTTGATGCTGCTGAGCCATAAGGCCATCCGCGCTGTCACCGACTTCCAGGGACAAAAGATTCGGACCCAAGGCGGCGCACCCATCCAGGTCGAGCCGCTGAAGAAGGTCGGTGCCATCCCGGTATCTTTGCCGCTAGGCGAGGCGCTACCGGCGATTCAGAACAGAACAATCGACGGTATGGTCGGTGCAGCGGCGCCTTATGTTGCGTTCAAGTATTACGATATCGCGAAGCCGATGACCTACCTGCCGGCCACGTTGTTCGCAGCGCCGGTTGTCGTCAACCGTCAGTGGCTGAAATCCTTGGGACCGGAGCTGGAAAAGATCGTTCGCGAGGAATCAGGCAGGGCGGAAGACGTATTCGGCGAATGGAACATCAACGATATCAGCAGCAAGGAAGAGGTCTGGATAAAGAACGGCGGCGAAGTGATTACGATGCCGCCAGAGGAGTCCAAGCGCTATATCGATGTGGTGTCTCCGGTAGCGGCATCGATCCTGTCGGCCAATCCTAAGGTAAAGGAGGACTACGAGGCCTTGCTCGCGGCTGCGAAAAAATACCGTTAGGAACCGAGGGTCAAGTCTAATGATGGCTACCGTGCACCATCATAGCGGACCTTTGATTTTCGCACTGCCGTCAATACAAGAAGTGCGGTTAGAGACCTGAAGGCTTGGCCGAAATCATGAACCCCGTCCAAACTGGATCGCGACCATTCGGTCGCGAGATTGCAAACAGCCTGCTCGGCCAGGCAATCGGACTGCATCAAGCAGGTCGCTTTGCTGAAGCCGAGCAGCTCTACAACCGTATCCTTTCAATCGACAAAAGGAATTTCGATGCGCTGCATCTTCTCGGTACCATCAATGCTCAGCATGGCAATTTTGCTAAAGCTCAGCAGCTGCTGAGCGATGCGCTAAAGATCAAGCCACGCTCGATCGAGGTCCTCATTAATTTAGGGAATGTCCTGAGACTACAAGGCCGTCTCAATGAAGCGTTGACAATTTACACCAAAGCAATATCGATTGATTCGAGCTCCATCCTCGCGTTAAACAACCGTGGAAGCGCATTGTCCGCTCTTGGACGATTGGATGAGGCCCGCGCGAGCTTTGATCGCGCGCTGAAGATCAAGCCTGATTATACCGACGCGCTGTACAATCGCGGGAACCTGCTCGTTAAGCTCGATCTACCAGCCGAAGCGCTGGTAGATCTGGATAAAGCACAAGCGATCCAGCCAGATAATCCGGCGACCCTCGTGGCGCGGGGAAATGCTTTGATGAAGCTTCAGCGGATCAAGGAGGCAGCTCAAAGTTTCGATAAGGCGCTGACGATCAGGCAGGACTTCGCCGAAGCATGGCTCAGCCGGGGCGTCGTGCTGAGGAAGCAGAAGCGGTTGGGCGAGGCACTGGCAAGCTTTGATCAGGCACTGAAAGCACGGCCGCAATATGCGGAAGCGTTTTTCAACCGTGCCGTGACGCTGCACGAGCTTCGACGGCTCGACGAGGCAGTCGCGAGTTACGAACGCTCATTGGCGTTACAGCCCGACCTTGTCGAGGCGGCAAACGGTCTTGCCGCCATTTGCATTGCTCAAGGAAAGATAGTGCAGGCTTTGGCTGTCAGTATGCAGGCACTGCGCGTGAAGGAAACGCATGAGTCCAGATTGCTGGTTATTCAATGTATGAAGAACGTCGGGATAAATGACGATCCGTTGAACCTGAGATCCATCGCTTTGCGGGCATTGTCGGAATTGTGGACTTGGCCCAGAGACTTCACCACAGCGGTAGTGCAGCTGATCAAGCTGTCGCCAATCATCAAGGAATGCTGCGCGTGCACCATGAGGGCCTGGCCTGCGCGGCTCCCCGAGCAGGACTTGCTGGGACCCTCCGGCCTCGCCGCCATAGCTGATGATCAGTTACTTCTATCACTGCTCCAATCGACGATGGTTTGCGATGTCGAATTGGAGCGGTTTTTGACTTGTCTCCGCCATACCTTGCTCGAGGCCGCTGAACGGTCTGGCTTGTCATCCGATCCCGTGACGACGAAAACTCTTCCATTATACTGCGCACTGGCGATGCAATGCTTCATCAATGAGTACGTTTTCGATGTGACCGCCGAAGAGTCTCATCGGGTGCAGCAATTGCGCGACCGGCTAATTTCTACGCAGTCCGCGGGTTCAGTTCCCGCACTCTGGGTCTTGGCTGTCGCTGCTTATTTGCCTCTGCACTCTCTGGCCGTGGCGGATGCTTTACTTAAAAACTCCTGGCCTGACCCCGTTGCGAAATTGTTGATGCTCCAGGTGCGCGAACCTCGTGAAGAGCTCGGATACCGGGATTCGATTCCCTGCGTGACGGCCATCGGTGACGATGTCTCGCTGCGGGTCAAGCAACAGTACGAGGAAAACCCTTATCCGAGATGGATCAAAGCGCCATCGCTGGCAAAATCCAAGAGTTTGGGTGAGCGTACCCAAGTCAACTCGCCGGACAAATCGAGCCCGAAGGAGATATTGGTTGCCGGATGCGGCACTGGCTTGGCGGTGATCGATGCGCTCCGACGATATCCGGGAGCCCAGGTGCTCGCTGTCGATCTCAGTTTAGCCAGTCTTTGTTACGCCAAAAGAAAGGCGCGCGCAGAAGGGCTGACCAATATCGAGTTTGCTCAGGCCGATATTCTGAATTTGGCGGCGCTCGGCCGTACCTTCGACATCGTTCACGCAACCGGCGTGCTACATCATCTGGCGGATCCGTGGCAAGCGTGGCGCATATTTGCTGTCCTTGCTGCGGCCGGGCGGTTCCATGATTGTGGGCCTCTACAGCAAACAGGCGCGCAGAGACATAACGGCAGCTCGCAATTTTATCAACGAGCGGGGTTATCTTGCGAACGTCGAGGATATCCGGCGTTGCCGGCAAGACATAATGTCGCTCGGCGATTACGCAGCCATCAGAAACGTTGCAAAGCTTCCGGACTTTTTTTCGACTAGTGAATGTCGTGATCTACTTTTCCACGTGCAAGAGCATCAATTCACGCTTCCCGAAATTATGAATTTTCTAGCTGAGAACAATCTGGAATTTTGCTGTTTCGATAATTCTCTCAGCATTGAAAAATTCAAACTGCGGTTTCCCGAGGAGGCCGCCGCCACCGACCTTGGCCTCTGGCATGTGTTCGAGACTGAAAATCCGGATACCTTCCTGGAAATGTACCAATTTCAGGTAATGAGTTTACCGCGGCTGGCGGCCTGATGAGCCTCGATCGCTTCACCCTCGACCGATTGGTGCGGATCGCCGGGCGGCTTGGCTGCCGAGTGGAGATACGGATCTCGAAGGCGGCCTGATCACCGCCTTTGACGTTGAGCGCGCAACGGGCTCAGGCGGCAGCTTTGCGGTTCGTCGCCAGCCGGGCATCGACCAGCGCGACGGTCTCATCGACCACCGGATTGCGCATGCCTTTCTGCGCCGCGATGCTTTGCACCAGCCGGTCCACCCGCTCGATGTTGGGCGC
>Ga0209526_10000544_pt1 | contig 24609 bp, 26 predicted proteins | sample JacPinW_OM2H0_M1_FD_188566 | JGI IMG/M metagenome (GOLD analysis project Ga0209526, IMG submission 188566) | Forest soil microbial communities from Algoma, Ontario, Canada - Jack Pine, Ontario site 1_JW_OM2H0_M1 (SPAdes) (version 2) | ecosystem: Environmental > Terrestrial > Soil > Boreal... | reverse complement strand
GTCTCGAGGGCGCTCCGCGCGAGCCGCTCGCCGCGCTGATCCGGTTGTCGAACGAGGCCCGCGCCCACGTGCTCGCGCTCGAGTGCCCCAGCGGGCTCGAGCCGGACACCGGGGAGCCGATGCAGCCGACGCTCGAGGCACGCTCGCCCTGGGCTTGCCCTGCGCCGGCCTCTTCGCCCCGGTCGCCTTGCAGCTCACCGGCTCTGCGACATCGGGTACCCGCCGGAAGCGCTGGAAGACGCGGGCCTCGACGCCGGGGGCCTGTTCGAGGCCAACGAGATCGTCCGCATCCGCTAGGCTCGGGCGCCGCGGGCTACACCTCGATCAGCCCCTTGCGGAGACCTTCGGTGACCGCCTCGACGCGATTGGTGACCTCGAGCTTGTCGTAGATATGCTCGAGGTGCGTCCGCACCGTCGCGCGCGAGAGCCCCAGCACTCCAGCCGCCTCGTTGTTCGAGAGGCCCTTCGCGATCAACCGGAGGATCTCGATCTCGCGCTCCGTCAACGGCCGCATCGGCGGCTCTTCGCGGTACGCCGGCGGAGGCCGCGCGTCGGTCTCCGCCACGTGGAAGCGCCGCAGCAGCCTGCGCGCGAGGTTGGGCTGGATGATGGTGCCGCCGGCCTTCACTTCCCGGATGGCCTCCAGGAGCTTCTCCGAGCTGGCGCCCTTCAGGAGGTACCCGGAGGCGCCAGCCTTGACGGCGTCGATCACCTTCTCCTCTTCGTCGAAGATGGTGAAGATGAGGACCTCGACGGCCGGCCACTTCCGCTTCACCTCGCGCGTGACCTCGATCCCGGTCATCCGCGGCAAGCCCAGATCCTGAAGGAGCACGTCGGGCTGTTTCTTCTCCAGCAGCTCCAGCGCCGCCTCCCCCGAGAGCGCCGTCCCGATCACCTCGACCTCGGGCGAGTCCTGCAGGATCTTCATCTGGTTCTTGAGGATCTGCGGCTGATCCTCGCAGACCACCACCTTGATCTTCCGGGACTCGAGTGCGGCGCTCATCGCTCCAGCTCCTCTCCGGCTGAAACCACCAGCTCGACGCACGTACCCTGTCCGGGCGCGGACGTCATCCGGAGATCGCCCGATACCTTCCGGGCCCGTTCCTGCATGTTGGCGAGCCCATAGTGCCCTTCACGCGAAAGTCCGGCCGGATCGCGGGGAAGCACGAATCCGCCCCCGCGATCCTGGATGCGCAGGGTGGCCTGGCCGGGCTCGAAGCCGAGCGTGACCTCCACCGCGGTGCCCTTGCCGCAGTGGCGGGCCACGTTGGTGATCGCCTCCTGCAGGACGCGAAAGAGGGCGAGCGCGCTCTCGGGCCCCACCGAGCGCTCGGCGCCCGCGCGCCCGAAGCGAACGTCGAGCCGGTGGCGTGAGGAGGCGAGCTTGCAGTAGTCGGAGAGGGTCCCGACCAGGTCGAAGTCCTCCTTCATCATCCGCAAGCTGCGGCGCAGCTCGTCCATCGAATCCTCCGCCGCCTGGTGCAGGTCGGAGAGCTCCTTGCGGATGGTGGGGAGGATGGCCGCGCGCGCCTCGATGTTTCCCGAGAGCCGGGCGCGGACTTCGGAGCCGTCGATCATGTTGAGCAGGTACTCGCTCTGGATCACCACGGAGGAGAGCACTCCGCCGAGCCCATCGTGGATCTCGCGCGCCAGGCGGTTGCGCTCGTCGACCACGGCCATCTCGCGGAGCGCGCCGGACAGCTTCTGCAGCTCGCGGTGCTTCAGCCGGTCGCGCTCGTTGAGATAGACCATCATGTAGACCACGATGCAGTTGATCGCCGAGTACCAGAGCAGGATGAAGAGATCGATCTGCACCAGCGGGTGGCCGCCGAGGATCTGGGCGAGCTTCGCCACCACCGGGAACGTGAGCAGCGGCGGGACCACCGCGAACGGCGTAGGAAACAGGACGACGAAGAGGATGGTGAAGAGGAGCTGCGCGGCGAGCAGCGGGCTGCGGAGTCCCCCCGTGACGCTGACCAGGCAGACCAGCACGCAGAGGTCCGCGCACAGGGTCGCGAAGGTCACGATCCTGCCGATCTTCTTGCGCGGCAGGAACAAGTAGTTCGCCGCGCTGTACGCGACCATCACCAGGTAGATGGCGAAGGCCCGCGGTCCTCCGATGCCGAACGCGGCCGACCAGGAAGGCACCCCGATCACGCCGAGGCCGAGCACGAGGAAAGCGAGCCGGGCGTAGAACAGGGCGCGGGCCCGGGTGAGAAACCGGTCTTCGTGGAATGCGCGAGTCCTCTCGCTGCGCTCGGACGATGCGGCCAGCGTCCCCTGGCGCTCGGGCCCCACCAGCGCCGTCGTCTCGCTCACGGCGCGCGACGATAGCAGCGCGCTCGGGCGGTGGGCAATCAAGGGCCGGCGTCGGCTCCGCAGGCGCGGGCGATGTCGGGATGCTTCGCCATGACGTACTGCTCGCGCGGCACCGATCGCCCGGTCTTCTCGTCGAAGAGCGGAGTGCCGCCGGCGTAGAAGGTGTCGGGAGGATCCCCGAACGGATTCAGTCCCTTCGCCTTGAGCTGCCGATCGAGGCACGACTCCGGAGCGCCCGCCGGCGGCGACTCCGGCCGGCAGGCAGCGGCGAACAGGATCAGCAGGGTTGCCCAGCGCGTCACGGCTGCTATCCTGCGCGCCAGCGGCGAGGAACGCCACATGACGCCACTTCTGCGCTGGGACGACGCGCTCCTCAAGCTCGAGCTGTTCCGGCCCCGGGGGTCGGTCTCGGATCGGGCCCCGGTGCCCCAGGGAACCGTCGAGCTGAGCGGAAACCAGGCGCTCTCGTTCGCGCGATCTGGCGCCGAGCTGGCATTGCGGGGAGCGGTCACGCACGAGATGCGCGAGGCGCTGAAGATCTGGGGAGTGCGCATCGCCCCGCGCGCAAAGCCATGGAATCCCGATCCCGCCGTGTTCGCGCGCACGCTGGGGGCCGAGCTTCTCGAACAACTCGGCGAGCCCCCGCCGCTCATCGTCTGTCCCGCCGGCGAGGGCGCGGCGCTGCTCGGCGCGCTCGCCGCGCTCCGGCAAAGGTGGCCGCGAGTCCGAGGAGTAGCGCTGGTCGCCGCAGGCGAGGAGCTGCCGGACTTGCCGCGCTCGGCCGATCTTCCGGCGGAGATCGAGCAGGTGGCCATCGCGCGCGACGATGCCGCGCGGTTTCGAGCCCGCTTGGGTCGCGAGCTGGGACTGCTGGCGAATCACGCCGGTGCGGCGGCGGCCGGGTACGCGCACGAGCGCGGCGGCGTGGCTATCGTCACCGCGCCCGGCGAGCGCGAGTTCTCGCTGGAGGCGCCGCGATGAAGACCGCCGTGCTGCTCGGGGCGGGTGGGCTAGGATGCCCCGCGGCGCTGGCGCTGGCCGAGGAGAAGCTCGATCTGCGCCTGGTGATCGTCGATGCCGATCGCGTCGAGCGCTCGAACCTCGCTCGCCAGATCCTCTACGGGGACAGCGATCTCGGCCGCCCGAAGGCGGAGGTCGCCGCGGAGCGCGTGGGCGGCGAGGCGCGTGTCATCCGGTTCGAAGCGGCGACTGCTGGAGAGTTGCTCCGAGACGCCGATGTGCTCCTCGACGGCACCGACGACTTCCAGACCCGCTTCCTCGCCAACGACGAAGCCATCCGGCGCGGAATTCCGCTCGTTCACGGGGCAGCCTTGGGATGGGCGGGGCTGCTCCTCACCGTCGTGCCGGGGCAGAGCGCCTGCTTGCGCTGCCTCTTCGAGGCGCCGCCCCGCAACTCCCCGACATGCGCCCTGGCGGGCGTGCTGGCGCCGCTTTGCGGCCTGGTGGGCGCGGCGATGGCGCGAGCAGCCGTCTCGGTCCTGCGCGGCGAGCCCGACGCAGGCATGTTGCATCGCTGGGACGCCCGCCTCGGAACGCAGCGGCCGCTGAGGTTGAAGCGCGATCCCGCGTGCGCCGCGTGCGGGATCGAGGCATCCTACGAGACAAGGAGCTGACACCATGCCCGTGATCGTGAAGATTCCCGCGCCATTGCGCACGCTCACCGCCAACCAAGGTGAAGTGGCCGTCGAGAACGCCGCCACCGTCCAGGCGGCGCTGGACCAGCTGTCGCGGAAGTACCCTGGCATCAAGGAAAAGCTGCTCGACGACAAGGGCGCTCTGCGCCGTTACGTGAACCTCTTCCGCAACGACGAGGACGTCCGCCACGCGCAGGGGCTCGGAACGGAGCTGAAGGAAGGCGATCGGCTGACCATCGTGCCGGCGATCGCCGGGGGATGCTGACCGCGGAGCAGCAGGAGCGCTTCTCCCGCCACCTGCTGCTGGACGGGTTCGACCAGGACAAGGTCCGCGAGGCGTCCTTTCGGGTGGCGGGCCGCGGCGTAGCAGCCCGGTGGGCAGCGCGCTACCTCGCCGCCAGCGGTTGTGGCCGCCTCGTCGTGGACGAGCCGGCGTGGCATCAGGAGCTGCGTCGCCTCGCTCCTTGGACCGAGCTGACCGGACCCACGCAGAGAACGATCTCCTTCTCGTCCGACCCGGGTGGAAGCGCGTCGGAGGCCGCGGTGCAGGGTGCGCAAGCCGCCCTCGACGCGATCCGCGAGGTCCTGGCGAGGTGATCCAGGCGGCGCCCATCGAATCGCTCACCGAGGCGGTCGGGAACACGCCCCTCGTCCGTCTCCGCTCGCTGGAGCCGCCCGGGGTCGAGATCCACGCCAAGCTGGAGTGGTTCAATCCCGGTGGAAGCGTGAAGGATCGCGCGGCCTTGGCTATCATCCAGGACGCGCTTCCAACCCTCCGGGGGCGCACGCTCCTCGACTCGACCAGCGGAAATACCGGGATTGCGTACGCCTGGATCGGCGCGGCGCTGGGCGTGCCGGTGGCGCTGGTGATGCCCGGCAACGTGAGCGAGGCACGCAAGCGGATCGCCCGGCATTTCGGCGCTCGGATCATCTTCAGCGATCCGCTCGAGCAATCGGACGGCGCGATTCGTCTCGCCCACAAGCTCGTGCAGGAGGAGCCGGACAAGTGGTTTTACGCCGACCAGTACTCGAACGACGCCAACCCTCGCGCCCACGAGCTAGGCACCGCTAAGGAGATCTGGGAGCAGACCGGCGGCCGCGTGACGCACGCGGTGTTGGGGATCGGGACAGGCGGCACCATCATGGGGACCGGCCGCGGGCTCAAGGCGCGCCGCCGGGACATCCAGGTCGTCGCGGTGGAGCCTGCCGAAGCGCTGCACGGGCTCGAGGGGCTCAAGCACATGCCCTCCAGCATCGTCCCGCGCATCTACAAGGAGTCCGAGCTCGACCGGAAGCTGAGCATTCCCACCGATCTCGGTTGGGACACGGCCGAGCTGCTCGTCCGCGACGAAAACCTGCTCGCCGGCCACAGCGCCGGGGCCGCGGCGGCAGGCGCGATCCAGGTGGCGCGCGAGCTGAGCGAGAGCGGGCAACGCGGGGTGGTGGTGACGCTGTTTCCCGATCGAGCCGACCGGTACCTTCCACCGCCATGATCCCGGCCCCGGCCTTGGAGCAGATCGCCCGGCACGCGCGCGAGACCTATCCCGCGGAGTGTTGCGGCCTGCTGCTCGCGGACGCGAACGGTGATCTGCGTTTTCAGGCGATCGCCAATATCGCCGGCACGGCGCAGGGGGCGCCGACGAGCGCGCGCGGGCAGCGCGACGGATACGTCATGGACCCGAAAGCCCTGTTGCTCGCCTTGGAGGCGGCCGAGCGGACTGGGGTGAGCCTTTGGGCCATCGTTCATTCCCATCCGGACGTCGGGGCATATTTCTCACGTGAAGATCGGGACATGGCGCTCGGCGGCGGCGACGAGCCGCTCTGGCCCGGCGTCCGCTACCTGGTCGTCTCGGTGCGGGCGGGGAATGTCGATGGCGCTCGGTTGTACACCTGGGATGCGGCCGGCCGGGACTTTCGCGGAGAGGAAGTCCGGGGCATTCCGGCATATCCTTGATTGCCTCGGCAATCGGGAAATCGCCCCATATTCCTTGCCAGAGTGGGACAAGGTCGGTATTGTGCCCCGAATTTTTCGGAAGGAGATTACGGGTCCATGAACCTGGGCACTATGAGTACGACCGGCTTCACTGTCTGGCTGACCGGCATGAGCGGGGCCGGCAAGTCGACGCTTGCTCAGGGACTGGCCAACCGCCTGCGACGACTGGGGAAAATCGTCGACGTGCTCGATGGGCCCGAGCTGGAGCAGATGCTAGGCATCGGCGGCGCCGCCACCAAGGACGAGCGCAATGCCGAGGCCCGCAAGCTGGCCTGGGTCTGCAGGCTCGTGACGCGAGGCGGCGGAATCATCATTCAATCCGCGATCGAGAGCCCTTACCGGGAAGCCCGTGACGAAGCGCGGCGGCAGATTTCCCGGTTCGCAGAGGTGTTCGTGGAGTGCCCCACCGAGACGCTGATCCAGCGTGACAAGTCGGGAAAGTACAAGCGGGCGCTGGCGGGCGAGTTGAAGACGCTCCCGGGGATCACGGAGCCATACGAGCCGCCCAGCCATGCGGAAGTGATGGTGGACACGAGCAAGCACAGCGTGGACGAGGCGGTGGAGCACATCCTCGGCCAGCTGGTCGCGCAGAGATTGCTCGATCCGGCGGTTGCGGCGATGAAGGGCCGGCCCAAGGTCCAGGCGCGGGCCCCGGCCCCGAAACCGAAGCCGGAGAAGAAGGTGCTCAAGATGCCGGAGCGCAAGGTGCCGAGGCCGGAGAAGGCCAAGCGCGCCGCGCCCGCCCGCAAGCAGACGGCGGCGCGCACCGCTCGGGCCGATCGCCCGCGGATGGCCGCGGGCGGCAAGCGCAAGCGCTGAGCCGCGCTAAATCCTGTAGGCGCCCAGCACCTGCATCACGAACCCGAACTCGCTGCCTGCGCCGCTCCTGGTGGAGACCACTGGACCAAAGCGCGTGTTGAGTCCCACGGTGAGCCTGGGATCGACGTGGAACTCGACGGCCGGCCCGAAGGTCGGCGCAAGAATGAGCTGCACAGGGCTGGGCGTGACGAACAGGGTCATCGGCATGTCTACGCCGAAGGCCAGGGTCAGATCTCGCGAGTATGCGTAGCCGAGCACCACGCCGATGGGGAATTGGAGCCCGAAAGCGGCCGGATTCGTGCTGTAGATCTTCAAGCCAGGATCGATGTGCAACAGGACCGAGATGCGGTCGCTGCGCATCGCGGTCATCCGCAGTGGCACGCGGAACCCCACCCCGAACTGGCTGTTGGTGGTCTCCTCGAAGCCGAAGAGCAGGTCGAAGCGGGCCCCGATGTCGGTGTCCCGGCTGAGGCCGTGGGTGATGCCGAACGAGATGCCCGGCCAACCGAACTCGCCGCTGGCGACGTTGACTCCCGTGCCGACAGTCTCGCCGCCGAGAAGGCTGTACTTCGTGCCTGCGGGGGGTGGGTCGGTACGTCTCTGGGCGTGCACCGGGAGGGCAAGAAGGACCACTGCGAGGACCAGGATCTTGGGCATCATGTGCATGTTCACCTCGTGCTCGTGGTGGGTACCACGGTCACGCGGCGTGTCACGAAAAATGCTATGGAGGCGCCGATGAATCCGGCCCTGCGGGAAAAGCGCGAGCAAGTCGTGGCACGGCTGCGCTCCGTCGGCAGCGCGCTCGTCGCGTACTCCGGCGGGGTCGACTCCGCGCTCCTGCTCGCACTCGCGGTGGAGGCGCTCGGAGATCGAGCGGTGGCCTTCACAGCGCTTTCGCCCGCCGTTCCGGAGGACGAGCTCGAGGGCGCGCGCGCCGTCGCCCGCCTGCTCGGCGCGAAGCACGTCGAGAAGCGTTCGGGAGAGCTGGAAGACCCGCGCTACGCCGCGAACCCCGTGAACCGCTGCTATTTTTGCAAGACGGAGCTCTACTCGCTCGCCACCGCGCAGGCGGCCTCGCTTGGGCTGCAGGCCGTCGTCTCCGGCACCAACGCCGATGAGCTCGCGGACTACCGCCCCGGGCTGCAGGCCGCATCGGAACACCGGGTGATGCAGCCGCTCGCCGAGGCCGGCCTGAGCAAGGCGGAGATCCGGGCGCTGAGCCGCGAGATGGGGCTGCCGACCTGGGACAAGCCGCAGCAGCCCTGTCTCTCCTCCCGCATTCCCTACGGCACCGAGGTGACGCCAGAGCGACTGGCTCAGCTCGCGCGCAGCGAGATGGCGCTGCGTGCCCTGGGGCTGCGCGAGTTCCGCGTGCGCTACCACGGCGAGATCGCGCGCATCGAGGTGGCGGAGGCGGAGTTCGACCAGCTGGCACGGGTCCGGGTGGCCGCGGTGCTGGCGCTCAAGGCGGCCGGGTTCAAGTTCGTCACCATCGACCTGGAGCCGTTCCGCTCCGGGCGCCTCAACGAGGCGGCGGGACTGGTCCCGCTGGGTCAGCGGAACGGATCGAGCTCCGGGGGGTAGAGGACTTCCACCAAGGTGAGTCCAGGCCCGGGTGCGCGCGCACCCGTCCACGGCCGCATCCGCCCCGCCAGCTCGCGCAGGGACTCGGGCGGCGCGAGTCCCAGGGCGACCGCTCCGAGATGCCCGGCCAGGTTGCGCACCTCGTGCTTGCGAAACGCTTTCGCGCTCACTTCGAGCACGCCGCCGTCATCCAGCGTCCAGCGGGTGAGCGGCGGCGCCGGCCGGTGCTCCTTCGCCGGAGAGGAGAGCCCGGACAGGTGCGGAACCCCGTCCAGTCCACGAAGCGCCGCTCGCGCGCGGTCCCAGTCCGCCGCCGCAGGAAGGAAGCTTGCCAGATCGTATCGGTATCGCTTCCCGATCGAGCTGCTGCGGGCGTGGAACGAGGGCGCTGCCTTGGCCCACCGCAACAGGCGCAACGCGGCCGGAAGCTGCAAGCCGTCGAGGCCAGCCTGCCAGCTGTTCCGCAGCGACGCGACCTGCCCGAGCGCGTGCACTCCCGCGTCCGTCCGCGAGGCGCCGTGAACGGCGCACCGCTTCCCGAGCAGCGCCCGGATGGCATCCTCCAGCGCGCCCTGCACTGTCGCCATGCCGGGCTGCTTCTGCCAGCCGCGGAACGCCGCCCCATCGTAGGCGAGCAGGAGGGCGTACGTCTCGTTCAAGCCAGCCGGGGTCCCGCGGGCATCGGGCAATCGAGGCAGTCCACCACCACCTTCGCCTGGTAGCTCGCTTTGCCGGTGCTCACGTCGAACAGCTGCCTGTCCTCATGATTGTGGATGGTCTCGGCACCTTCGGCGTAGTGGACGTTCAACTCCCAACGTTGGATGGTCCCCTTGTAGACGGCGTCCACCCGCTTGTCCTCCGGGTAGAACTTGCAGTTCGCGTAGGAGTGTGCAGGTCCTTTTTCCAGGATGAGGATGCGGTCGCGCCCGATTCCCGCCTGGCGGGCCTCCACGGCGGTCGAAATTCCCGCCCGCCCTGCGCCCAGGATGATCAGATCGTGCACCACCGGCGCGATGTTGGCGCTCGCAGCTGGGCTTCGCAACCCGACGGCGCTCCTGGCCTTTGGAGCCGCCGGCCGCCCAGCGGCCTGCTGGGACTGGACGTGTACGCCCTCAACGGATTCTGGCGCGGCGGACCCACCCTCTATAAGTTTCCCTACGTCTTGGGACCTACAAGGTTGCCCGGCCGGCGGCCCCTTGCGTAAACTCCCGTGAAGAGGAGGTGACATGAGCCGCAAGGACAGCCATCACCACGGCAATCTCTCTTGCTCTTTCTGCGGGAAGGGGCAGAGGGAAGTCCGGAAGCTCATCGCCGGCCCTACGGTCTACATCTGCGACGAATGCATCAAGCTCTGCAACGACATCATCGCCGAGGAGAGCGAGCGAGAGGAGAACCGCCCGGCAGTGGCGCTCCCCGCGCCGATGGAGATCAAGAGCTTCCTGGACGACTACGTGGTCGGGCAGGAGCGGGCGAAGAAGATCCTCGCCGTCGCCGTCTACAACCACTACAAGCGCATCTATTCGAAGAAGCCCGCCCGCCAGCGCCCCGGGATGCAGGCGGCCCGGCAGCAGGGTGACGCGGACGTCGAGCTGCAGAAGTCGAACATCCTGCTGATCGGGCCCACCGGCTCGGGCAAGACGCTGCTGGCGCAGTCGCTAGCGCGCTTCCTCAACGTCCCCTTCACCATCGCGGACGCCACCTCTCTGACCGAGGCCGGATACGTCGGCGAGGACGTTGAGAACATCATCCAGAACCTGCTCCACGCCGCCGACTATGACGTGGAAAAGGCGGCGCGCGGGATCGTCTACATCGACGAGATCGACAAGATTGCGCGCAAGGGCGATACACCGAGCCCCACCCGCGACGTGGGCGGCGAAGGCGTCCAGCAGGCCCTGCTCAAGATCATCGAGGGGACCCGCGCCAACGTCACTCCGCGCGGCGGCAAGAAATACAACCAGCAGGAGTACATCCAGGTCGACACCTCGAACATCCTCTTCATCTGCGGCGGCGCGTTCTACGGGATCGAGAACATCATCAAGCGGCGCGCCGGAGAGAAGGGGCTCGGCTTCGGCGCGCAGGTCCAGCCGAAGGACAACCGCGGCGTCGGGGAGATGTTGCAGCTGATCGAGCCGTCCGACCTGATCAAGTTCGGAATGATCCCGGAGTTCGTGGGCCGGCTGCCGATGATCGCCACCCTCGACGATCTGACCGAGGACGATCTGGTGACCATCCTCACCCAGCCCAAGAATGCGCTGGTGAAGCAGTACCAGAAGCTGTTCGAGATGGAGCGGGTAAAGCTGACCTTCTCGCGCGAGGCGCTGCGCTCCATCGCGCACGAGGCCATGCGCCGCAAGGCCGGGGCGCGCGGCCTCCGGGCGATCATGGAAAACGCGATGCTCGACATCCAGTACGACGTTCCGTACCGGGACAGCATCAAGGAATGCAAGATCACCGAGGGCGTGATCATGCGCGGGGAAGAGCCAACGCTGCTCTTCGAGAAGGACCGCAAGACTGCGTAGCCAACGCCCCTGCCCATCCCTTGAGCCGCCGGCGGCGGCTGTGAACACGCGCGCGTGGCAGGCGTCCAAGCAGCAAGGGAGGCCGCCATGAAGCGCATCCTGCTCGCGATGCTTCTTACCGCCGCGCCTGCGTTCGCCCACGGCGACGAGCGCGATCACGACGACGACGGGTACCAGCGCGAATCCAGGCGCGAGCACGACGGCCGCTCCCGCGAGCATGGGCAATACCGGGGGGATTACGGCGGCCAGGATGAGTACGGGTACCAGGACGATTCCTCGTCCTCCTGGGACGACTCGTGGCAGTCCGGCGACGGGTCCTGGCAGTCGGACGACTCGTTCGCCGATCGCGGGCCGACGTTCGACGACTTCCGCAACGACTCCGAGCTCTCCTGGAACGGCGAGTGGATCCGGACGCCGGAGTACGGGAACGTCTGGCGGCCGAGGCGGGTGAACGACGACTGGCAGCCCTACGTCTACGGGCGGTGGGTCTGGACGCAGGCCGGCTGGGCCTGGGCCAGCGACGAGCCGTTCGGTTGGGCCGTCTACCACTACGGCAGGTGGGCGTGGTCCCCGGCTTTCGGGTGGATGTGGGTGCCGGGCAGGATCTGGGCGCCGGCGTGGGTCACCTGGCGCTGGAGCGACGGATATGCGGCCTGGTGTCCGCTGGGGCCGCGCCAGTCGGTGGCGCCGGCCTCGCTCTGGGTGGTAGTGCCCACCAGGCAATTCCTGGAGCCCGTGCGGCACCATGTCGTGCCGCGCCCGCAGCGGCCGGTACTGCCCTTGCCGGCTCGCACGGCGCCCAGTTCCGGTCCGGCCGTCGGATTCGTCGAGCGGGCGACCGGGCGCTCGGTGCGTCCCCTGGCGATCAATGATGGCGCCACGCCGGCATCGGCGCGGGCTGTCGGCGGCTCGGTGATCTTCTATCGGCCGCGAACCGCGCCGATCGCAGCCCCCCCGCGCGACGGTACCCCGCGCGCGACCCCCAGTGGCATGTCGCAGGGCCCGCGCGCGAATCCGACGCGGCCGAACGGGTATGGCGCAGCGCCGTCCTCGGACGCCCAGCGACCGCAAGGGATTTCCGGTCCGCCGGCGCAGCAGGCGCCGAGGGCGGCGCCGGGGCCCGCGCCAAGGGCGGTGGCCCCTCGCCCGACGGCGCCGGCCGCGGAGCCGGCTCCGCGCGCCAGCGCCCCCAGGCCATCATCCAATGGCGAACAGCTTCAGGCGAAAGAGCGGTGACTAGATTCGCCTCGGCATGACCCGGCAAAGGCTTCTTCTCGTGCTTCGCGTCGCGGTGTGGACCGCGGTCGGCGCTTGCGTGGTGGTCTTTGCGCGGAAGCTCGACTGGGACAGGGTGGTCCGAGCCTTCCAGGGGGCGGATCTCAAGCTGGCGCTGTTCGCGACGCTGATCGGGGTCCCCTGCAGTGCGCTCCAGGGCCTGCGCTGGTCCTCGCTGGTGAGGGGCATCCGGCGGGTGCCCAGGTCCATTCCCGTGGCGGCCCTGTACGTAGGGCAGGCCGCGAGCGCCTTCCTGCCGATGCGGGCCGGCGAGGCGGTCCGCACCGAGCTGCTGGCGCGCGCTACCGGCATCAGCCGCGCCACCGCTCTCGGGACGGTGGCGCTCGATCACAGCGTGAACGGCGTGGTCATGTTCGCCTTTGCCGCGCTCCTTCCCGCGTTGCTCCCCGTCCCCCGCTGGATCGCGGCCGCGGTGTGGGTGGGCATGGCCGGCGCGATCGGCCTGGTCTTGACGCTGCTCTGGCTGGCAAAGCATCCCGAGTCGGTCCCCAGCGGCCGCATCGCCTATGCCGTGGCCCACGCGCGCTCGGGTCTGATGGCAGCAAGAAACCCGCGGGCGGTCGCCGAGGCCGCCATGTTCTCCGCGCTCGCCTGGTGCCTGGAGATCTGCGCGACCATGCTGGCCCTCTCGGCGTTCCACCTGCCACACGATCTGCCGCACGCGATGGGCGTCATCTTCGGAGTGAACCTCGCGCTCGCGATCCCGTCACCTCCTGCCGCGCTCGGCAATTTCGAGCTCGGCGCGGGGACGGCGCTGGTGGCGTTCGGCGGCGATGCCGGCGACGCGGCCGCGTTCGCCATCGGCCTGCATGCGGTGCAGCTCCTCCCCGCGCTGGTGATGGGAGGGCTGTTGGTGGGCACGTTCCGCAAGCCGGGACCGGTGGCGCCGCCCGCGGGCGCTCAGGAGGCGTAGGTCTCGCCCAGCACGCGCAGGTAGTTGCCGCCGAGGATTCCGCGCAGCTCCGTCTCGCTGAAGCCGCGGCGGGCGAGGAGTTCGGTGAGCGCCGGATACCGGGTTGCATCCCGGATGCCTTCCGCGCTGAACACCCAGCCGTCGAAGTCCGTGCCGATGCCCACGTGCCGCGCGCCGGCGACGCCTGCGCCGTGTACGATGGAGTCCGCCATCGCTTCGATGGAATCGCCTCCCAGCAGGTCCTTCCAGGTGATCACCCCGATCAGACCGCCCGTGCGCGCGATTTCTCTCGCCTGCTCGTCCGAGAGATTGCGCTCGACCGGGGCGAAGCGGCGGAACCCGGTGTGCGTCGCGAGGACCGGCCGGGTGATCGTCCCGAGCACGTCGGCGAACGACCGATCCGAGCAGTGGGTCACGTCCACCAGGACTCCCAGCTCCTCGCAGCGGCGGACCAGGGCGCGGCCGAGCGGCGTCAGCCCGGGTTGCCCCCGCAACAGCGAGAAGAAAGGCCCGCGCGGCATCTTGGCCGGCTGCGCGATTCCGTTGTGCACGAAATGGGTGAGCGTGAGATATCGCAGCCCGCGGTCGGCGAGCCGCTCCAGCTTCTCCATCGACCGCTCGATGTGGTGGCCGCCTTCGGCGGCGTGGATGACCGCCAGCTTTCCGGCCTGGAGAATCGGTCCGACCTCCCCCCTGCGCCGCGCGACCTGGGCCAGGAAAGGGTGACGCTCGCAGAGTCGCTCGAGCGCCGCGAAGCCGCCCAGCGCCGCCCGGAAGGGGCTGATCGGGATCAGGGAGGGGGCGTATACGCAATTCGTCAGCACCCGCAGGCCTCCCGCCTTCGCGCGCGGGAGGTCGACTTGCTGGCGGAGCGGGTTCCACCGCCGCGGCCCCTTTCGCTCGCGCCCCAGATCGCGCCGCAGGTAGAAGGCGTTCAACGCCGGATGCGCATGTAGATCGGCCACCGGCGCGCCGGCGTGGAGCGCCGCCGGATCGAGCATCAGTGCTGCGTGACGCGAACGGTGGTCTTCATCTGCTTGCCGGTGTCGAGGTCCCGCGCCGACATGGTCAGGATGCCCTCGATGTTCACGTCGAAGGTGATCTCGAGCCGCGCCTTTCCGGCCTTTCCGGACTTCAACCCGCTGAAGAGGAAGTCGCCCAGCAGCTCGTTGTGCGAGACGTGCGAAGCGTCGCCCTGGAAGATCCGCATCGCCACCTCGGTCTGCCCGTCGTAGCTGGTGGTGGCCTCGATGGCCTTTGCGTTCGGGATGGCCGCGTTCCGCGGGAACACGGTATGGAACTCGCCGCCCGCCTTCTCCAGGCCGATGGCCATGGGAATGACGTCGAGGAGCTGCAGGCGGAGGTTGGAGTTGTCCTCGAGCGAATTGGCGTAGAGGGCCGCGCCGATCGCGACCGCCTCGTCCGGGTGGACGCCCTTGGAAGGGTTCTTGCCGAAGATCTCCGTCAGCTTCTTCTGGACGACCGGCATCCGCGTCTGCCCGCCGACCAGCAAGAGCTCGTCCACCTTCTTCGGGTCGAGGTTCGCGTCCTTCATCACGCGCATGAGGATGTCGAGCGTCCGGCCGACCAGGTCCTGCGTGATCTCCTCGAGCAGCGTCCGGGTGAACACGAAGTCGATGTTCAGCGGCTGTCCCTGGGCGGTCATGGTGACGAACGGAACCGAGAACGGCGCCTGCTCGCGGCTGCTCAGATCGATCTTCACCCGCTCGGCCAGGTCCTTGATGCGCTGCATCGCCACCGGATCGCTCGAGAGATCGATCCCGTGCTTGCCGGCGAATTCCCGCAGCACGTGCTGGATCATCGCCTGGTCGAAGTCCAGCCCGCCGAGGAAGATGTCGCCGCCGGTCGCCTTCACCTCGAACACGCGGTCGCGGATCTCGATGATGGAGACGTCGAAGGTGCCGCCGCCCAGATCGTAGATCACCACCGTCTCGTGCAGGTTTTTTCCGATCCCGTAGGCCAGGGCGGCCGCGGTCGGCTCGTTGATGATCCGCACCACCTCGAGCTGGATCAGCTTGCCGGCGTCCTTCACCGCCTGGCGTTGCCGGTCGGTGAAGTACGCCGGCACCGTCACCACTGCCCGGGTCACCTTCTCGCCTAGATAATCCTGGGCTACCCCACGGATCTTGTTCAGGATCTTCGCGCTGATCTCGGCCAGTCGGAAGTTCTTGTGCCCCACGTCGAGGAGCACGTCGTTCCGCTCGCCGGGCTTCAGCTCGTAGGCGACCTGCTTCTTCATCAGCTCGACGACGTCGCTGCTGTAGGAGCGCCCGACGAGCCGCTTGGCTGCGTAGACGGTGTTTTTCGGGTTCAGCTGCCACTGGCGTTTGGCCTCGTGGCCGATCAGCTCGTTGCCCTTGTCGTCGATCGCAAAAATTGACGGAATGATGAACTCGCCGCCCTTGTATGGAATGAGCTTGACCGCGCTTCCCTCGACGATGGCCGCACAACTGTTCGTTGTGCCGAGGTCGATTCCGATGATCTTGCTCACGGAGTGGTAGAGTACACCATGGTGGATTCCCTCCGGTACCTAAAGTCCGTCGGCGATCAGGTCCGCCGCTCTTTCCTCGAGAACAAGACCATCCTCGCCTTCCAGGAGTACATGGAGGCGTTCTTCGAAGCTCCGCGTGTGCACGCGCGCGATGCGGCGCAGTACATCCGCGACTCCTTTGATTACTACGGCACCGAGACCGTGCAGCGCGCTTCGGGGAGCGTGCGCCGGTTCAAGCTGTTCGACCGGCCCTTCGACCTGACCTCGGGGGTGCAGGAGGGCGAGGGCGGAGCGCCGGTGGTCGGGCAGGAAGAAGTGCAGAACGCCATCTACCGGGTGCTGCATTCCTTCGTGCGCGCCGGCCGCGTGCACAAGCTGATCCTGCTGCACGGCCCGAACGGGTCGGCGAAATCCTCCCTCGTCGCCGCCATGCAGCGCGCGTTGGAGGACTACTCGCGCAAGGAAGAGGGCGCGCTCTACCGGCTCAACTGGATCTTCCCCAACGAGCGCCTGGTGAAGGGCTCGATCGGGTTCGGCGAGAAGCTGGGCGCCGGCGCGGTCGAGACATATGCGCACCTCGAAGGCGAACAGATCGACGCGCGGCTCGCCTGCGAGATGAAGGACCATCCGCTCTTCCTGGTTCCGCGCGGCGAACGGCAGCGGCTGCTCGCGGACCACTGCAAGCCCTCCGGAGACTTCCAGCTCGCGGCGGGGGTGATGGAAGGCGAGCTCTGCCACAAGTGCCGCCAGATCTACGCGGCCCTGCTGCAGTCCTACAACGGCGACGTCCTGAAGGTGCTGCGTCACGTCCAGGTGGAGCGCTTCTACCTGTCCCGCCGCTACATGATCGGCGCGGTCACCGTCGAGCCGCAGATGTCGGTGGACGCCGACTACCGGCAGGTCACCGCCGACAAGAGCCACGGCGCGCTGCCCGGCGCCCTGCAGAACCTCTCGCTCTACGAGCCGTTCGGTCCGCTGGTCACGGGCAATCGCGGAGTGATCGAGTTCTCCGATCTGCTCAAGCGGCCCCTCGAGCACTACAAATACCTCCTCGGAACGGTGGAGACGGGCATCGCCCGGATGAACCACTTCCTTCTGCACCTCGACTCCGTCCTGATCGCTTCCAGCAACGAGAAGCACCTCTCCGCCTTCAAGGAAATGGGCGACTTCGCCTCCTTCAAGGGCCGCATCGAGCTGGTGCGCGTTCCCTACCTGCGGCGGGTGGAGGAGGAGGAGCGCGTCTACGAGTTCCGGCTCCGCGAGAGCGTCGGCAAGCATGTCGCGCCGCACGCCACCTGGGTCGCGGCGCTCTGGGCGGTCCTGACCCGTCTCAAGAAGCCGGTGGGCGATCGCTACAAGGGCGACCTGCGCAAGCTGGCCGACCATCTCACCCCGCTGGAGAAGGCGCGCCTCTACGGCGAGGGCCGCGCTCCCGACCGCCTCTCCTCGCAGCAGGCCCGCGAGCTGAGGAAGCATCTCCAGGATTTCTGGAAGGAGTCCGACAGCTACCCGAACTACGAAGGGCGCACCGGGGCGAGCGCGCGGGAGCTGAAGACGGCGATCGGCAACGCCGCTCAGAACCCGGCGTACAAGTGTCTGACGCCCCAGGCGGTGATCGAGGAGCTGGAGTCGCTGATCCGCGACAAGAGCGTCTACGAGTTCCTCCAGCAGGAAGTGGTGGACGGCTACCACGATCACGAGGAGTTCGTGCGCGTCGCGGAAGGCGAGTACCTCGACGTCCTCGACGAGGAAGTGCGCCAGGCCATGGGACTCGTCTCCGAGAAGCAGTACCGGACCATGTTCGAGCGCTACGTCTTGCACGTGCTGGCGTGGACGCGCGGCGAGCGGCTGCGCAACCCGCACACCGGCGACATGGAGCGGCCGGACGAGGAGATGATGGCGCAGACGGAGTCCATCGTGATGTCGGGCTCCGAGGATCGCCGCGAGTTCCGCCGCGGCCTGATCTCGGCGGTCGGCGCGCACCGGCTCGAGCACCCCGACGGCGAGATCGACTACTCGCAGATCTTTCCCGACCTCTTCCGCCGCCTGCGCGACCACTTCTTCGACGAGCGGAAGCGGACGCTGCGCAAGAACGCGGAGCGGGTGCTCCGGCACCTGGGCGACGAGCGCGGGCAACTCGCGGCCCGCGAGCAGACCCAGGCCCAGGAGACCCTCCAGGCGCTGGAGAAGTACGGCTACTGCGAGCACTGCGCCAAGGACGGCATCCTCCTCCTGCTGGCGAAGCGCTACACGGACTGAGGCGTCCGCACCGGGACCCGCACGCAAGCAAGCGTGGCGGCCAGGAACGAGGCCGCCGAGACGCCCATCCAGAGGTGGAAGCTGGTCGGGTCCAGCTCGACCATCACCCGGCCGACCAGCGAGAGCGCCACCAGCCCCCCCGCCCAGGCTAGCTTGCGCAGCGGGAACGCAGGCAGCTCGCCCGATCGGGGAAAGAGCGCGGCGAGCAGCAGCGCCGTGAAGCAGCCGAGGAAGATCACGTGCAGGCCGGCTCGGCGGATCTGCGGCGCGACGGCCACCCAGGCGTTGCCGACTGCCAGCATCCAGAGGGCAAGGTGCGCGAACGAGCGGCGCAGGTTCCGCGGCCCGAACTCCCAGTCCGGCCGCAGCGGAAGGGCGAGCCAGACGGTCGCCGCCGCGCGCAGCGCGAATCCCAGGTGCGCTCCGAAACGCCGCCCCACCCAGAAGCTGGCCATGAAGACCAGGCCCGCGGCCACGTGGAGGGCCGGACGGCTGCGATCGTCGCCCCTCATCACGCGCCCGGCGGCGACCGCTACGCCGGTGAAGAGGCCCTGGATGACGAGGTCCCGCCCCATCTCGTGCGCCCAGAACCATCCGTCACCCCGTCCGACAGCCAGCTCCGCCATCGCCGCTCCGCCAGCGCCCATCAAGAACCCGAGCGCGACCCAGATCAGGCTTGGGGACAGGGGCCGCCGCATCCGGCGCAGCGTGAACTCCAGCATCACCGCCAGCAGCGCGAGAGATGCCGCCTGACCGAGCTGCCAGTGCCCGAGCGCCGCGCAGGCGGCGCTGAACACCGGGGCAACAGCGGCCACCGCCACCTGCCAGGCGGCAGGAGCAGGCCGCAGCGCGGTCAACACTACCCCGGCAGCGAAACACCCCAGGAACCCGTCCAACTCGGCCAGGGGATGCAGAAAAGACCGGTACGCGAGCAGGCCGTTGACGGGCTCGTAGACCTGGCGCAACCGGAGGGCGAAAAACAGCCACGGGAGGACTCCGGCCCAGGCGAGCACGGCGCCGAGCGGAAAGAGCAGACGGTAGGGCTCTCGTCGCAGCACGGCGGCAAGCCTGCCGCGCCGCCACGCTTCACGCAACTCAGACCTGGGCGCGTCGCCGGATGCCTGGGCTCAGCTGGGGAAGACCAGGTGGAAGAACTCGGCGCGGCCGGCCACGCCCAGCTTGGCGTAGACCTGCGTCAGGTGCTGCTTGATGGTCTTCTCGCTGTTGCCCATCATCGCGCCGATCTCGGCGGAGGTGAGGCCCTTCAGGACCAGGCGGGCCACCTCCTCCTCCTTCTTCGTCAGCCGCGCGCGCGAGAGAGCGCGGTTGACGAGGCGCGCGAGGTCGACGTCCACCGCCGTCACCTTCTCCAGCACTTGCCGCAGCGCCTCGGTGGTGAACGGCTTCTCGATCAGGTAGGAGGCGCCGGCGTTGAGCGCCGCCTTGAGGCGTTGCGTGTCGGCGAAGGCCGTCACCAGCACCACCGGCGCCCGGACCTCCTGCTTGCGCAGTGCGGCGATCAGCTCGATGCCGGAGAGCTTGCCTTCGCCCAGCACGACGTCCGCCACCACCGCCTCGACGTAACGCAGATCGGGGTCGTGCAGAGCGCTTTCGACGCTGGCATGGGCGAGGCAGTTCCAGCCAAATGCTTGAAGTCGCCGGGACAGGATGGTGCGGGCATCGGCCTCGTCCTCGACCAGCAGGATGACGCGGGGAGAGGTGCGGGGGAGGGTATCGGCGCGGTCAGGAATCATTTGAGGCAGTACATTAGCCCTCATGCGGCCTGAAAGGTAAATCGGAAGGTGGTGCTGCCGGGCACCGAGTGTTCACAGATCAAGTCGCCACCTCCCGCCCGCGCCAGGGCGCGAGCGATGGCGAGGCCTAGCCCGGTGCCGCTATGGCCCGATGCAAAGGGCGAAAACAACTCGTCTTTCAGGGTCTCGGGGACACCCGGTCCGTCGTCGTGGATCCGCAGATCCACCACGCTGTCGACGTGCTCCGCGCGAAGCTCGACCGTCCCCCCGTTCCCTCCCGCCTGCAGGGCCTCCAGCGCGTTCGCCGCGACGTTCTCGACGGCGGTGCGGACCGCCAGGGCGTTGCCGTGCACCGCAAGGCCGCGCGGGCAGTCGATGACCAGCACGGCGTTCGTCGCCCGCACGGTGGGCTGCAGCCGGATCCGCAGGAGCTCCAGCGTCCCGAACAGATCGAACGTCTGCTGCACCATGTCCTGCCATCTCTGGCCCGCGCGGGAAAGCTCGGAAATCCGCTCGCTGGCCCGCCCCACGTTCTCCTGGATCCGGCGGAGCAACTCGGCGCGCTGCGCCGGCTCCGTCTCCTCGGAGATCTCCTCCACCAGGAGGGCAAGATTGTGGAGAGGGTTCTTCAGATCGTGCGCGATCGCGGCCGCGATCACCCAGATCGCCTGGCGCCGCTCGGTTCCCGTGAGGCGCTCCGCCAGGACCTGTGCCGCGGCGCGCTCCGCGGCATGGAGCCTCCGCGCGCGCTGCGCATAGAGCAGAGCGCCGGCCAGCAGCACGCCGGCCAGCGGCGGGGCGACCCAGTCGACCAGCACCACGACCCAGTAGCCTGGGCCCTCCTCGAAGTGGGATTGAGGCAGGACGTGGTTGAGGCTGGCGAGGATCAGGCCGACGAAGAACCCGACCACGATCAGGACCGTGCTGCCGCGTTGACGACCCACGGTGCAAGCGTACCAGACGAAAGGGGCGAATTGTCGCACCTCCGCCAATTTCGTCACGGATTTTGGAATCAGACCCGCCGCTTGTACTGTTTAGAGGAGAGGCAAACCGCAAGGAGAACCTTTGACCTTTCGCCCTGCCGCCATCGCGCTCGCGCTGCTCGCTCTTCCCGCGTTCGCCAAAAGCGAGAAGAGCAGGGTGGTGCAGAAGGCCCTTCGCCACAGCGTGCGCGTCGAGGTCCTGGTTCGTGGCAAGGTTGAGCGCGCGGCCAGCGGGGTCGTGATCGCGAACGAGGGAGACACCTCGTACGTGCTGACCAATGAGCACGTGGTCCAGCGCGAGGGTCTTTCCGGCAACGCCTCCTTCCAGGTGGTGGTGGAGAGGCCGAAGCTGCGCCGGCTCCAGGCGCGGGTCATCGCCGAAGGCAAGGTGCCGGACGAGGACCTTGCCCTGCTGGCGGTCTACGGCGAAGCATTGACGCCGGCCCAGATCGTCGCCGAGGACCACGTGGACGTAGGCGACGACGTGGTGGTGGTCGGAGCTCCGTATGGTCGGTCCCTGAGCGTCTCTTCCGGGATCGTCAGCCAACTCGAGGTCGACGAGCAGGACCCCCGGGTGCAACGGGCGATGAAAACGGACGCGCCCATCGGATACGGGGCGTCCGGCGGCGGCGTCTTCGACGTTCCCTTGGGCCGCCTGGTGGGCCTGGTGGAAGGTTACCGGACGGCGAAGGTGGCCTTCGGCGGCCTCAGCAAGGACGAGTTCTCCTTCGACATTCCCATGCCCGGCGAGACGTTCCTGGCCCCGCCTGCGAAGATCCGCAATTTCGTGCAGCGCGCCGGGATCGGGAAGCTGGCCGGTCTTAAAGAAAGTGGCGCCGTGGCTGGGCCCCCCGGGCCGGCGGGCTCGATGGCACGCGGCCACTGAGCTCCCGGTGGTCCGCGCGGACCCTGCCGAGTAGAATTGCCGTCATGCGCGCCGATTGGGACAGCTACTTCATGCAGATCGCGGCGGTGGTCGCTTCGCGAGCGACCTGCGACCGCAAGCACGTAGGCGCACTGCTCGTGCGCGACCGCATCATCCTCTCCACCGGTTACAACGGCAGCATCCGCGGCATGCCGCACTGCGACGACGTCGGCCACGTGCTCGAGAACGGGCACTGCGTCGCCACCATCCACGCCGAGGCGAATGCGATTCTTCAGGCCGCGCGCAACGGCGTGCGCATCGAGGGCGCCGACATCTATACGACCGCCAGCCCCTGCTGGCCATGCTTCAAGATGATCGCGAACGCTGGCATCAAACGCATCGTCTACGGCGAGTTCTACCGGGACGAGCGCATCTTCGAGGTGGCGCGGAAGGTGGGCATCGAGCTGGTGGATCTTTCCGCACAGCGCCCTGAAATCGCGCCTTTACGCCTACAACAGGATCTTTGACAGCCCCCTGACCCCGGCAAATGCTTGAGCGAGCGGCGCCGCGAGCGATCGGCGCAAGGGGCTTGCGATGCGAGCGTTCGCCATTTCCGTTGCGATCCTCCTTTGCGCGGCGCCTGCCTTCGCAGCGCCACGGTCGCACGCCGCCGCGGCGAGGAAGGCTGAACGCCGGGGCGATTGGCGGAAGGCGCTGCGGGAGTGGAAGGCGGCGTATGCCAAGGAAGGCAACGCCGAGTACCTGATCGCCATCGGCGACGCTTACGCGCAGCTCGGCAACAAAGCGGAAGCAAGGAAGAGCTACGAGGCCTATCTGGCCGACCCGCTCGCGTTGCCCTCCAGGGTCGAGAAGGTGAAGACCCGGATCGCCCAGATCGAAGCGCGGAACGATTCCTTGGCACTTCCCGCGCTGCCGCTGCCTGACGTCAGCCCGGTCCCGGCGGCCAGCACCCGCGTGGATCCACCGCTTCCGCGCCCCGCACGGGACGCGTCCGCCGAGCCGCCCCCCGTCGTGCTGGCACGAACGGAGCCTTCTCCGGCAGCGCGGAAGGACTCCACCGCCGCCCCGACAGCGGCCAGGGAGAGCGCTCCGCTGCTGACGACGACCCCGATCCCGGCGCCCGTGCTCGACAAACAGGCGCCAGTCGCGGCGGTGTCCACCGCCGCTCCGTTTCCACAGCCGAGAGCCGGGTCCAGCCGCGCGCAGCGGACGATGGCGTACGTCACGGCCAGCGTCGCGGTCGCGGCGCTTGGCGGCGGTGCGCTCGCATTCACCCAGGCCAACTCCGTGCACGGCGAGCTGACGGGCAGTGTCCACACTGCCGCCGAAACGCAGCGTTTGCTGGAGGACGAGCGTCGCTACAGAACGCTGAGCCTGGTCGGGTTCGCGGGCGGTCTGATCGCCGCGGGCATCGCGACCGCGCTCTTCGTCTTTTGACGATTCCGAACTTCTTTATGGCGGGGCCCGAGGATCGGGCCGGACGAGGGCCGGGCATGATGATGGAATTCTCGAAGAAGTCGCTCCTCCCCCCGCTCGTCGTCCTCGCGCTGGGGGTCGCCGGCTGCCCGATCCAGGCGGGCGACCAGATTCCCTGTGTCGAGGACGTGACCTGCCCCTCGCAGTATCCCGTGTGTGGTCCCTCCGGGAAGTGCATCGCCGGAACCTCCGGCGCCAGGGCCTCGGTCGCGATCGTCGGCGCCGACGGCTATGCGCCGACGGACCTTCTCAGCGGGACGGTCCGGATGCTGGTCGTCGCTCGTGCGGCGACGGGCGTGGCGACGGTGAGGCTTGCCTCGGGGACCACCAACTTCGCCGCCTCGAGCGCGGTCGCGGCTCCTCCGCTCTTCGCATTCGACGTGGACACCACGGCGTTCCCCAACGGCGACGTGCCCGTCGCCGCGACGGTCGTCGCCGGAGATGCCTCGACTGGGACCGCCAACGGGGTCCTTCACGTCGACAACGCTCTGCCGCCCGTGAACGCGCGGATCACCGCCTTCAGCGTCGGCGCGACGCAGGCCGCCTCCACTGGGAGCGCCAATATCAGCACCGCCGGGACGACGAAGCTCTGGGCGTCGTTCACCGGACGGGGCAACTCGGGGGCCACGCTCTCCTGCGCGCCCGCGTGCAACAGCACCCTCTCCGCCACGTCAATCGCGAACGGGGGGAATGTGACGGTCACCGGGAGCGTCAACGGGGCGCTCACGTACACGCTGACGGTCACGCCCTCTACCGGCCCGAGCGTCACGTCCAACCTGACCATCAACGTCGTACCGCCCGCGAACGCGATCAGCCTGACGACGACTCCCTCGGTCATCCATCAGGGGGGCTCGGCGACGCTCACGCCCGCCTTCGATTTCGGGTCGTCTCCGGCCGTTCCCGGCACCGCAAGGATCGTCGGAAGCGATGGCTCGATGTATTCGAACTTGGTGAGCGGGAGCGGGGTGCAGGTCGCCCCCACCGTGCCCACGACGACCTACTCGCTCCAGGTCAGCAATGCTGCGGGCGCTCCGGCGGCCTCTGTTCCGACGGCGACGGTGAGCGCCGCTTCGGGCACATGGTCGCAGCTCAACAACAACACCTTCGACGTTCTCGTCGGCGCGACGGTGACCGCGCTGGACAACGGAAAGGTGCTGATCGCGGGCGGTCTGAACGGAATCGGTGGTACGCCGGTAAACACGGCGATCTTGTGCGACGCCACCGGCGCCTGCGTGCGGAAGACCGCGGTGCTCGGGACTGGGATGGTCTCCGCACGTGCGTTCCACACTGCGGTCAAGATTGGAAGCTCCGCGCCAAACAACGCGGGGAAGGTCCTGCTCGCCGGCGGCTACACGGCAGCCGGCCCGGCGACGCCGACGGCCCTCGCCGAGTTCTATGATCCTGCGACCGACACCTTCAGCAGCACGACTGCGATCACTGGGGCGCGCGCGCGCCACGTCGCCGTGCTCCTCGGGGACGGGCGAAACGTCCTGATCGCTGGAGGCACGAGCGGCGCCAGCGACCTGAGCAGCGCGATCAAGTACGACGCGGGTGCTGCAACTCCGGTCGCCGCGAGCGTCTCGCCCGCGATGGCCCAGGCGCGGGCGAGCTTCACCGGGACGCTCGTGAGCGGCAAAGTCC
>Ga0209526_10000543_pt1 | contig 24613 bp, 20 predicted proteins | sample JacPinW_OM2H0_M1_FD_188566 | JGI IMG/M metagenome (GOLD analysis project Ga0209526, IMG submission 188566) | Forest soil microbial communities from Algoma, Ontario, Canada - Jack Pine, Ontario site 1_JW_OM2H0_M1 (SPAdes) (version 2) | ecosystem: Environmental > Terrestrial > Soil > Boreal... | reverse complement strand
ACCGAGCCCTGCATCAATGCGCCGATGTTCAATTGCTGCCCGTGCTGCGCGTAACGTGAAAGTACCCCGGGCTGTAGCCACTCGAATCCCCAAGCGTCCTCGACGGCGACAATGGTATACGAACCCGGAATCACGCCCCCGACGCTAAAGGTTCCATCCAAATCGCTTTGATCCCGGCGAAAGAATTCAATATGTGATTCAGGATCCTTGGGAATCAATACGACCATGACACCGGCGACAGGCTTGTCCGCTTTGTGAACGACGCCTTCCACGGTAACGACACCGGCGGCAATCAACAAGGTCAACTCCTGGGAGCTTCCAGAAGTGACGTTCACATCGTGGCCAGAAGTTTCAAGGGCCGCCGAAGATATCCGCGTGACGGCGTATCTCTTCCTCTGCGAGTAACAAACGATCGCATATTTGCCCGGCGCGAGGGCATCAAACTTTGCCTGCCCCGATGCATCTACCGGACTGAACGAGACGGCGCGTTGTCTTTGGTCGTTAAGTCCAAGAAACAGTTGCTTGGGTAGGTTTTCCTCGCCCAGCAGTTTCACAGTGACTTTCAGGCTGGCGAGTGGTTCCCCGTGCAAACCGTCGACTTCTTGCCCCTCGCGAGTCAAATTAACCTCGCTCGACTGTTCGAGTTCGCCCGAATTCGAATAGTTCATCCGCACCGTGTAATGCCCCGGAGGCACGCCGATCAGTTCGTAAACGCCCGGTTCGACGGCGACAAGATTGCTCTGTTGGAGACCTTCCACGGAATCAAACACATGTTTCTGCAGCGTCGGCGGCCGAAACGCGGTGTTTTCCTCTTTCGCGACATGAAAAAGGATATGCAGCGCCGGGACGGCGTTCAATTGGATATCAATTTGAGTGTGGTCTCCGCCTTTCAGCGTAATGGGACTGGCGCTTTCTGCTTCGGTAGCGCCGCCGTAGTAGGTCGTTGGATAAGCGACGTCAAGAGCAGGAGAGACCGTCGCAGTGCCGTTCGCGAGCACCTGGTTTGCCGAGGCCGAATTGACTGCGTACCAGGGGGTCGCGGTCACTGATAGAAAATAGGTTCCCGGACCTAGCAACGAAAAGTCGTAATAACCACGATCATCGGTGTTGGTGGAGAAAGTGGCAGTGGTGCGGTTCATGCCGCCGCGGAGGTCTTCCTGGAAGAGCGTCACCTGAGCGCGGTGAACCGGCTCACCGAAATTGTTCGTGATGTGGCCGCTGATCAGAGCCATCGGTGTCAGCCGCAGCAAAAGAGAATCTGTTTCGAGTTCAGGCCCGGTGACAATAGCGGTGGAAAATTGTTCGTGTTGCTCGTAAGAGCCGGGGATGAATCCGCGCCTCGCCGCTTGTAGGGAATATTTTCCGGCGGGAATCGATGGGAATTCGAAATGACCGTCCTCGGACGTAATCAGCCTAGTGAAGTTCTTCCGGGATTTGGTGTCCACCAGCGCCACGCGTGCTTGGGCAAGAGCGGAGCCGGTGACGCTGTTCACCACGGTGCCGGCGACCTTGTACAAACCAACCGCTGCGACCTCGGGAGTGGCGCGTGTCTGTGCAAAAGTGGGAGGACAACGCAAAGCGGACGCCAGAAGCAAAGCTACCGCAAGACTTCCTAGCTGTCCCCAGCGCGTGATTCCGGAGCTAAGCGTCAACCCGGCCGTCATGGTTCACTCACCAGAGTTACCGGGCTAGGCAGCTTCTCTTTTTGATTGGGAGCAAGCGTGACGACTACTCCATTGGAATCGTACTTGCGACGCGCTTCTTGGATGGTCGAGCCGAGTTGTGCATTCATTCGATCGAAAGCCAGGATGCGGTAGGTCCCGGGCGGAATCTGCCGTTCGGTAAACGCCCCGTCTGCCCCAACTTGCGTTTGGTGAAACTGTCCTTCCGAATCACGGAGAGGGAGAAAGTAGACGAACGCAATCGCAGGGGCTGTCACGCGCGAGCGTGGATCCGGTGAATTCGTGTTTTGCAAGGACTGTACGGAGCCGGAAACTTCCGCGCCATCGTTGCGAAGCGTAATTTCAATGGGAGAACTCACTCCGGCCGTCCCGACAGTCAGCGGGTGATGCAGCACATCTGTTCCGCCCCAAACTGCGGAGGCCACGTAAACATCCGCGGTATTAAAGTGCAGCCAATAGCTTCCGGGAGATACGTTGTTCATGACCAAAGCATCGCCCGAACCCCCTGGCACCAGTTGGGAATTTGCACCTGCTTCCATGCCGAACGGCTCCGCGGGGGTTAGAGCAACGGAGACGCGACCATTAGCGGGCGGGTTTCCCGTATCTCCGCCCTGAGCAAATCCGATGTCTACCGAGGGGGTCGGTTCAAACTCTGTCTTTACACTTACGAGAATGGAAAGATTGGGAAACATTGAAATCGTTCTCCCTTCAACCGGCCCTCCTCGAACGTTGAAATTCATAATCCCGCTGGAACCTCCCTGCCCGGTATTGGCAGACAGTTTCAACGTGTAGGCGCCGTCCGGAAGGAAACCCCGAATTTGTTCTTCCCCTGGGTCATAGCCTAAAGCGTAGCCAGGGCTTGGAGGGCCCTGGGGAAAAACCTCGACGGATGGAAAGCCGTCGGCCGGAGGATTGGAAACGGCGATTTTCACCGGATAGTATTCGCGGCGCGATACGGAGATGTTCGCCTCAAACGTTGCGCCGGCGCCGAGCTGAATCGGTGTTGCCCCAGCAAACTCCTTGGTGTTGGGGAAAAAGACGGGTGGATAACCATACCGTTGGTTGCCTGGGTTGAAAGTTGCCGGATCCCCCTCCATTTGTTCCAGGGTCAGCAGCTTGTAAATGCCGGCTGGCAACTCGGCAAAGCGAAATTCTCCGTTGGCCCAGGTGGTAAAACTTTCCGTCTGGGTCCAGCGTTCGTGCCCCTCGTTAAAATCCTGGCGCAAAAGCTGAAGCTGAATCCGGTTAGTGCTGTCGGCCTCTGGCAGCACAACGTGCCCGACGATATGAGCTTCCGGCTCGAGCATCAAGACGAGTTCCGCTTGGGTGCCGCTCATGGCGGGGACGCGCACCGGGTTTTGATCGGAGAGGAAGCCAGGCTTTCGCGCCAGGAAGACGTCTGGGCGGGTGTTGCGCGCGTACCACAACTGCAATGCGCGTACGGATTCTGTGTCTTCCACGGAAGAAGGAGTGGGTGGGGGCGTCTTGTCTTGCGAGGGAAACTTGAACTCGAAGTGCCCGCGGTCGTCTGTGAGAACTGCATAGCGATTGTCCGGCGTGAACACGAGTGCGCGCGCGATGGGCTCGCGCGTGACGCGGTTCAGAACCGCGCCGCGGATCGAGTCCGGACCCGGAGGCAATAAAGAAGGATTGACCAAAGAAGGATTCACAGAATCGGGGCTGTTCGGAAGGGTCGTGATTTGAGCGGGAACGCGCTGAGCCAGTGTGAAGCAAAAACCAAGAGCAATTGCGAAGCAGAGCAGGGGCTGCGCGAACATCCGGCGCACAAGCACGCGATTCGAAGAGGAATATCCGGAGCAGCCCATGACAAGTATTTTAATCGCGGGCAAGTATCGCATATCGTAACGGGTAATACGATGGCCCCGATGGAGCGGCGGTTGTTTGACGGGAATAGGCGGGGTCGTTAGTATCAAAAGGCATTGGGGCGCAAAAAGACAGATGAAAGTTGCGTATTTTGATTGCTTTAGCGGAATCAGCGGGGACATGACGCTTGGTGCGTTGCTGGATGCGGGTGTGCCGCTGGAGCAGTTGCGCGACGAACTCGATGGATTGGACGTGCCCGGGTGGAATCTTACAGCGGAAAAGGTATGGAAGAACGGCATGGCCGCCACGTATGCGAAGGTGCGTACAGAGGATACCCGTACGCACCGCTCCCTCAGCATAATCCTGGAAATTTTGGAAAAGTCCAAATTGTCCGCCGCAGTGAAAGATCGTGCCGGCGCGATCTTTCGGAAGCTAGGCGAAGCGGAGGGGGCGGTGCATGACGTGCCGCTCGAGAAGATTCATTTCCACGAAGTTGGGGCGGTGGACGCGATAGTGGACATTGTCGGTGCGTGTGCGGGATTTGCCGTACTGGGAATCGAGAAGTTTGCCTGCTCGCCGCTGAATGTCGGCGGCGGTACCGCGAAGATGGCGCACGGCGTATTGCCAGTGCCGGCTCCGGCGACGGCGCGGCTGTTGCTCGGCAAGCCGACGTTTTCGAATGGGGTGCAGAAGGAACTAGTGACGCCGACGGGCGCGGCGATTGTAGCGACGTTGTGCGAAACATTTGGGCCGCAGCCCCCGATGAGCGTTTCCGCAATTGGATACGGCGCAGGAACGGCAGACCTGGAAAGCCAACCCAACGTGGTGCGGCTGATGGTCGGAGAAGCGGCGGAAAAGGTCTCCGGAGTTGCACAGGAAATGATTTCCGTGCTCGAAGCGAACTTGGACGACATGAACCCGCAGATCTACGGCTACTTTCTGGAAAAGGCCCTGGCCGCGGGGGCGCTCGACGTGTTTGCTACGGCGGTGCAGATGAAGAAGAACCGTCCTGGGATGCTGGTCACGGTGCTCTGCAAACCGCAGGACGCTGAGAAGCTAACCAAGTTGCTCTTTGTAGAAACCACCACGCTGGGTGTGCGGTCGTACAGTGCGGAGCGGTGCATCCTCCCGCGCGAGTGGGTGAAGGTAGCGACCGAATTCGGCGAGGTGCGGATGAAGGTGGCGCGCGTGAATGGCCGTGTCGAGCATGCTTCGCCGGAATTCGAGGATTGCCGTAAACTGGCAGAAGAGAAAAATGTGCCGCTACATCGCGTGATGGATGAAGCCATGCGCAAATGGTCAGCGCGCTTCCAGAAAGACCAAAGGGAAGAAGATTCGCCACAGAGAACACTGAGCACATAGAGAAAAGATTAGAGACCAGCGGAATGCCTGAGAAAAAAGAAAAATTCTATTTGACGACGCCGATCTACTACACGAACGGCCTGCCGCACATCGGGCATACGTACACAACGGTGGTTGCCGACACGATCCGGCGGTACAAGCGGATGCGCGGGTACGACGTGGTAATGACTACGGGAACGGACGAGCATGGCGTGAACGTCGAGCGCGCGGCTCAAAAGGCGGGCGTACCGGAGTCGGAGTTTGTCGCGAACATGGCGGAGGCTTGGCGCGCCCTGTGGGATGAGCTCGGAATTACTGCCGATGAGTTTATTCGCACGACCGATTTGAAGCATGTGCGCACCGTGCAATGGCTCTTCCGGTTGTGCCGCGAGAATGGTTTCGTCTACAAGGGTCACTACACCGGGCAATACTGCATTTATGACAACGCATTCGTAAATGACGCGAAGCCCGGCGACAACTGCCCGGATTGCGGGCGTCCGACCGAGACGCTCACCGAGGAGAACTACTTCTTCAAGCTGTCGGCGTTCCAAAAGCCGCTGCTCGATTTTTACAAAAAGAATCCGAACTTCATCCAACCGGAGACGCGGCGAAATGAGATCGTAAGTTTCGTTGAAGGCGGGCTGAAGGACCTGAGCATCACGCGCACGACGATCCGTTGGGGAATTCCTGTGCCGGGGGAAGAGCCGCACGTGTTTTATGTGTGGTTCGACGCGCTGACTGCTTATCTGAGCGCGGTGGGCGGGCCGGAGTATGAAAAGCACGGCTACTGGCCGGCGGATTTGCATTTGGTGGGAAAAGACATCATCCGGTTCCACGCCGTGTACTGGCCCGCGTTTTTGATGGCGGCGATGCTTCCGGTGCCGAAGCAGGTATGGGCGCACGGCTGGTTCCTGATGGATGCGGCGAAGATGAGCAAGTCCAAGGGCAACGTGGTGTTGCCTCGGCCGATTGTAAACGTCGTGGGAATGGATGCGCTGCGATATTTTCTGTTGCGCGAGGTGGTTTTCGGCCAGGACGGAAATTTCAGTTATGACGCGTTGGTGACGCGCTACAACAGCGACCTAGCGAATGGCCTGGGCAACCTAGCCAGCCGGACGGCGACGCTCATCGAGAAGAATTTTGGCGGCAAGATTCCAAAGCCGGGCGAGCGCTTGCCTCAGGACAATGCGCTGGCGAAGGAAACGCAGAGCGCGATCGGGGACGTGCTCGAGCGCTTCGAGAAGTTGGAGTTCGCGCGCGCACTGGAGGCGATATGGAGCGTAATCGCAGCGGCGGATAAATATCTGACCAGCGAAAGACCATGGGCGTTGGGCTCTGATGACACCGATCAAACGCGGAAGGCCACGATCTTGTGGACAACGGCGGAGCTGCTGCGCATTGTAACCGCGTTGGCGCATCCGGTGCTACCGGACAGCACTGCAAAAGTGTGGCTGCTGCTCGGGCAAAGCGGGAACGTGGGTGAATTTGGATTGGACGGATTGCGATGGGGGCAGTTGGCGCCGGACACGGCGTTAGGCAAGTTGCAAGCGTTGTTCCCGCGCCTAGACAAAACAGAAGCAGTGGAGAGGATTGAAGCGATGACAGAAGAAGAACGGAATCCGGCACCGGCAGCGCCGGCGACTCCCGCAGCCGCGAGCACGCCTGCGGCGGGAGTCGCAGCAGCACCAGCGGGCATTGCGCAGATCGGGATAGATGATTTCACGAAAGTCGAAATGCGCGTAGGCGAGGTGAAGACCGCGGAGCGCATCGTCGGCACGGACAAACTCCTGAAGCTCACCGTGGACATCGGCACGGAAATCCGCCAGATCTGCGCCGGGATTGCTCAGTTTTACGAGCCGGAGAAATTAGTTGGGCGCAAGGTCGTCGTTGTGGCCAACCTCGCGCCGCGAAAGCTGCGAGGGGTGGAGTCCAACGGAATGATCGTGGCTGCATCGGTTGGGCCGGAGGGCCGGCCGGTGCTCGCGAGCTTTCACGAAGATGTGGAAGTTGGCGCGCGGCTCAAATAGGCCCTGGAGTGCGGCGGAGTGCCGGCCCTTTTTGGATGCAGGATTTTGCAATCAAGCAAAGGTTTGGGCGCAACGTCAAACAACATAAAGCGGTAGCTTCCCAGCCGCGCTGCAAAGTAACAGTAACTTACCTCATGGAACTGACCGATTCCCATGCGCATATAGATTCCCCGCAGTTTGCGGACGACCGCGACGCAATGCTCGAACGCGCTCGCGCGGCGGGTATCACCACGCTGCTGGCGATTGGAACTGGACCAGGGCCAGAAAAGCTGGATGCGGCGCTTCCTTACGCTGAGCAGCACGACTGGATTTACACATCGGTGGGCATTCATCCCCATGAGGCCAAAGAAGTCACTCCGCCGCATTTGGAAAAGCTGGCGCGTTTGGCGGAGCATCCCAAGGTGATTGCCTGGGGCGAAATCGGGCTGGACTATTTCTACGACCACTCGCCGAGGGATGCACAGGAAAAAGTGTTTCGGGACCAGATGGAGATAGCGCGCACGGCAAAGCTTCCTATCATCATCCACTGTCGCGATGCGTGGTCGGATACGCTGCGAGTTTTGGAAGAGGTATGGAAGCCGACGGGGCTTGGTGGAATCCTTCATTGCTTCACCAGCACGTTGGAAGATGCCAAGCGCGGATTGGAAATGGGTTTCCTCGTCTCCTTTGCAGGAAACTCCACCTATCCCAATGCGCAGTCCATCCGCGAGGTGGCTAAAGCTCTGCCGCTTTCGAACATTTTGATTGAGACGGACTCTCCGTACCTGGCGCCGCAGCCTTTTCGAGGCAAACGAAACGAGCCAGCCTATGTGGGAGAGGTGGCCAAGGCCCTCGCGAGTGTGAGAGACTTATCGGTCGAACAAATCGCCACGGCCACAACCGAGAATTTCCGGCGGTTTTTTAGACTTGCCCGGCCGAATGGATCCTCGGCTGGGGTGTCCCGCTAACGCAGGGAAGCGCGCCCAGGAGCACGATTATCACTTTACTCACGGCCAGAGAAATTTTTGAGTTAGTGCGCGAAGACCTAACCAAGGTCGAGCAGGAATTGTCCCGCCAGAGTGGGTCTGCGTTTGAACCGGTTGCGGAAATCACCACGTATCTGTTGGGAGGGGGAGGAAAGCGGCTTCGGCCTGCTTTACTGCTCCTGTGTCACGGCTACGCTGCCGGGCGGAGCCAGAGTGCGCCCAGCGCGATCAAATTGGCGGCGGTGGTGGAACTGCTGCACAGCGCGACATTGATACACGATGATGTGATCGACAGCGCGGACACGCGGCGCGGACGGCCTTCGGCGAATTCGCGCTGGGGCAATCACCGGAGCGTGCTGGCGGGCGATTGGCTGTATATGCAGTCGTTTCAAATCGCGCTTGAAGAACGGAATTTTCATGTGCTGGATATTTTGATTGATCTGACGCAGAAAATGGTCGAGGGGGAACTCATTCAACTCGCCAAAATCGGGCGCATGGACATCAATGAGAGCGACGCGCTGCAACTCGCGACGTATAAAACGGCATGCCTGTTCAGTGGGTGCGCGCGGTTGGGGGCCACACTGGGAGGGTTGGAAGGGCAACAGGAAGAAGCGCTGGCGGAGTACGGGCGTTATGCGGGGCTGGCGTTTCAATTAGTCGATGACCTGCTCGATTTCACAGCATCGAGCGAGCAATTGGGCAAGCCAGTGATGAGCGACTTGAAGGAAGGGAAGGTCACGCTGCCGCTGATTTACGCGATGGAGAATGGGCACAGCGAAGCGCGCTCTCTTGTGGCGCGCGTCCTGGAAGAAAAGGAATTCCATTCCGTGCAGCCGGAAACGCTCGTGGCGCTGGTAAGGGATTCGGGGGCGCTGGATCGCACGCGAAACCTGGCACATGCCTACGCGCGGCGCGCGAAAGAGTGCATTCGTGAGACCGGCGATTCGGAATACGCCAGGGCGTTATTGATGGTGCCGGATTTCGTTCTTGAGCGAGAAAATTAAGCGCGGTTCCGCGCCGCAAGTAGAATCCTTGACGCGAGAAGAGTGAAAGGAATGCTGCCCTTCAAGCTGGTTTACCATGAAGGTTACGACCTGAATCTTGGCCCCCACGTTTTTCCCTCTCAGAAGTTCAGACTCATCGCAGAAAAATTGACGAAAGTTGGTATCGCTGGGGCCGAAGACTTCTTGCGGCCAGAACCTGCCGACGATGCGGACATTCTGCGTGTTCACACGGACGATTGGGTGGGCAAGCTGAAGAGCGGCACGCTGACGCGCAGCGACATCATGAAGCTGGAAGTGCCGTATTCGGTGGAGTTGGTGCGGGCCTTCTGGCTTGCCGCGGGCGGCACGATCCTTGCCGCTCAGGCTGCCCTGAAAGACGGCTTTGGTTGCAACATTGGGGGCGGCTTTCATCACGCGTATCCGGGGCACGGCGAAGGCTTCTGTGCGATCCACGATGTGGCCGTGGCCATTCGCAAGTTGCAAGCGGATGGCGCGATCAAGAAAGCGATGGTGGTGGACACGGATGTGCATCATGGGAATGGAACCGCTGCCATTTTCGCAAAGGACGAAACGGTCTTCACGCTTTCAATCCATCAGATGAATAACTACCCGGGATACAAACCACCTTCCACACTCGACTTGAACATGGACGACGGCGTGGGCGATGAAGAATACCTGGGCACATTGCTGCCAGCCGTTCACCAGTGGATGGAGCGCTTCCAGCCAGAGATGTTGTTCTATGTGGGCGGTGCAGACCCATACCGCGAGGATCAATTGGGGGGATTAGCCCTTACACTTGCTGGGCTGAAGCAACGCGATGCCGGCGTTTTTGGCGAGGCGCGCCGGCGGGGCATTCCCGTGGTCACAACGCTAGCCGGTGGGTACGCGCAACGCCTGGATGACACGGTGCAGATTCACGTCAACACCATCCTTGCGGCGCGAGAGGTGTCGGAAGAGTTGGCCAAAGTTTGATTCTAGGCCCCCCGCGCTTTGCCAGGCTCCATTATTTCAATTTTGCGTTAGAGCTTGGCGCTACGTCTTGCGGACGCAGGGCACGCTCAATGGCGTCGCGCAATTCTTTTTCGACAGAGTCGGGATCGAACCCGTTGGTGCGGTAAGCGATCCTGCCAGAACGATCCAAAATGACAGTGGTGGGAAACGAATCGACGCCAAGCAGCCGGTCCAACCCATCGGCATAGAGCACGGCAGTCTTTGGTTTTTCTTCTTCAAGGAACGGTGCGACAAGCGTCTCGTCCTCATCGCAATTCAGCGCGTAGAACAGAATTTCTTTTTGTCCGGCATATTGCTGCGCCAGTTTCTCGAAATGCGGCTCCATCTCGCGGCACGGACCGCACCAGGTTGCCCAGAAATTGAGCACGACGATTTTTCCTTTAGCCTCTGCCATGGGCAAATTCGCGCCGCCATCGGGGGCCTTGCGTAGCACAAACTCGTAGAAATCCTGGCGGCCCTCATTGCGTTTAGTTACCGCTGGAGATGTGGCGGCCATCGTTTCATCGAAGCTATACAGCAGGTAGTCGCCGAGGCCGCCTTCCGAGCCATGTGCCAGACGCCAAGCATTGCCGAGTTTCTTCCTTAAATCTTTGCGCGATGGTTCACCAGTAGTTCCGCGTGAAAGAGCGAAGGCCCGGGCGTATTGCTGAATGGCTGTGGGGAAGTCCTTTCGCATCTCGGCCAACTCGCCGAGTCCTTCAGCCCCCTGCGAGGTTGGATTGAGGCGATAGCTCTCGTCAAAATTTGTCTGCGCCTCCGGAAGATCGTTGAGTTTCTGGTAAAGGCGCCCGCGCACGAGGAGAAGAGCGGCGCGGTCGCGCTTGCGCTCGCTGTCCCAGTCCTGGGGGGAGACTTTCGGGGATTTGTCGGTTGCCTCCAGCCGGCCGATGGATTCCAGTACCCGGGAGCAGTAGGAGATGGCGCGCCGCCAACCCGCCGCATCGCCATAGCGCTCGAGGAGCTGGATGGCGAGGACATTGATGGAGGTGTCGTTGGGGGAGAGCGCAACGAGCCGCTCGGCGTATTCGGCGGCCCGCGGGAACTCCCGCAATTGCAGATCGGCTTCGATCAGGGCGCGATAAATTTGCGGCCGCTGTTTCGATTCCGGGTATTTCTTCAGGAACGCTTCTAGATTGCGCGCCAGAGCGGCGCGATCATTTTCCGCATCGGAAATGGCTTTTTGCAATTCATTCTGCTCGAGAACGGCCGCCTGTGCCTCGGTTGTCTTCGAGGTCTTCGGCGGGGAATCGGCGGGTTTGGCCTTTTGCGGGCTAGCGGGAGGTTCCTGCGCCCGCACGGAAGGAGCAAGCGCAAGCCCAAAAAGCAAACTTACGGCTGGGAGTACGGGGAGGATCGGGCGGAAGTAGGCCACAACGCAATTCTACCGGGGCGCGACAAATTTTGCAGACTGTTCGAGGGGCAATGTGCTGGGATTCGGTGATCGTGCGGACATGGGGCGCAGCCCAATTCGAGTCGCAGGGTAAGTGATGCTGCGCCTTTACAACGGACTATGAATTTAGCGTGAGGGCACAAAAAGTAGTTCAGATCGAGCGCACGTTGATGGCGCCGGATACAGTGTGGACTTCCACTCGTCCAGTCGAGTTACCGACATGGGCGCGAAGCGAGTGCTTGCCCTGCTCTTCGATGATGACTGGTAGTCCTGTTCGGATATCGCCGGAAGTTGCTTCGGTGGAGAGCAGGAAGCCGGCGTTCGCGGGAACGCGTAGATCGACCGAACCAGAGACGCTCTTGATCTCCCAAAAATGGTTTGTGGAGGGATCGCCGGAGACATTGATGGAGCCAGAGACGGCGTGCACCTTCAAATCGCCCATGGCGCCGGTGATATTAATGCCGCCGCTGGCTGTGGACACTTCGATGCGGTCAGTTGCATTGGTGATTCGGATAGAACCGGAAGCGGTGGAAGATTTCAGATCGCCTTTGACGTCTGCGACAACAACGTCGCCAGAAGCGCTGGAGGTTCGTAGGACACCGCCGATCGAGGAGACATCGATAGAGCCGCTGGCAGCGTTGACAGATGCGTCCCGCTCGACGCGATAGACGTGAACGTAACCCGAGGCAGAATTGGCCTTGACCGGCCCTCGAACGTTGTCGATTGTGAGGCCGCCGGAGGCCACACTGGCGTCAACTTCGGTGTCCTTGGGAACCTCGACGTGATATTCGATGGAGACGTTTCTATAACCGGACATGTTCTTGCCTATGCGAATGGTGTTGTCGCGCTGCTCGAGCGGGGGGTTGCCGGCGACTTCATCCACGTTTTTTTCCGAACCACCAAACAGAGACCAGCCACCGGCGGTAACCTTGCCGCGGACGTGGACCTTGCCGTCGGCGCTTCCCCGGATTTCGACGTTGCCTGAGCCATTCCCCAACTCTAACCGGACGGGGCCGTTTACAGTGAAGGTGCGATCAAAGGAGTTATCACCGGCCAGAGCAGCTGTGGGCGAAACAGCCAGCAGTGCCGCGAATAGGCCGAAGCCGAGAAGGAATTGCTTGCGATTAGTCATAATCGAGGATTCGCCCGCGTCCGCAGGACCTCCTAGAGATAGATACGTCCGAATTGACTTTTATGTTCCCACAGCCTTCGAGAGAGCCTCATTCAGGGAGCCCTGACGGTACCCTTCGAGGTCCAGCGCTACATAGGCGAAACCCGCAGCCTTTACGGCGTTAGCTATGGCAGCGGCCATTTCGGGGGACAGGGCGCGAGGGAGTTCGTCCGGGGCCAGTTCGATGCGGGCCAGTTTGTCATGCAGGCGAACGCGGAATTGGCGGAAACCGAGGTTGCGGAGAGCGGCTTCGCCTCGCTCAACGAGAGAGAGACGCTCCGCGGTGACTTCTGTCCCGTAGGGCAAACGCGATGACAGGCAGGCGGAAGCGGGGCGGTCCCAAGTAGGCAGGCCGGCGCGTTGGGACAGTGCTCGAATTTCAGCTTTGCGGAGTCCCGCGTCGAGGAGCGGGGCGAGGACCCGGTGTTCACGGGCCGCACGGTGGCCAGGGCGAAAATCTGAGGTGTCGTCGGCGTTGATGCCGTAAGCCACGGCCGCGAATTTTCGGGTAGTTGCGAGAGAATCTAGCGCGGAGAAAAGCTCGTCCTTGCAGTAATAGCAGCGGTCGGCGGCGTTGGCGCGGTAGGCGGGATTATCGAGCTCGTGGGTATCGATAAACTCGTGGTGCAAGTTGGTGGACTGAAGAAAGAGTTCCACCTGCTCGCGGTCGAAGGCGGAATAGCTTGCCGAGAGGGCGGTAACGGAGAGAGCCCGGTCGCCCAAGACGCGGTGAGCGGCCCAGGCAAGATAGGCGGAATCAGCTCCGCCGGAAAGCGCGACGATCAGCGAGGGTAGCTGCGCTAATTTGGCGAACAGCGACGTTTCCTTTTCGCCGGCAGAGGGCCCGATCGTGACTTCGCTCGTCCGAATTTGCACGAAAGGTTTCATCGAGAAATTGAGTATACCTCAGGCGAAGCTGGGGAGCCGTAGGTGTGAACCTGTAGGAACCGGTAGATAGTGTTGCGCGCTATTTGAAATCAAGGAGTACATCCACGGTCCTTTTCGTTGCATCGGTCTGCAGCCAGTGGCCGACGGTGTCGTAGTGTACCGGAACTTCGTGGAAGACGGCTTCGTGATGATGCTCCAGCTTGGTCAATAATTGCTCGAAGAGCGTTTTGTCGAAGACCTCCCCTGGCTGCTGCATCCATGCTTCGCGGATGAGTCGCTCTGCGGTAAGAGAAGCTCCTGTGATGTTTAGCGCGTTATAGCGGAACTGGGTACCTTCATTGATGGATACAACGTAGGAAACGACGTGGGTGGCCTCATCGTATGTTGCGACCGAATCGACTTTCGCTTCTAGGTAGCCGAGATGGCCGTATTCTTCGCGTATGCGATCCAATCCGCCTTCAAAAGCCATGCCGTTGGCCACGTCGCCGGATTTCAGGCCAAGAGTTTTTGTCAGCGTGATCGTAGACAAGGCGCTATTGCCGCTCCATGTCGCATCTTTCCAGCGGTAGACCGGGCCAGGATCGCAGGGAATATAGATGGGAATTTCCTCCGGCAGCTTCTGGTTTGGATTGCCGGAGAGACGGACTTCCGCGGGGCCGATCTTGGCGTGGAGATAGCCGTGCTGGAAATAAATCGGGCGAATTTGTTCGGCGAGGAATACGTCAATCGCTAGGCGGGAGTAAGACTTTCCGATTAGCTCGGAGAGATGTTGCTGCACCGCGCGGGACTGTTTGATATCCGGGTCGCTGAATTCGACGCTGGCGATGCGCGGGGCGAGGCCTTCGGCGTGGAACTGCTGAATGGAAGCGTCGGCGAAGGGGCTTGCTAAAACAAGATGTTCTACCTGAGCGGATGCGCCTTTGGATGCGAGGAAGTTGCCTAGTGCTTTCGCCGCTGCGTCCACGACTGCACCCGCTTCGGGGAGCGTGCCATCGTAGAAAGGCAAATCCTTGCGAATGGCTTCGTTCAGCTCGGAGTCCGAATACCAGGGTAAGTTGTCATAGGAAACAGTGAGGCGATGATTTTCTTCCACATGAAATGTCAGGAGGACCGCGTCGTTCTTGGTAATGAAGTTGTAGCTGACCTTGGCGAACAGTCCGGTACGGACGAGTGCATCGGAAGCGATCTGCAGATCCTGGCGGCCCACCTGTTTGCCAGCAGAAAGGCCGGAGAGTTCGGCGATCTGGGCTTCGGTGAGCGTTTTCAAGCCGTCGGCATGGATTTCGCGCAAAGGTGCAGTTTGCGCGAAAAGAAAGACCGGGAATGCCAGGAAAAATGCGAGCAATACAACGAAGCTATGCCACATACGGGGCCGCATAGGTTCATTGTAGCGGAAGTCGCGATTCACTTCAGAATACCGATGGCTCTTCGGCATGCTTGGGCAGCGCCTCGGCCCGGTCAATCACCCATTGCGGAAAGACCGGAGAATCCCTGGGGGGCTGGCCGCGGGTGATGGCCCAGTGATCGATCCACCCCGTTCCATCGGGGCCGATGTAATCATCCGGCATGCTGTAGGCGGAATCGTTCAAGGCTTCCTCGAGGGTGATGAATTTGTAGCCTCGTTTGCGAAGAAGGTCAAGAAGCTCTCCGATATGGTCGGCTTCCAGCCAGTTCCCGTGGAGGAGCAGGATTTGCCGCGGTTCGTAGCCGATCAGGTTTTTGGAGAGCTTTTCGTAGTAGTCGAAAACCCGGTTGGTGTAATCGTGGTAGGTGTCTACTAGCTGCTTTTGAAGGGCCGTGTCGCCGCGCTTCCGGGCGTCGTCGTATGGTCCGGAAAACATCCAATCCCAGGCGTCCATGGTGACCGGTGCGATGTGATAACCGCGCGCGACGAGGAAGGCTTCGGCTTGACGGCGAGTCTGGAGGTCGCGGCCAGTGTGAAGATAAGGATGGCGGAAGTAACGCATCTTCATTTTGTGCTGCGCCAGGAGGAGTTTCGTGACCACTTCGCCGCGGAGCACATCGTCTTCCCAGGCGGGTAGGGCGACTCGATCGAGAGAGGTGTGCTGGAACGTGTGGTTGCCGAGCTCGAGCCCGGCGTCAAGCCACTGATTCAGCGCCTGGATACGATCGTCCACTTCTCCAAACTTGTATAGTTTGCGCTCGTTCACGAAGCCGACGGCGGGAATCTTTTGCTCGCGCAAGATGGCGACAAGCTTGGTGGTCATCTCGCGAATTTCGGCGCCACTCATGGACAAGCCTGCTGCGGCAGGTAAATCGTCGATGGTGATGGCGATCTCCCGCTGCGCCGGAGCTGGCGGAATGTTTTGCGGTAAGAGCGAAGAGGGCAGAATCATCGAGACCACGGGGGCGAGGACCAATGCTAATAATTTGTGCATGGCGCATTCTAGCTTAATACGGCGAATCAGGCGGCGCTGGGTCGCTTTGCGCAGTGAAGAAGAGGTTGTAGAGTACGATGAAGTTCTTGGAGTGAAGCATCCGATGTTGTGCGCAAGACTTTGTCCGTGAACGACAAATCGATGGCAGTGCGAGAAAAGAGGCTTCTCGCAATTCTTTGCGGGATTGCGGTGATGGCAATTTTGCTCGCTACGCTTTGGCCATTTGATCCTTTTCCACGCAATAGAGTGAGTTGGCTGCGGAACGGGAACGGTATTCGCTTTGGCGGACCTGGGCTTGTTTTGAGCAAAGGACCTTTGCGAGCGGACGGTGCTGAGGCTGGAAATTCGTGCAGCCTGGAGCTGCTGCTTCGGCCTGCCAGCATCGATGTCTCGACCACCATTCTGAGTTTTTACTCCCCAGACAACCCACAGCAATTCGCGGTGCGGCAATGGACAGACGGTCTGCTGGTTACGCGTGACCTTGTGATCGCGGAAAACAAGATGAAACGAACGAAATTCGATGTAGACCATGTGGTTCAACCTGGAAAACTTGTCCTGTTGACAATTACCTCCGGAGCAAACGGGACGGTTGTGTACTCGAATGGCAGCCATGCGCAGGCCTTTTCCAGATTCACGATCCCGCAAAATGTATTGTCGGGGCAAATAATTATGGGAACATCCTCGGTGGATTATCAGCCGTGGCGGGGAGAAATAAGCGGGCTGGCCGTTTACTCGAAAGAACTCACGGCCGCGGAAGTGGGGCGGCATTATGCGAGTTGGATCGGCGAACGCGGAGGCGACCCCGCAGATTTCGATGGAATTATTGCACGCTACGCCTTCACCGAAAATTCAGGAGATGAAATTCACAACGCTGTGGCATCAGCACCCAGTCTGGACATACCGGCCTACTTCCGTGTTCCGCACAAGGCCCTGCTCAAGTCTGCCGCGAAAGAATTTGAAGCAACCCGGAAATACGTGATTGACATCTTGATGAATATCGCGGGATTTGTCCCCCTCGGGTTTATTTTTTGCGCTTATTTCTTGCTGGGACGAACGCGAGGGCAAGCAATTCTTTACGCGACTCTTGCGGGAGGAATTTTGAGCTTGCTGATCGAGGTATTGCAGGCCTATATCCCACAACGAGTTTCCGGCACGACGGATATCATCACCAATACGCTGGGTACTCTTTTGGGCGCCATGCTCGCGCGACCGGATATGGTTCGCGCGGTTCTGGGAAAGGCAAAGTTGATCGCTGCGGGCGGCTCTGCCTCGCAACAATACTGAATCGATTGTGGTGTCTGTTCAGGCGCAAGCAGGCCAATGGCTAGGATCATGGCTAAGCGAAAAAAGCAGGCTTGATCATGTGCGGGCGTTTCGCTGCTTCTTTTGCACAGAGGAATTGGTCGATTCCGCTTGACATGCACGCTCAGGGGAACGACGATCATGTCGAGGTTTCGCCGTTTGCGGCGAGACTCCCGCTTTTTAGTCCGAATGCAGTTTCTATAAAAGGCCAAACTCCGCATCGAGCGCTCTAGAGGGCAGAACCTCCTCGGTTCCTTTATTCCCTCGCGCGGGGCCCAACCGCCTGTCCGACGTACAGGTCTACACACCCAGAACGCTAGCGGTCGCAGGCCACACCAGATTGTTCAAAAAGGAGAATTACCATGTCCGAAGGAAATAAAACTAACGTGCGTCGTTTGTTCGAAGAAGTTTGGAACCAGGGCTATCTACCCGTAGCAGACGAGCTCATTGCCCCGAGCTACGCTCACCATGACCCTTCGACGCCCGATTTTGGGCGAGGCCCCGAGAGTGAGAAGAAGAGAGCGACTCTGTACCGCAATGCCTTCCCCGACGTTCGACTGACGATCGATGACTTGGTTACCGAAGGCGAAACAGTGGTGGCTCGGTGGTCCTGCAGAGGCACCCATAAGGGGGACCTCAATGGGATTGCGCCAACGGGGAGGCAGTTCACCATTACGGGGGTCAGCATAATCCGCTTCGCGAACAACAAGATGGTAGAAGGCTGGGTCAACTGGGATGCTCTGGGCCTTATGCAGCAGCTTGGGGCTGTCCCTGAACTCGGCAAAGCAAAAGCAGCCGCAAGGTAGTTGTCCCGAATTACCAAAGGAAACGGGAAGGCTCGACCCACTCGTCGGGCCCTCCTCTTCCGTGCTGCCCGCCTCGTGACCTTCCGATAACTGAGAGAGTCCTAGTTCTCGGTCAGCGCTAAGGACAAGTCGGCAACACGGCCGTCGACGTCCACTCGCGCTTTTCTCGTTAACCAGCGCGATGGGGCATCAGATTGCTATGTCAGAAACGCCCAGTATTTACCCGGCAAAACGCGAAGGGCCCGCTCGGGGCGACGTTTTGTTGTGTACGCGCCTTCGAGGAAAACTGGCGGATCAGCCCTCATCAGCAGGCTTTTACACTTAGCAGCTAGCAATGTCGATTTGACGCACCGACTCGGCATGCCGGTCGCCTCAGACGACTGATGAACGCCAGAGAATAGTGGTATCTCTGGCCATCCATTTTGCTAGATCTTGCGTGAAGTTGATGTGCGGCGGGGTGCAGCGCTGCTGCAGGCAGAAGCGGGAGCGCGGAAACGAATAGGAGAACAAGAATGGCGGACAGCAGAGTGCAGAAGGAGAGCGATGAGATTGTTTCTGTGCGAACTGGGATTCCACCTGTCCACATACCGTGGTCTGTTCGCTCGCACTCTTGGAAAGCGACCTCCGATCCGGTTATGTGGTTACTCGACGGTGACAGATTTGGCCAGGTTGCGCGGCTGGTCGACGTCGCAGCCGCGGCGGACGGCGATGTGATACGCGAGCAACTGGAGCGGAATAATTTCGAGCAGCGGAGCTAGCAGATCTGGTGCTGGCGGTAGTTCGATGAGGTGATCGGCGGCTTCGCGAGCGAGATGATCGCCAGCGGTGACTATGGCGATGACGATGCCGTCGCGGGCTTTCACTTCTTTGATATTCGAGACGCTTTTTTCGTACAGGGTCATCGAGGCGGGGTCGGAATCGTCGCGTGTTGCGAGGACGACGACGGGGAGATTTTCGTCGATCAGCGCGTTGGGACCGTGCTTCATTTCACCGGAGGGATAACCTTCTGCGTGGATGTAGGAAATCTCCTTGAGCTTTAGCGCGCCTTCGAGGGCCATGGGATAGTGAATGCCGCGGCCGAGGTAGAGAAAATCGGTGTAGCGGAAAAACTGGCGAGCTAGAGATTCGAAGATGCCCTTTTCTTCCGCCTGGAGGATCGTTTCCATTTTGTGCGGAAGGCGCGTGAACTCCAGCATGAGCTTTCGCGCAGCATCGGGGGAAAGCTTGCCGCGAGCCTGGCCCAGGTACGAAGAGAGGATCAAAAGCGCTGCGAGCTGTGCGGTGAAGGCTTTCGTGGAAGCGACGCCGATTTCGGGCCCCGCGTGGGTGAGGATTGTGCCGGCGGCTTCGCGGGTGATCATGGAACCCATCACATTGCAAATGGCCAGCGTTGGCGAACCTTTTTGTTTGGCTTCGCGCTGGGCGGCCAGCGTATCCGCGGTTTCGCCGGACTGGCTGATGCAGACGGTGAGCGTTTTAGCGTCAACAATAGGGTCGCGATAGCGGAACTCGCTGCCGTAATCGACTTCGACGGGCAGGCGCGCCAGGCGTTCGATCATGAATTTTCCGGCGAGGCCTGCGTGCCAACTTGTGCCGCAAGCGACGATGCGAACGTTCTGGAAGCTGCAGAATTGCTCTTCGGTGATATTCATTTCATCGAGGAAGATTTTGCCGGTTTCCTGGGAGACGCGGTTGAGCAACGTGTCGCGAACGGCGCGGGGCTGTTCGTAGATTTCTTTCTGCATGAAATGTTTGTAGCCGCCCTTTTCGGCCATGATGGGATCCCAGGTGACCGTCTGGGCCGGGCGATCCACGGGCTTGCCGTCGATGTCGGTGACGCGGACGCCGTCCCTCGTGAGGACAGCAATATCGCCATCGGCGAGGAAAAAAATGCGGCGGGTGTGCTCGAGAAGGGCGGGAATGTCGCTGGCGACGAAATATTCGCCGTCTCCCAAGCCGATTACGGAAGGCGGTCCAATGCGAGCAGCGATTAATTTCTGCGGATCTCTGGCGGAAAGAAAAACCAGCGAATAGATACCGCGGAGATCTTTTAAAGTTTTTCGGACGGCTTCTTCGAAGGGAAGATCTTTGGCGTACTTCTCCACCAGGTGCGCGACGATTTCCGTGTCGGTTTCGGTGAGGAATTTATGCCCCTCGGCCTGGAGTTTTTCCTTCAGCTCGAGATAATTTTCGATGATGCCGTTGTGCACGACGACATATTGTCCGGTGCAGTCGCGATGCGGGTGGGCATTTTCTTCCGTGGGGCGGCCGTGGGTGGCCCAGCGGGTGTGGCCGATGCCATAGGTGCCGTCGATGGCAGACTCGCGGATAACTTCTTCGAGATTGCGGAGCTTGCCGGGAGCGCGGCGGATGTGCAGCTTGCCGGCGGCATCGACTACGGCGATGCCGGCCGAATCGTAGCCGCGGTATTCGAGCTTGCGCAGACCCTCAATAATGACGGGAACCACCTTCTTGGGGCCGATATAACCGACAATACCGCACATGCGAAAAGTCTCCTGACTTTGGGCGCCGTAGGTGCAATTGAGCTGTGATAACTCTCTACAAGACTAACATGGGGATGTCGGAGTCCTGCGAAAAGGGGTCGAGCGACGCAGCAAACGTTACGGGATACGCTGGTTAAAGACCCGGTGCATTTCATAGGTGTTTAATTTTCCGTTGGCGTCGAAATAAAAGGTAACGCGCGCGGTAACCGGCAGGACGGTCTGAGCGTCAATGTGGCGGATGGTGGCCACCAGGGTGCCTGGCTTGTCCGGCGTTTCGATGGTGTAGCCACGGGCAGAGAGGAAAGACTGCACAGAGGCATCCGTCGTCCCAACGGGGAGTTGCTGGTCGATCATTTCTTGGATGGGCTTGAGTTGTGGGTCGGAGGATTCCCCAGGCTGCTGATGGCAGCCTAGCGGCAACCTCGCAACGGCAAAGAACAGCATGAGAATCAGGACTGGGCGAGTGCCGTGTTTGGATTGTGTGCGGCTTAGCGGCATTTGGATTCCGGAGCGTCGCGTCGCGCTAATCCACGATCTCAAAGCGATATTCTTCGATGACCGGATTGGCGAGCACGTCTTTGGAAATACGTTCGAGTTGCTTTTGTGCTTCTTCGCGGCTCCAGCCGTCCAGGTTGAGCACAAAGAATTTCCCTTGCCGCACATCGGAGATTTGCTCGTAGCCCAGGCTTGCAAGAGCGTTGTGGATGGTCTTTCCCTGCGGATCGAGGACGGTTCGCTTCGGCATTACCCAGACGTGTGCTTTCATGGGGAAAAGTATAGCAAGAGCAGAGCGGGTGTTCACGGCCCGCCTTAGAAGGCGGCCGCGTTGGTGAGTGGCGATCAGCTTGGGCGGTAGTTTTTTAGTTGTGCAAGGAGGATGGCTCGCTGTTCTGGGGACAAAAAGGATTGTTCAAAGGCTGCGCGGTTGATCTGCAAAAGTTCGTCGAGGGAGAGGCCCATTTGATGGGCATGAAAATATTCATCGACGAGGTTGGTGTGAAACATTGCTGGATCATCGGTGGAAAGAGATATCGGAATGCCGGCGCGGAATAGTTTGGGCAAAGGATGGTCGATTAGAGAAACATCAGTGGCGTTTAGCTGAATGTTAAGCGCGTTTGTGCGCAAGTTGCTTGTCGGGCAGATTTCCAGGGGAGTTTTGCGCTGAGAAAGGCGAGTCATCAGGGTTGGGTCGCGGATGGCGGCGATGCCGTGACCGATGCGCTCGGCCCCGAGAAGATCGATGGCGTCGCGGATTTGATCGGGGCCTCCGGTTTCGCCCGCGTGGACGAGGAGATGGAGACCAGCACTGGCAGCGCGCTCGTAAGCGGGCTGGAAATCGGCGAGAGGAAGGGATAGTTCGTCGCCTCCGAGGCCGAAAGCGACGACTCCAGATGTCCGATGTTCGGCGGCGAGTTCGACAATTTCCTTGGCTGGCGCCTGGCCGAATTGACGGATCGCGTCGAAAACAAACTGGATCCTTGGGCCCTGAGCCGCGCGAAACTTTTCCTCGAATACGTCGTGGATGGCGCGAAAGTTTGCGCGGACATCTTGTTTGCGCAGCAACATTACACCGATCGAGAGGGTGATCTCGGCATACACTACGCCTTGCTCTCTCAGGTTGCTGCAGGTGTCTTCGGCAAGGTGGGCGTAGTCGTCCGGTTCGCGGAGAAAAGAAGTCGCCCATTTGTAGAGTTCGAGGAATTGCGCGAAGCCGCGTGTGTTGTAACGCTGATGAATTTCGGCGTGGGCGAGTTCCACTCCATATTTTTTTGCGAGCTCGGCAACCCGATGGGAACAGAGCGCGCCTTCCAGATGAAGGTGGAGTTCGGCTTTCGGCAGCTTCCGGAGGAAACTTTTCAGATCGGAATCGGATGCCACGCGCTTGCTCAGTGGGGAAAGGAAGGTTTGCCGGCATTGATCCAGGCTGTGAGCCAATAAGAGCCGACGTCGGTAGAAGCTTCGGAAAGTTGGCGGATGATAGTGGCGGCGGCGAGATTGTAAAAGCGATCGTAGTATTCGTCGTTGTACGAATTGTGTTCCTTTTTGGCCTTGCGGTCGGCAACGAGGATTGATTCCACGAGGCTGTGGGAGCTCAAGGCAATTTCGAAAGCGTTATCGGTGGGATCGTCGATGAACGAAGCATCGTGCGGGTTTAGGGGGAAGAACGAGCCAAAGCGATCGATCAGCACGGTGTTGAAGCGATCGTTCACGCCGCTTTGACCGGAAACCTTTCCGTCAAAGTTTTCCGTGGTGTTGAAGGGATCGTGGGCTTCGGCGACGTAGTTGGCGAGGAATGCGGCGTCGATCTTTGCGTCGTCCCAACGGCCTGCCTTCATATCTTCAGTGAGTTTCTGACTGTAGACGCCGATTTGCCAGGGGAGGAGACCGGTGGCCTCGATTTTGGATTTGCTGTATTTGGTAATCGCCGCTTTATAACTCCGTGGGAGTGCTTCAAAAGGGAATTTGCCATATTTATCGAGCTCAATGAAATGGTTATTGCGCTCATTGGGCTTCTTGTCCAATTGATTCAGCGGGTCGTTTACGTGTTGGACGAGAAAATCGCGTTGGCTGTCGAAAAAGTTTCGCAGTTCGTTGGGAAGGGTATCCACGGCCCGCCCCACGATCAGGTGTTGTGCGCTGTGTCCCCAAGCGATCGCGGAGGAAGGAGTTAGAGAGCAGAGCAAAAGAATTGCGCATAGCGAGGCGGCGCAACTCTTGCGAACCGGAAAAAGATGATCGGCCATTCGAAATGTCTTATGCCTTGGGCGACAGATTCAGCGTGCTCCTGTGGCGGCTATAGCCAAAGTAAATCACAAGACCGATAACAAGCCACACAAAAAAGCGAATCCAGTTTTCCAGCGTCAAGCTGGCCATGAGCAGGACACAGGTGAGGATCGAGAGCACAGGCAGGAAGGGTACCAGGGGCACGCGGAAGCCACGAGGCCGATCCGGTTGAGTTTTGCGCAGCACGAGGACGGCAATGGCGACCAGAACGAAAGCGAAGAGTGTGCCGATGTTAGAAAGATCCGCCAGCGTGCCGATGTCGAAAATGCCCGCGGGAATTCCAACCACGATGCCGGCAATCCACGTGGCGAAATGCGGGGTGCGGAAGCGCTTGTGGACTTTGCAGAAGGCTGGTGGCAGCAGGCCGTCGCGAGACATAGCGAACCACACGCGGGCCTGGCCATATTGATAGACGAGCAAGGACGAGATCATGCCCATTAGGGCGCCAATGGTGACCCAGCGCTGGAGTTTATCGAGGCCGATATTGTGAAGGGCGGTGGCAACCGGCGCTGCGTCGCCACGGAAAACGTGAAAAGGCTGAATGCCGGTGAGAACGACAGCAACTCCAACATATAGAGCAGCGCAGATCAGCAGCGAGGCCATGATGCCCAGCGGGAGATCACGCTTCGGATTCTTGCACTCTTCGGCGGCCGTGGATACCGAATCAAACCCAATGTAGCTGAAGAAGACGATGGCCCCGCCGGTGAGAATGCCTTGCCAGCCGTTGGGCGCGAAAGGTACCCAGTTAACGGGATTGATGTACTTGGAAGCGAAGATCACGAAGACAAAAATAGCCACCAGTTTAATGGCGACCATGATGCTGTTGGAGGTGGCGGATTCCTTGACTCCAGTGACCAACAGAACTGTGAGGAGCATCACGATTAAAAAGCCAACGATGTTAAAATGAGGCAGCCAGCCTACACTGGGTTGATATGCGGGAGTGCTGAGTGTGTCCGGGAGACGGAGGCCGAAGGAGTTCAGCAGGCTGTTGACATAGGCCGAAAAGCCGACAGCGACGGCCATGTTGGAGACTGCGTATTCGAGGATGAGATCCCAGCCGATGATCCAAGCGGTTAGTTCACCCATGGTGGCGTAGGTGTAGGTGTACGCGCTGCCTGCTATCGGGATCATGGAGGCGAGTTCGGCGTAACACAAGCCGGCGAACCCGCATACGATTGCGACCAGAAAGAGCGAAACCGCAATTGCCGGCCCCGCGCCGGGTCGCCCAGCGGCACCGAGGGCATGTCTTCCATGCAGCAGCACATCCAGTACGGGCGCCTTCAGAAGTGACGGGACCAGAACTTCTTCGCCCGCCGCGGCGGTGCCCGTGAGCACGAAAATGCCGGTGCCAATAATTGCCCCAATGCCAAGAGCTGTAAGGCTGATCCACCCCAGGGTCTTCTTCAATCGTTTTTCGGGATTTTCTGAGTCTGAGATGAGCTGATCGATGTTCTTACATCGGAAAAGTTGTGAATCCACCCAGTCTCTCCGATCGCATCCGGTTGCCTATCAGCG
>Ga0209526_10000542_pt1 | contig 24626 bp, 21 predicted proteins | sample JacPinW_OM2H0_M1_FD_188566 | JGI IMG/M metagenome (GOLD analysis project Ga0209526, IMG submission 188566) | Forest soil microbial communities from Algoma, Ontario, Canada - Jack Pine, Ontario site 1_JW_OM2H0_M1 (SPAdes) (version 2) | ecosystem: Environmental > Terrestrial > Soil > Boreal... | reverse complement strand
AATCAATCGTCCGACGAAATTTTTCTGGGAAGGCTGATTCCTTGTCATCCCGAGCGAAGTCGAGACATCTCTCGCTATTAACATTGAGAGATTGAACTCGTTCGTCTCCCGACTCTCTCGCCGCTTCCCTCGCGGCGTAACCGTTCATGTCGCTCGTCCCGCTCGCTCCATTCCTCCACTTCGGTCTGAATGACAAAGGGCGGTTACTTCTCCGGATACAACCACTTCACGTAATCTTTCACGCCGGCTTCGAGCGGAAATTGTGGCTGGTAACCGAGCGCGCTCCGGACTTTGTCCAAATCTGCCTCGGTGAAGTTTTGATAATGCGCATGCGGATTGTCGATGTAATCGGCGATCAATCGTGTTCCGAGGCATTTGTTTAGAATGTCGACGAGCTCGTTGAACGAGCGGGCCTGACCGCAGCCCAGATTGTAAATTCCGCTTTCGCCTGCCTCGAGCGCGAGAATGCTTCCTTCCACGACGTCTTTCACGTAAACGAAATCGCGCTTCTGCTCGCCCTGTTTGAAAATGCGCGGCCGCTGGCCCGCTTTCATTTGCTGGGCGAGATGATAAACCATGCTCGCGGGCACGCCCTTGTGCGCTTCGCGCGGTCCGTAAACGTTGAAATAACGCAGACCAATAATGATCCAATCGGGCGATTCCCTTGCCGCGCGCACGGCAATGTTGTCCATGATTGCCTTGGAAAATGCGTAGATGTTCGCGGGCGCTGCGCCGTTTGATTCCACGCTTGCCTCCCTGGCGGCGCCATAAGTCGCGGCCGAGGAAGCATAGATGATTCGCGTCTTGGCCGGCCGCGCAAAATTTAGGATCCGCCGAAAACTTTCGACGTTGTCGTGCACCTGCACGAATTGGTCGTGCAACGTGGTATCCGTGATCGAGGCGAGATGAAAAATCGCGTCGAACTTTTCATGGCCGAATTGCTCCCGCCAATCGAGCGTGGCCAGATTTTGCGCAACGAAATCGCCGCGATAGCCGCGAAGATTTTTGAAATCGCCCGAGCGAAAGTCATCGATCACGGTCAGTCGCGCGCCTGGGAATTTTTCCTGCAACGCCAACGTGAGGTTGGAGCCGATAAAGCCGGCGCCGCCGGTGACGGCAAAGTTAGGGGAAGGATCGGTGGAGGCCACAGGAGAAATTTGGTTCGACTGATAAATAAATCTTGAGCCGCGAAGCGCAAGCCGGTAGTTATCGATTTAGTTCTTTGCGAGCTTGGAAATGTGGACCGGCGCGAGAAATCCCGTGCGAATCGGGAGCAGTTGCGCTGCTGTAACTGGATACGACTTCCCAGGGCCAATCGTTGGCATGAGCCGGCGGTGAAGGCGGGAAGAAGGTGCGTGTTCGCGAAATCGGACACGGAAAGCCAGGAGCCAGAACATTCGACCGGTCTACCTCATTCGCCAGCGTGACGCTGGACCCAGATTTGAATGATTTGGGTTCGCCGTATCGCTGCGAGCCGATTCTGGAATCCGCCAGTCCGGCTCGGACCGCGAAAAAACTTCTTCGCGAAAAGAAGAATGAGAGCTGGGCGATGCGTCTCCCGCGGCCGCGGGAAACAAACAAGTCCGACTCTCGGAGTTGGAGGAAACTTGTTATGCGAAATTGCCCAATATGTTTTGTAATCTTTAGTTTAATGAGCGCCGCATCCGCGATGCGCGCGCAAGACGCCGTAAGATCGACATCCACTGATCAGGAACAAGCGGCGCAGTCCGAACCAGTTGTTGTTTCGGCCACGCGCTTCGACATTCCGCTCGATCAATCGCCCGCCAGCGTGAGCGTGATCACGTCGGAAGATCTCGATCAAAAACAGATCGAGCGCGTGAGCGACGCGCTCCGCGAAGTTCCCGGATTGTCAGTTGTCCAAACGGGAACGCCTGGTCAGCTCACGTCTGTTTTTACCCGCGGTCTGAATAGCGCGCACACGCAGGTGCTGCTCGACGGCATTCCGATCAACCAAGGGCTCGCCGGTCAGTTTGATTTCGCGAACCTCACGACCGACAACATCGAGCGGATCGAAGTCGTTCGCGGTCCGCAAAGCACGATCTATGGCCCGCGCGCTCTTGCCGGTGTGATTCAGATTTTCACCAAACAAGGAAACGGTCCGCCTGGAATCACGCTGAGCGAAGAAGGTGGCACTTACGACACCTTCCGCGAGACGCTGGCAAGCGATGGTAAGATCGACAAATTCGATTATTCGATCGGCGCGAGCCGGATCGACACCGATAACGCGCGTCCGAACAATCAGTATCGGAACACGGCGGGAATTGCGGATGTTGGCTGGTCGCCGAATGATCAACTGCGAATCGGCAGTTTGTTCACCTATTCGCTGAGTGACACTGGAAATCCAAACACGATCTCTATGCCGAAACCGTTGGACAATTTCCTGACGGAAAAGTGGCTCATCGCGCCACATGTCGATCTACGCATCGGCGACTGGTCGGAACACAAATTCATTTTCAGTTACGATCACGAGCGCCAGTTGAACGACCCAAACGACGACGGATTCGTTTTTGCGACCCGTGCACTGTTCGAGCGCACGCAAGTCGATTACCAAAACGATTTGCGGCCGACTTCATGGCTAACGGTTACGTCGGGATTCTTTTACAGCCGCGTGAACGCAGGGCAGGAGCGGCCGTTTGTCCTTTTTGGTCCGACGTTCATAAGCGATCACACAGATGAAACAGCCGGTTTTCTGCAAGCGACCGTGACGCCGATGACAAACTTGATTTTGGTCGCGGGCGGGCGACTCGATCATTTCAATCAGTTTGGCGACGTGTGGACTTATCGCTTCGCCGGCAGCTACAAGATCGACAAGACGGACACGACCTTGCACGCGAGTGTCGCGACCGGGTTCAGTCCGCCGAGCAGCCAGGACAAGATCTTTGGGAACAATTTCGGATTGCAACCGGAAAAAGATCTTGGCTGGGACATTGGCGTCGAACAACGGCTTTGGGAAAGACGCGTGACTGTTGGGGCGACCTACTTTCACAACGATTTGTCGAACGTGATCGGATTTGACCAGACCTTTCAAAAAGCATTGAATCTTGGCGCGGCGGAAACACAGGGCGTGGAAACGGAATTACGCGCGACGCCGATCGCCAATCTCGATTTCCAGGCGAGCTACACGTATTTGGAAGCCGAAAAAACTTCGTCGGCTGACGTTGGCGCGCCCCAGGGCTCGCGCCTGCCTCGGCGACCGCGAAATGAGGTTTACGTTTCGGCCTCATATCTTTGGTGCAAAAAGGTGCGAACGACGATCGAAGCGAAGTGGGTCAACGCGCGCGAAGAAATAAATCCCAATTTCTTTGGACCGAATCGCGACATCGAGGATTACAACTTCGTCAACTTCGCCGCCGAGTATGAAATCAATTCGCACATGTCGATCTTCGGCCGGGTCGACAATCTGACCGGCGAGCATTACGCGGAGGTTTTGGGTTTTCCCGCGCTGGGAACCGCGGCTTATGCAGGCGTGAAGGTGCGTTTTTGATATGGAGGGACACGGCCGTCGTGTCCCAAAAATTTATGGGCGCTGACGGCGCAGCGCCCTCCATCGAAGCCGCGTCACGCTTGAATTCCACCCGACTTCGCTTAATCAGCGTTTGTGAGTCCGCTCCTTTATTTCCTCGTAGGTGTCACGTTACTAGGCGTGCTCGCGGTTCTTTTCGTTTTGATGCGAGAGCGGGCTAAGGGGCAGCAGCCCGATCAAAGCGCGTTGATGTTGCAACAGCAGCTCAACTCGCTTCAGGAACGATTGGACACGTTCGGACAGTCGGTGACGCAAAATCTCCAGCAATCGACCGCGTCAATGAATACGCGGCTGGACAAGGCTGCAGGCGTGATTGGCGACTTGCGAGAGAAAGTTGGCCAAATCCATGAGGTCGGAAAAGCGGCGCAAGAACTGGTCAACATCATGCGCGCTCCAAAGCTTCGCGGCGGAATGGGCGAACTATTTCTAGGGGACTTGCTTGCTCAGATCCTGCCCCAAGAGCACTACACCATGCCCTACCGATTCAAAAGTGGCGACGCAGTTGACGCTGTAATTCGGATCGGCCCGAAATTGGTTTGTGCCGATGCGAAATTCCCCTATGAGAATTTCAAGCGTGTCGTCGAAGCCACCACGGAAGTCGACCGCGTTGCTGCCCGCAAACAATTTCTGCGTGACGTTAAGAAGCACGTGGATGCAATTGCTACGAAATACATCCTGCCCGACGAGGGGACCTACGACTTCGCACTGATGTACGTGCCTGCCGAGAACGTCTATTACGAGACAATCATCAAGGAGGACGTCGGAGAAGACCGTCAGCTTTTCAGCTATGCGCTGGCCAAAAAAGTAATTCCGGTTTCGCCAAACAGCTTTTACGCGTACGTGCAAACCATTCTTCTAGGCCTTCGCGGAATGAAGGTCGAAGCCCGTGCGCAGGAAATCCTGGGTGAGTTATCGCGTCTGCGCGGTGATTTCGAGAAAATCCAGGAAAACTTTCGCGTTCTCGGGCGTCATCTGACCAACGCTAGCGGCAGCTACTCGGAAACCGAGAGAACGATGACCAAGCTCGATGCCAAGCTAGGCCAGATTGAGGAACCGCTCGTGCGCGAAGAGAGTGCGCCACCGCCTTCGTTGCCAGCTTAGATAGTCACCCCGGCGCGCGGTCATCCTGAGCGGAGCGAAGGATCTCGCAAAAGCTCGTGGATCACGCTGTGAAAATCGCGTGACGAAAACTTCGTCGGTGAGATCCCTCACTTTGTTCGGGATGACACGCTTTCAAGATCGACAATCGTCGGGCCTGAACGACAGGCCAAGAACTCAAACAGTAAGAGATGTCTCGACTTGCTCGACATGACAAAGCTGCGGCTCACAGCACTTCGTCCCATTTCGCTTTGTCTTTGAGCATGACTTCGCGGAGCAAGCGAATCGGTGGCATGCCGTGGTTCAGCAGTTCGTTGTGGAACTTTTGCAGCGAGAACTCGGTGCCCTGCTGCGCTTTGTAGTCGTCGCGCAGCTTTAAGATCTGCAATTTGCCCAGGGTGTAATTGAGATAGCCGGGATCAAACGTTCCTCGCATCGCTTCAATGTGCGCCGGTTTTTCTTCGTAATAGCAATTTTCTTGGAAGAATTTTGTCGCTTCATCGACCGTCATCTTTTGCGTGTGCATTTTGATCGCCACGCAGAGCCGGCATAAACGCAGCATCGCTTCATCGGCCTGTACCATGCGGTACTTTGCCGCGCGTTTCACGTCCTCCAGGCTCAGGTTTGCACCTGTGACGGTGCCGTATCCTTCGTCGATCATCATTTTCTCGCAGTAATGCGCCCAGCCTTCGATGAAAGCGTAGCTCCCGAAGATTTTTTCGACCTTGCTTGCGGGCGACGCGTTCAGCCGGAGAAACTGAACGTAATGTCCGGGATACACTTCATGAATCGAGATGACGTCGGCCGTGTAATAGTTGAACGCGGTCAGCCATTGTTCCTTTTGTTCCGGCGTCCAATCCGCTTCTGTCGGAGTGACATAATAATAAGCTTCAGTGGCCCGTTTTTCGAAAGCGCCCGGCGTGTCCATTGAGGCAAACGAAGTGGCGCGGCGGTATTGCGGCGTTTCTTTGACATGGGCTCGAACCTCCGAAGGAATCGTTACTAATTTACGGGTGGTGACGAATTTTCGAATTTGGTCAAGGTCCTTGGCGATGTCGGGCAACAAACTTTCCGGGGTGGGATGTTCGCTCTGGATTTGTTTGAAGACCTCGGCCGGCGATTTGTCCGGGTCGATTCTCTTGGCTGCATCGGCAAAGGCCTTCTGCTCTTTCCGCAATTGCGTCAGGCCGATCTCCAGAATTTTCTGCGGAGGAAGATCGACAAGTTCGGTCTCCGCAATCAGGCGTCGAAACTTTTCTTCGCCGAGGGCGAAATCGGGCGATGCGTTCGGTAGTTTTTCGCGTTCCAGCCAGGCGGCATAGTCGGACAGGGCTGCTGCTGCTTTGCGGTTAGATCCCAGAAATGCAGTGCGAATGCGCTCGTCTTTCAATTCGGCGATTGTTTCGACCAGGTTTTTTCTCAGGAAATCGGCCGAGCCTCTCGCGATTTGGATAGCAAGCTCGACGTAGGGCTTGGGCAGCACCGAGTCGAGGTTTGTCTTGGCGGCGATGATGATGTTCGGCACCTGCGACTCGATCGCGACGATGCTGCGCACGCGATCTTCCAAGGGCGCGAAGTTCCTTTTGATGTAAACATTTACGTCGGCTGCTCGCGCGTAAACCATCGGATCGCGCTCGTGGATCGACATGTCCTGACGCTGAAAGAGCTCCTTTTTGATCGCGGCCTGTAGAATCCGCAGGTCGATCGATTGACGCTGGCTCAACTTGTTCGGCTCGAATTTTTTCAGCCGATCATCGAACCGCTGTAAACGATGGAGCTCGGCATCGAGTGAGAGCCGGCTGTAGTCGGTAATTTTGCCATCGTATTCGTGCAATCCCAGGGCGGTGCCGAGGAGTGGTCGCTCCGCGAAATAACCTTTGATGTATTCTTCGGCCACGGCCTCGTATTCGGCGTCGGGGGTTTGCAGTGCGAAACTCGCAACGGGCAGAGCGGTGGCAATGATCAGGAGGCAGTTGCGGAAAACTTTCATGTGCGGCGCTCGCTACTTGGCGGCGCACAGTGTAGCCGACGCTTTGGCCGTTGCCAAAATTTTCCCGATGGGCGATTGTGCGATCCGCTTGCCACCGCTGTTATACATATGAGACGACGCGTCCTATTCAGCACGTTTGCTTGTTTGCTGCTCCTGGGCGTTTTCCTTGGCCTTCGTTTTCAAAACCTGCGCGCCGCGAACGACGAAGAGGATAACGGTTACTCGCAAATATCTATTTTCGCCAAAGCCGTTCAATTGATCCGGCAAGATTACGTGGATGGAAGTAAGACCAGCTACCACGATCTGATCACGGCGGCGATGAAAGGTATGCTCGCGTCGCTCGATCCGCACAGCCAATTCATGGATCCGAATGATTTCCGAGATATGCAAGACGATACCCGTAGCCGTTTCAACGGGCTCGGCATCGAGGTCTCGGTAAGAAACGGTTTGCCCACGGTCGTGACCCCGATGGAGGACACGCCAGCCGCCAAAGCGGGCATTCTCTCCGGCGACCAGATTCTGAAAATAAATGGCACATCAACCGAGAGAATGGATTTACAGGACGTGATCAATCATCTCCGAGGCGCGCCTGGCCAGAAAATTTCGCTCACCCTCATGCGGCCTTCGACCAAGGAGATCAAGGATTACATGCTCGAGCGCGCGGAAATAAAAGTGCAGAGCGTGAAAGGTTCGAGACTTCTCGATCCGGACCTGACCGGCTCGTTTAAAATCGCCTACGTCCGCCTCATTCAATTCAACGAGCCGACTGCCGATGAATTGTCCAAGGCGCTCGATGCTTTGCAAAAGCAGGGCATGCAGGCGCTCATTCTCGATCTTCGCAATAATCCGGGCGGCCTCTTGAATAGCGCGGTGGACGTTTGCGCGCAATTCCTGCCGCCCAACACGAAGGTCGTTTCCACCCAGGGGCGCGCCGCGTCGCAACAGCGCGATTACACCACGTCCGGCGCGGCCAAGGAGCGGCCGCATTTTCCGATGGCCGTCCTGGTCAATGAAGGGAGCGCGAGCGGCGCGGAAATTGTTTGCGGTGCCCTCAAGGATTTGCACCGCGCCATTGTGGTCGGCGAAACCACGTTCGGGAAAGGCTCCGTGCAAAATGTGCTGCAATTGCCCGACGGTTCGGCGCTGCGTTTCACGACGGCGAAATATTACACGCCGAGTAAGCAGGTCATTCATGGCAACGGCGTGAGCCCGAATATTCGCGTTCCAATGACGGCGGAACAGGAGCGCATTCTTTTCGCATTGCGCAGCGAGAACAGTAAAGCCGAGGACGACAAAAACGTCATCAAAAGCAAAGACCCGCAACTGTTGCGCGCCATCGACGCGCTCAAAGGCGTGATGATCTACGCCCAGCAAAACGCGCCCAAAGGCGAAACAATTAAGAAGTAGCGACGCACATTCTCTACTTTGTCATTCCGAGCGGAGCGAGGAATCTCACAGTCGAAGCTTTTGTCACGCTAATTTAATTGTGTGATCCGACGGCCTGTGTGAGATCCTTCGCTTCGCTCAGGATGACCACGCGTTGTATGGTTTCACGGTGAAGACAATCCTCGCCCTTGAAACCTCCTGTGACGAAACTGCGGTTGCCGTTTTTCGCGATCACAAACTCCTCTCCAGCGAGGTCGCTTCGCAAGTTGCCGAGCATGAAAAATTCGGCGGCGTTGTTCCGGAAGTTGCCTCGCGCAATCATCTCGTGCATGCGCCGCGCTTACTCGAACACGCCATAAACGAAGCGAAGATCGACATGTTGGATGTCGATGCGTTCGCCGCAACCAGCGGGCCCGGTCTGGCGAGTTCATTGATGATCGGCGCCTCGATCGCCAAAGGTCTGGCGATTGGTTTCGGCAAACCGTACCTGGCCATGAACCATCTCGAAGGCCATTTGCTTTCGCCATTCTTCGGCGAGGGCACGGTGAAATCGAACGTTTCGCTCATTGTGAGCGGCGGACATACCATGTCGATCTTCGTCCGTCGCGTCGGCGATTATCGAATCATTGGCCGGACGGTCGACGACGCCGCCGGCGAAGCGTTCGACAAAATCGCGAAGTTGCTAGGCCTCGGTTATCCCGGCGGACCCGAGATCGAAAAACATGCGCGGCGAGGCGATCGCAAACGTTTTGATCTTCCGCGCAGCATGCTCGATTCCGAGAATTTCAGCTTCAGCGGTCTGAAAACGGCGGTTCGGTATCTGTTGCCCAAATTGAGAGGCGATTATCTGGCTGATCTTTGCGCGTCATTTCAACAGGCAATTGTCGATGTCCTGGTGCACAAGACTATTGCCGCCGCGAAAAAGCACGATGTTGATCTTGTCACCGTCAGCGGAGGGGTGAGTTGCAATCAACAATTGCGAAAGCAATTAGGCGAAGCGTGTAAGCGCGAAGGCTTCGAGTTCAAAAGCGCCGAGCCATGGCTGTGTACTGATAACGCGGCCATGATCGCTTTCGCTGCGTCGTTACGATTGCAGAGCGGCTTCGAATCGAAAGTGACCGAAGAGATCGATCCGAATCTCGCGTTGGCGAACTAAGCGCGCCAAAGCGCGGCGATTCGGCACTTTATTTTCGCTCCGTCTTGGATTGATCGTGATCATTGCGCTCGTTATTCTCGGGGCGAAAACGATGGATGAAATCTTCAAGCGCATATTAGATAAGCTCAAAGGTGGGAATTTCTGGATCGCCTTGGGCTTTCTGGCCGCCGGCTATGTTTGCTGGCGACTGATTGGCACGACGGAGACGCAGGAGAAAACCGTTCTCCTCCACCAAATTAGCGCCGCGCTTATTCTCGCTCTCCTCGCGGCAGGCGCGATGTGGATGAACCATTTCTTTTTTAACCGCGAGCCCGTCTTCACAAAAAATCTCACCGGCATTCTCGTCATGCGCATCGTGGGTGACGACGCGCGCGATTCACTTCAGGGTGATCTCATCGAGAACCTCAACGCGGAACTCGAGAAGGAAGCGCCGGGCCAGCGGATCGAAGTCCACGCCGGCTCGCAAACGCTAGATAGCAAGAAGGGTCTCGCAGCCGCGCACGAGCACGCTCGGGCGATCGGGAAGCGGCTCAATGCAAGACTCGTCATTTGGGGGCGGAAAATCGGGGACAACAAATTCCATCCGCGCATCACCGTTATGGGCCCGCCGAAAGACTGGAGCGCGAAGAGCGAACGGACCCCCGGCGTGCAAGACATTACTGAGCTGCATTTGCCGGAGGAGATTGTTGATGAGCCGTTCTATTTGATCCACTTCACTGCCGGGTATTCGTATGGCGCTCAAAACAATTACAAAGACGCTTTAACTCATCTCAAAGCGGCTCTAGGGCGCAAAGGAGCGTCACGAAATGAACTTGCCGACTTGCAAGTCTTCACCGCTTTTTGCCACCAGTCGCTGGCTAAAGGTCAAAGGGTCATGACGGTCAATCTTCAAGAAGCGATCAGCCTTTATGAAGCTGCAGCGGAGGTTTACTCGCAAACTGATCAGAAAAAGTGGGCGTTGACCCAAAACAATCTGGGCAATGCATACGAAGCTTTGCCCGTCGGAGATCGCGCTGCAAATCTCGAAAAGTCCATTGCTGCGTACGAGGGCGCTCTGGGCGTTTACACCGCAAATGATTTTCCAAGACAATGGGCGGCGGCCCAGAATAATCTCGGCAATGCGTATGCGAACTTGCCCGCTGGAGATCGCACAGCAAATCTGGTAAAAGCCATCGCGGCTCATGAATCTGTCCTTATGGCGAAACGGGCAAGGGATTTCCCCATCGATTGGGCCACAGCGCAAAACAATTTGGGCAATGCTTATGCCAACTTGCCTACGGGAGATCGCGCGGCAAATCTGCAAAATGCCATTACAGCCTTGGAAGCCGCTCTGACGGTGTTCACTGAAAAGGATTTTCCAAGGCATTGGGCTACAGCGCAAAACATTTTAGGCGTTGCCTATGCCCGCTTGCCTACAGGAGATCGCGCAGCAAATCTGAAAAAAGCCAATACGGCTTATAAAGCGTCGCAGCGGATTTTCACCGAGAAGGATTTTCCAGTTGACTGGGCAATGATCCAACACAATCTCGGGCTTCTTTATGTCGACACCCCCGATGGGAATCGCAGAGAGAATCTGTTAAGAGCAAAAGTTTGCTTTGAAGCTGCCTTAAAGATTTACACAGACAGCAGCTTTCCCGAACGCCATAGGAACACTCTTGCGAGACTTGCTAACGTGGAGGAGCAACTCCGCAGTATGACGTTCGAATAATTTTTTGTGTTGTTATATGCTCAGTATTCGCTGCTCAGTATTCGCGCTCGAGCAGATAATTGGCGAGCGCGTGCAACGCGTCGGCTTTCGCGCCGAAGATCGACAACGCACCGTGCGCCTGTCGTGTGAGCCGTCTGGCTTCGGCGCGCGATTTGTCGAGGCCGATCACCGCGGGATAGGTCGCTTTCTTTGCCGCGATATCCTTGCCGGCGCTTTTTCCGAGTTTCTCGCTCGTCTGGGTCACGTCGAGAATGTCGTCAATTACTTGAAACGCGAGGCCGAGGGCGCGTCCAAATTTTGTGATCGCGCCGAGCTGTTTGGGATTCGCGTTTGCGCTCATCGCGCCGAGGCGCACCGTCGTGGTCAATATCGCCGCCGTCTTGTTCTCGTGAATGTATTGAAGCTGGGCGCGACTCGTTTCCTTTCCTTCGGCTTCGAGATCGGCGACTTGTCCGGCGATGAGTTTTTGGCTGCCTGCGGCAACAGCGACTTCGCGTAACAAGAACGACATGTCGTAACGCGACGTTGGTTTGGCGCGCGAAACGATTTCAAAGGCGATGGTCAGCAGTCCGTCGCCGGCGAGCACCGCGATGCCGTCGCCAAAAACTTTGTGACAGGTCGGACGGCCGCGCCGGAAATCGTCGTTGTCCATGCTCGGGAGGTCGTCATGCACCAGCGAATAGGTGTGGATGCATTCGAGCGCGCAGGCGAGCGGAAGCGCATTGTCGATCTTGCCGGCGCAAGCCTCCGCTGCAGCCAAACACAAAATTGGCCGAAGCCGTTTCCCGCCCGCAAACAAACTGTAGCGCATCGCCTTGTGAATCGTTGCCGGCTTGACGCTCTCCTTCGGCAGATATCGGTCCAAGGCGCGATCGATCGTTTGTTGCCGCGACTTGAGATACGCCTTCAAGTTCATTCCGATGTCACTTTAGAAGTCGATTGCGCCGATGCGCTAGAGATTTTCTGCGGATTCAACTGCGACGGCGGGTTTGGTGCGCATGGCGAGAAACGCGCCCCCGAGCAGAATCGCCGCGCTGACCAATTGCGCAGGTGTCAGACGTTCGTGGAAAATGAGCGCGGAAAGACCGAGCGCGCCGGCAGGGCAAAGCAGTTGCAGTGTTTGAGCGAGAGCGACGCCGATCTCGCGAATGGCGACGTAATACAAAACATGGGCGAGTGTGATGCAGGTGACGGCCGAGATAATGAGAACCAGGTTTACGTGCAAATCGACTTGAAGGGGAGTGTCGATCTTGCCGAAGGCGAAAGTGAGCGGCAATAACAGGACGGAGGTAATGAAGCTGATCAAACCGAAGGTGCGGATCGAGCCGAGCCGTGCCGATGGCCGTTTCACCAGCACGCCGTAAAGCGCCCAGCAAAATGTCGCGGTGAAAGCGATGGCCAAACCCGGCAGCGCAATATGTCGATCTTGTCCGTTCGACTGGAACCAAATCACACCGAAGGCGCCCACAAGGCCGAACACTGTGCCGGCTTGAAATTGCCATTGCCGGATGACGTGGCGCTCCTCCGGAAAGAATGCGAGCGCGAGCAGCGCGGTGAAAATCACGGATGACCGGGTGAAGATCGCGTAGACGCCGGGTCCCATGTAGAAAAGAGCGATGACCTGTGTGATTTGGTGAATGACATTCGGCAGGCATGGAATGAAACAAAGGCCGACCGCGCGGATGTCGATCCTGGGTCCTTCGCGTCGGAGTCGATAGAAGACGAGTGGTGCGATGGCGAGGCACGCCACGACGTAGCGATAGAAATTCTGCGCCCACGGATCGTAGTAACGGTTCAGGTAGAATTGAAAGAGCGACGGAGTCGACCAGATGACGACGGTGGCGAAGACCGCGGCGTAGCCTTTGGACAATGCCGGCACGCCGTTGTCGATAGTGTTGGAGATTTTTGCCATTGGGCTCGCGCAATGTGATTGTTTAATTTGCTGGCTAAACGGTGCCTGATCGCTCAAAAACTACGTAACGGAGGGGAAACATGAAAATTCAAAACTCATCCATATTGTCGATCTTATTCGTCGGCTTGCTGATCATGCCCGTGGCTCAGGCGAAATCGCGCCGTGGTGGTGATGGCGGCGGTGAAGATCACGCCAAGCGCGGGGAAGAGCTTATTAACCAAAAACAGTACGACGCGGCGATCGCCGAGTTCAACAAAGAAGTTGAAGCGAATCCGGGCGACCCACGCGCTTACGATCATCGCGGCACAGGTTATCGCGCCGCGGCTCGAGCGGCTGCGGCCGCGGGCGATGGAGCCGGTGCCTCGATGCGATTCGTCTCGGCGATCACCGATTTTTCCAAGGAGATCGAGCTCGCGCCCAAGAGTTTCATTGGTTACATGGAACGCGGCCAGACCGAACTTAACCAGCAGCAGTTTGAAACGGCGCTGCAGGACCTGAACAAAGCAGTTGAATTAAAGCCGGAAGAACCGCTTTCCTACAAATTCCGCGGATTTGCCGAAATCGGCCTGAACCAGTGGGACAAAGCGCTGGCCGATTTCACCGTGGCGATCCAAAAGGAGCCGAACGATCCGCAAAATTACGATCAGCGGGCGCTGGCCTACCGAAATTCAAAAAACTACGACGCGGCGATCGCCGATTACACGACTGCGATCGAGAAGAATCCGAACTACGCCGTGGAATATGCGAGGCGCGGTTACACCTATGCTTTGATGCAGCAATACGAGAAAGCGATTCCAGATTACGAGCAGGCAATGAAGCTCGATCCAAAGGACATCGACACGCCGCAACGGCTGCAATATGCGAAAACCATGCTGGCGATGAAGAATGAGCCCGCAGCGAAGCCCACTCCGGAGCCGGGGCCTGGGCTGTTTACGGCGTTCAACATCGTAGTTGGGCTGATTGTCCTGGTTATTATCGCGGCGATCGTGCGCATAATTACGCGAGGCAAGCCAGAAGTCACGAGTAGCAGCTCACGGATTCGATAGGATCGGCGCAGCTACGCTTCCATGAGGCATCCGGTTCGCCCCACGGGCCGCGACGACACTGGAGAAATTCCTTTGACACTCCAAACCGCGCTGATAGCTTTCGGACGCTTTTTGCGAGAACGAGGCGGTCCCATGGTCGTTCAAATTGCGGTTTGACGCGGCTCTGGGACTTTTAGTTCTACCCGCGGGGAGCAGACCGGCCCATGTAGCTCAGTTGGTAGAGCACGTCCTTGGTAAGGACGAGGTCACCGGTTCAATCCCGGTCATGGGCTCCAGAGCGAGCTTGCGGCCGGCGGAAAAGATCAGAAGTTACAGTTTAATTAAATAGAAAGATCGACATGGCAAAGGAAGCATTTAAACGCGACAAGCCGCACATTAACGTCGGCACAATTGGTCACGTGGACCATGGCAAAACCACTCTCACGGCCGCTATCACCAGCGTGCTCGCGAAAAAGGGCATGGCTGAGGTGCGCGCCTACGATTCAATCGACAACGCGCCCGAGGAAAAAGAGCGCGGAATTACCATCAACACGGCGCACGTGGAATATCAAAGCGACAAGCGCCACTACGCCCACGTCGATTGCCCGGGTCACGCCGATTATGTGAAAAACATGATCACCGGCGCGGCGCAAATGGACGGCGCCATCCTTGTGGTGAGCGCGGCCGACGGCCCGATGCCGCAGACTCGTGAGCACATTTTGCTGGCGCGCCAGGTCGGCGTTCCGTCGATCGTCGTCTTCCTGAACAAGGTCGACATGGTCGATGACCCCGAGCTTCTCGATCTGGTCGAGATGGAAGTGCGCGATCTCCTCACTCAATACGAATTTCCGGGAGACAAAATCCCGATCGTCAAAGGCAGCGCGCTCAAGGCGCTCAACGGCGACGCCGAAGCGGAGAAGCAAGTGCTCGCGCTCGTTGCCGCGGTGGACGATTACATTCCCGTTCCGGAGCGTCCGGTCGATCAGCCATTCCTTATGCCGATCGAAGACGTGTTCAACATTGAAGGCCGCGGCACCGTCGCGACCGGTCGTGTCGAGCGCGGTATCCTCAAGAAAATGGAGGAAGTCGAGATCGTCGGCATTAAGCCCACCGCAAAGACGACCGTGACCGACATTGAAATGTTCCGCAAACTTCTCGATGAAGCGCGCGCCGGCGACAACGTGGGTGTGCTGTTGCGCGGCACAAAGAAGGAAGACGTCGAGCGCGGTCAGGTCGTTGCCAAACCCGGCTCGATTACGCCGCACAAGAAATTCAAGGCGGAAGTTTACGTGCTGAGCAAAGAGGAAGGCGGCCGTCACACGCCGTTCTTCTCGAATTATCGGCCGCAGTTTTATTTCCGCACCACGGACGTTACTGGCACGGTCAAATTGCCCGAGGGCGTCGAAATGGTGATGCCGGGCGACAACATCTCCATCGAAGTGGAGCTGATCACGCCCATCGCCATGGAAAAGACGATTCGGTTCGCTATTCGCGAAGGTGGAAAAACCGTCGGCGCGGGTCGCGTGGCCGCAATTCTGGATTAAATTAGCGACGCCTTACGCCAGTAACTCAATTGGTAGAGTAGCGGTCTCCAAAACCGCCTGTTGGGGGTTCGAGTCCCTCCTGGCGTGTTTCGCAAGATCGACAATGACAAGATCGACATGATCACGAAGACGAAAAACTTCTTCAATGAAGTAAAGCTCGAGCTTCAAAAAGCTTCCTGGCCGTGGGACCCGAAGGAAAAGGGCTTTCGCAAATTCAAGGAGCTGACTGACTCGACGCTCGTGGTCATCATCGCGATGTTGTTGCTCGGCGGTTACGTCGCACTGTTTGATTTCGTGCTGGTGAACGTCGTCCACTTTTTTACCCGGCTACACTGAGCATGTTACGCAGACTTCAACGAAAATTGACGGACAGCCGAATCTTGGCCGGTGGCGAGGTTGAGATGGCCAGTCCGGCTCGGACCTGATTTATGGCGCAAACACTCGCAGGCAAAGATCAATGGTTCGTCGTGCACGTGCTCTCCGGTCAGGAGAACAAGGTGAAGGAGAACATCGAGAAGCGGGTCAAAACCGAGGAAATGGGCGACCTAATTTACGAGGTGCTTGTTCCGACCGAACGCATCTCGGAAATCAAAAAGGGCAAGAAAAGCGAGACGACGCGCAAATTTTTTCCGGGCTATCTGATCGTGAACATGCATTTGCTGGACGAGAACAATCAGCTCGTCGGCCGCACGTGGTATTTCATTCGCGACACACCCGGCGTGATCGGTTTCGCCGGCACCAAAGACAAACCGATCCCGATGCGTCAATCGGAAGTGGACAACATGCTCGCGCAGATGAAAGAGCGCGAAGAAAAGGTGAAACCGAAAGTCAGCTTTGAAGTCGGCGAAACGGTCAAGGTCGCTGACGGCCCGTTCCAAAATCAGAACGGCATCGTGGAAGAAATCGACCCCGAGCGCGGCAAACTCCGCGTCTCCGTCACCATTTTCGGCCGCGCCACGCCGGTCGAACTGGAATACTGGCAGGTCGAACGCGGCTAAAATTCTCTGACAGAATTAACAAAATGATCAGAATGATTTCAGGAGTTTTTCGGGAAACCTATTTTGTAGATTCTGTTCATTCTGTCTAAAAACCATGGCTAAAGAAATTGTCGCTCACGTAAAATTGCAGATTCCCGCCGGTCAGGCGAACCCGGCGCCGCCGGTCGGCACCGCGCTCGGACCGCGCGGCGTCAACATCATGGCGTTCTGTAAAGAATTTAACGCCGCCACCCAGAAACAGGCCGGCGACATTCTCCCGGTCGTGATCACCGTCTTCAAAGACAAATCGTTCACCTTCATTACCAAAAGTCCGCCCGCGGCAATTCTCTTGAAGAAAGCCGCCAACATCGCTGCTGGCTCCAAAGAACCGAACAAAACTAAAGTCGGCAAAGTCACCCGCAAACAAGTCATGGACATCGTGAAAACGAAGCAGAAAGACTTGAACGCGCGCAACGACGAAGCCGCTTTTCGCATCATCGCCGGCACCGCCCGCCAAATGGGCCTCGAAATCATCGACTAATTTCGTATGGATGCTGCTCTTCCCGCTACCGAAGAGCAGATCGTTGTTCGCGAGCGGCTGCGACTCCTGTCACTCGCTTGTTACATTCGTGGCGCTATCATCGCTGCGTTCTCTTCGTTTTTTTTGATCTATGTCGCCTTCATGTTCGGGATCACGATGGTGCCCGATTCAGCATGGGCTAACAATTCAGCGGCGAAAGCTTCACCGACTCCGAGCCTGTATAGCTCAACTCCGAGCCCGAGTCCTAGCCCTGTGCCAGGTGCTCCTCCCAAGGCGCTCTTCCGAATCATGGCGGCGATATTCGGTTTCTTCGTTCTGGTCGGTTGGACGATTGGCGGCCTAACCGCTTATGCAGGTTGGTGCATTCACAAACGCAAACGCAAAGTGCTCATTTACATCGCCGCCGCGTTCAATTGCTTCTTCATTCCGTACGGGACGTTGCTTGGTATCGCGACGCTCATTGTTATGTCTTCGCCGGGCGCGCAGTTGGAATTCCAAAACGCGCGAGCGTTGGCCTGAATCAGGGCAGTCGGGCGTTCACTTCGGAACGTCGTCTGTATTCCCGACGTATTCCCAGCGCTGTAGCGAAATCGGGACGTTGCCGTTTTTCCAAACGAAATCGTGGAAGGCGCGGAGGTTGAATTTCTCTCCCTGTTGCATGCTTGCGTCGGCCAGAAATTTTACGATCTGGAGTTTGCCGATCTGATAGGTGATGGCTTGGCCGGGGCCGGTTGAGAAGGCGATCGCTTCCTGACGCGCCGTGTTCGAATCCATCGGCACTTTCTCCTCCAAATATTTCGCCGCTTGCTCGAGCGTGAACTGGTTGAGCGCGAGTTTCACGTCCACCTCCACGCGCAGCGCGCGGAGCCGCATGAAATTGTAAATGATCTCGCGCGTGTGCGGGCTGTCGTCGAACAGACCGGCCTGCAACATCATCTCTTCCGCGTAAAAGCCGATCCCTTCGTTCGCGCCGGAGTCGTAGTAGTGGCGGCGGACCGGGTCCTCGTGTTTCCAGGAAAGACAAAGTTGGAAGTAGTGCCCGGGAATTCCTTCGTGCACGGCGATTGGCCGCGGATCCTGAGCAGTCGCGCGCCAGAAATAACCGAGCTTTCCTGAAGGTTCGGTGATGTAGCGAATGCAATTCTCTTTCAGTCGCGACGGCGAAGTGAAGTCGTCGGTTTCGCCGAATCCCTGCAGCGCCCGCAAATATTCCGGCATCGGCCGCAAAGTGTAATGCTGAAGCCAATCGGGAACGGTGAGAATGCCGTGCTTGTCGAGAAATTCCCGGATCTGCAATTCCTTTTTGGCAGTGTCTTTGACCCAGCTGTCGATGTTCGCCGCCAGCTTGAGCGGCGGCACATCTTTGTTTCGTTGTGTTTCGTACGCTTCAAAGGCGACCGCGCGATTCCACTCCTGCTGGCCCATGGCGAGAAGTTCCTCCGGCGAGTAGGGGAGCAGCGCCACGTTTTTGAGAAAAAATGTGTAAGCGTCGCGACCGAGCGCCGTTTCCTTTGGAAGCGACGGCAATTTTTCCTGAAGCTTTTCGCGAAAATGTTCGAGCGCATCGGCCGCACGTTCGACTGCGCTGTTCAAGTCCTGCTCTTTGAGAGTTGATACGCTCGCCTCCCGGCTCGCGTACTCTCTCGAGCTTTCCCGTCCATGTCGCTCGACTCCCGCCGGCTCCATTGTCGATTTTAGCAACGGGATCGCCATTTTTTGCAGGCGTTCTCGCACGCCCTCCAGCGCTTCAATGGCCACCGTGGCGAACGGCGCCGGCGGATTTTCGAGGTTGTCTTCCCCCTGCTGCAAGATCGACGGGATATTTTCGAGGCGGGTCAGAATCTCGCGGCTGCGCTGTGCATCGTACGGGCCCGGCACGTTGAGCGCTTCGACGACAGGCGTGAGCGTCTGCTCGATGTAAAAAATGGGATCGCGTACCCAGCGCGGATTAATTTCCAATTCCCAATGCACCCGCGACAAGGCCGAACCGATCAGCCGATAATCGACCTGCTTCGGCACCGGCCACTCGGTTACATCCAGTTTTTTCCAACGCGCCTCGAATTCCGACAGATCTTTTCGGCGATCGTCGATCTTGGCCAGAGACCAATCGCGAGTTCCGCCGGGGCGCTCCATGCGCGGTACGTCGTCGCCGGTGAACGGCGCGTATTTTGCCCGCCAGGCCCAGAAATTCTCCGCGAGTTTGTCGAGGGATTCCGGCCCCGGAGTCGCCGTCGGTGTCTCCGTTTGCGAGCGGGCCTCGCCGGAGAAGAGAACGAAGGTGAAAAGCAGTGCCAGCCGGAGGTTTCTCATAAGTCGCTAATCCGCAGTTTGGCGGATGGTGATGGTAGCAGGTGTGCGGTCGGGCCGATACATCGATGCGCCGTAGGAAACGGCCGCGCTATTCGGTTTCGCGTAACGAATAGTTTTAAGCTCCGCGTCCCAGTGTTCGATGTAAGAACAGTTTGCTTTCTTCGTGCTGCCGGGAATCGGCACGTACCGATTTTCGGTGAACGTAAGAAATGCCGACTCGCCCGGCAATGGAATGGGCGCCGCCCAGTTTGGCGAAAGCCGCACCAGCCTCGGTCCGTTCAAGTCGAGCGCAGAACAGGTGTCGCCGTCGGTGCTGTTCAAATGCAAACCGAAGAACGCGACGTGAAGCAAACCGTCGAAGAGAAATTGCCGATCTTGTTTTTTGCTTTCATGCAGGATTTCATATACGCCAAAGAAGCCGGGCAAGGCTCCGAAGTTCGCTTCAACTTTCGTTTTCAGATAACGCAAAATGTAATGCTTGCCGTGACCTGCGCCATCGATCTGATCATCGGGATCTGATGGATCTTCACGCAAGACTAACTCCACGGATTTGTCCGGGGCGGTATATCTTTGCGGTTTCATATTCGTTTTGGGCGGCGAACTCGCCCCGGCAGATTCGTCCGGGGATGGAGTTGGACTTGGCGATGGCGATTGCTCTGCTGGTTGCTCGATGTCCCGATTTGTGAAGAAGAGCGAAGTCTTCGTGGCCGTGTACCAATCCGGCGCCGTCTCGAGTTGTTTCGGAGCGAGTCCGCGCGGATCGATCTCCCAAAATTCCAGCGGCTTTCCGGTTTTCTCTCGCGTAAAGACGATGGTCTCGCCGCCGGGCGCAAAGATTGGATCGACATCCTGGCCCGAGTTGTCGTCGGTGAGTTGCCGCAAAAACTTGCCGTCTTCGCGATAAAGATAGAGATGGGAATGACTAGTGCCTTCCGCCTGCAAATAACGGATGGCGATCACGATCTCCGCGGTAGCAAACGCTCGCGGTGCGAACGCTATCAGCCCTCCAATGAGAATCAGTATTGGCAGCCTGCGTCGCATTCGACAAATAGTCGCTAGCGCAACGGAAGTTGCAGCGCGCTCGCGTGCTGGGCGTCGTGATAAACTTTCACGTGCGCGGTGCGTGCATCTTTCGCGGTTTCATCGGCGACAACACCACCCGAGTTATAATTTTTCTGCCAGAAGATCGAGTTCGGCGAATAAACGACGAGGCGCAACCGGCTCCCTTTCATTAAGCGCCGCGCAACAAACAATCCCGGATCGAAATCGCACCGGACAATCTCGCCCGGCTTAACAAGTTTCGCTTCGCGCGACGATTCACGGTAACGGAGCCGGCGCAAGTCGCTCCAGAGGGCGATGCTGGTTCCATCCGGTTGAATTTCGTAGAGATCGGCTTCCAAGTCGGTATCGGGCGTATCGATCGAAACCCAAAGCGAAACTTTCGGGCACCCGATGAGCGGCGTTTCGTTAGGCAACGGGTCGGTGTGATAAACTAAGCCGTCTTTGCCGACGCAGAGAGCAAAACGTTGATCGACTCCCGCGGTCTTATCGTTGGGTTCGACTCCTTCGACATCTTCGCCACGGTGCGTATCCAAAGGATCGTTTATGAATTGGTCGGCGCCTTCGTTAGGCTGCTTCTCGGTCAACGTGCCCGAGCGAAACACGCCATTGGCGTCGCCATTCTTTGAATCGAGATAAAGATTTTTCGGGTTCGCCGTCAGCGTTTCAAAACTGTCGGCGTACTTCCATTCGCCGTTTGCACCGGTGTTCCCAGGCGCGATCACGTAGTAAGCGACCTGATTTTTCAAAAACTGCGGCTTCGGGCCCTTCTTCATCGTCCAATCGTACCATTGGCGATGCAGATCATTAAGATCGACAAGCGCGCCAGGGCCAAATTTCACGCCGCCAACTTCGTCGGTCGGTGTGCGCGTCCCGGCGTGGTCCCAGGGGCCGATGATGAGGAAATGTTTGGCGCGCGCCTCCGGCGAAGCGTTGGCGATATGATCGCGATAAAACGTCATCGCCCCGAGCTCGTCCCCATCGTACTGGCCAGTGATGGTGAGAACCGGCAGTGTGATCTTTTGAAACTGTTCACGCGTTGGCAACATCGCATCGTAATAGGCATCGGCGGTCGGATGTTTAACGATGCGCTGAAAATTGGCGGACGGATTGCCGACGACTGAATCAAGCGATTTAAACGGAATGTGCTTTTTGTAAGCATCGAGAAACTTCGTGCGCCAGAATTTGCTATCGCCGAAAAGATTTGCCTGCCCAGTACGGCCGCTAGTGTGGGTGAACCATTGCATGTCGTAAGTCATCCCGATGTTGTTGACGGAGGGATAATCGAGCGAGGGATGCGCGGCCGCCGCGGGCACAATCGTGGCGAGGTGTGCCGGAAGTTCCTTTGCAGTGGCCCATTGATCGAAACCAGCATAAGAACCTCCCCACATCGCCACTTTGCCGTCGCAGAACGGCTGCTGCGCAAGCCATTCCACGACGTCGTGCCCGTCGCGCGGGTCGTTTGCGAACGGCTCAAATTCGCCGCTGGAATTTCCGCGTCCGCGAACGTCGACAAGGGCAAACGCATATCCATGCGAAGCGAAATACGCGGCCCGCGCATGATAGGAATCGGAGATGTAGGGCGTAAGCGTGAAGATTACCGGTGTCTTCGTCGACTCGTTAGACGATTTCGGTAAGTAAATTGTCGCGTTGAGCTCGACTTTGTCGCGCAGCGGAATCTTGAGACCCCAGTGCAGATCGTAATCAGTCGGTGGAGGAGGGGACGTCTGTGGTTTTGGCTCCGGAGACGCGAGCGGCGGAGGAGACTGCGCTCGAATGATCCCCAACATCGACATCGTAACCAAGCAAAAGGTGAAAAACAGACGACGAAAAGTGACGGCTGATTTGCTCATGCGAGCATTCAAACGAAATCCGGCCCGCTAAACAACGGTCAAATGATTCCCAATCGCGAGTCTTGCCTTGCGATGTCGAAATTCTTATACCGCTGGAATGAATATCCGGGCTTATTGTCGATCCTGCCTTCAGTTTCTTTTTGCAGTTTTATTTTTTGGCCTCGGCACGATGTCGTTGTTCGCAGCCGACAAAGTCATCGTCCTGAAAGCGGCACGCATGTTCGACGGAAAATCGAAAACGCTTTTACAAAGCGCGGTCGTGATCGTGCAGGGCGATAAGATTGTCGATCTTGGCGCCAACCTAGCGATCCCGAGCGGCGCGAAAGTGATCGATCTCGGCGACGCCACGCTTTCGCCGGGTTTTATGGATGCGCACACACATTTGACACTCGATTTCAGCGGGAATTTCAACGAGCGCCGCTTGAAAGAACTCGACTTGAATGTTTCGGAGCAAGCGATCAAGGCGACCACGTATGCCCGGGCGACAATCGAAGCCGGCTTCACGACGGTGCGCGATCTGGGCAGCCGATTCGTCGGCAGTCCCGAACGCGTCGATGTAGCGTTGCGCAATTCGATCAACAAGGGCGTGATCGTAGGACCACGTATGCTTGTTGCCACAAAAGGAATTGGCGCGACCGGCGGTCACTTCGATCCGACGAGTGGGTTTCGCGATCTTTTGTTCGGCCGCGAACCTGATGCGAGCGAAGGCATCGCCGATGGTCCTGACGCAATTCGCAAAGCGGTGCGCTTCGACGTTAAGAATGGCGCGGACGTTATCAAAGCGGCTGTGTCCGGTGGTGTTTTGTCCTTGGCGGACGAAGTGGACACGCCCCAGCTGACCCCGGCAGAAATGGCGGCGTTAGTCGATGAATCGCATCGCTTGCGCAGGAAGGTCGCGGTGCATTGTCACGGTGATCAGGCTGCGCGCGAAGCAATCGAAGCAGGAGTGGATTCGATCGAGCACGGTTCGTTCATGAAACCGGAGGCGCTGACGTTAATGAAGAACAAAGGAACTTTTCTCACGCCGACCTTGATGGCAACTGAATGGATCATGAGCAAGATCGACAACTATCCGCCGGCGTTGCAGGCGAAAGCGAAAGCGGCCGCGGTGGCGCGCTCGGAAATGTTTCGCAATGCCGTGAAGATGGGAATTAAAGTCTCTTTCGGCACGGACGCGGCGGTTTTCCCGCACGGTCAGAACGCAAAAGAATTCAAGTTAATGGTTGATCTTGGTATGCAACCAATCGAGGCGTTGAAATCTGCGACCGGAAACGACGCGGAACTTTTCGGCATCGCGCAGAAAACTGGGACATTGGAAAAAGGAAAACTCGCGGACATTATTGCCATGACGGGCGATCCGACGGCCGACATCACCGCGACCGAGCGTGTTTCCTTCGTTATGAAAGAAGGCAAAATTATCCGGAACGGCCCACCGAGCGCACCGCCCGTGGCAGTGTCGGCCGAGCAGGAACCGGAAATTCCGGCCGATTAGAGATCAGCGATTAAAGGCGACCGCAACGCGCGCGGAGTACGTGTTCGAGTTAATATAATACAGGGTGACCCCGCCCGCCCCGTACACTGGGTAGAAGGTGTATGGCTGCCCATCGAAGAATTGCGGATCGTCCCAATCGATCATCACTGGACGTGAAACGGCATATTGGGTCAATGCCACCGAATCGCTCCAATTGAATCGCCAATCACGAAAATCGCCACGCCCATCAATCAAGCTTCCACCGACCCCGTTGTATGGTGTGTACCTCCAGTTTCGAGCACCGTTCGTTGGAAACCAATCGTTCGCATATGCTTCACCTTCGCTTTCAAAGGCCTTGTAGCGGGAAACAATTGTTCTCGAGCCCACATTATCGATCAAAGCCGGCTGAATGTGATCTTCGCCGGCGAAGCGGTACGAATAAAATGCAATCTCGTAATCGAGGCCGCCCCATTGGCTCAAATTAATGGGATGACCGAAAGCCACGTCGAAAACTAGAACATGTCGATGATGACCTGCAGGATGCATCTCGGCTGGAGCAGCGCTTGACTCACGCGCGGAGGCCGATTCCACCGCAGCCGCTTCTTCCTTCGACGCGACCAGCTTTGAATCGCGCAATGACTGAATCAACGAGTCGCTCGCGCCTTGTGATTTAAGTATGCCTTCCTGGGGCTGAGTTAATCCGTGAAGGAGTTTCCGCTGGGCGACATCATTCTTAATGTCGGTTTCGGACTCGTGCATTCGGACCATTAGGGAAACTTCGCTAAAACCGATGGGGCGGGCTCCAGCTGAATTGATCCAAACAGTGAGGATGGCCGCGGCGATGGAGAAGCTATAAACAGTAGGGTGTTTCATAATTATAGGTTTTACCAGGATGAGCTGTGGTTTGACAATACAAAAATGACCGCTAATCTGCCCATCCCGCCGTCTCAATAAGCGGCGTTAATTTGAGCAGGAGTCCCGCACGGGCGGGACGCCAACACTGCAAATCGACATGCCACAAAATCGCAGCAAACGTTATCGCGCCGCCGCCG
>Ga0209526_10000541_pt1 | contig 24665 bp, 27 predicted proteins | sample JacPinW_OM2H0_M1_FD_188566 | JGI IMG/M metagenome (GOLD analysis project Ga0209526, IMG submission 188566) | Forest soil microbial communities from Algoma, Ontario, Canada - Jack Pine, Ontario site 1_JW_OM2H0_M1 (SPAdes) (version 2) | ecosystem: Environmental > Terrestrial > Soil > Boreal... | reverse complement strand
GTTCTTGCTGATCAATTTCGCCACCCTGATGATCATCACCTACGTGCCGTCGATCTCCATGGTGCTGCTCGGGCGATAGCCCGCGGCTCGGTGCGGCGCGACCATCAAACCGTGTGGATCGCGCGGAAGAAACAGCAAGCCCGCAACCCTGGCTATGCTATTCCCTGTGGCGCGAGTGCCGATTTTTGAATAGCATTGCCCCTCTCATGAGCTTCAGATGAGGGGCTCTATGCAACGACGCACGTTCATCAAAGCGATGGCAGGGTCACTGGCTGCGGGCCCGTTCGCTGCGAAGGCGCAGCAGCCGCCTGTGGTCGGCGTTCTCGTCAGCGCGTCGGCACAAGGATACACGCGAGTTATGGGTCCCGTCCTGGAAGGGCTCAAGGAGACCGGCTATGTCGAAGGTCGGAATGTCGCGATAGAATCGCGCTGGGCCGACTATCAATATGACCGCCTGCCCGACTTGGCGGCTGATCTGGTCCGCCATCAGGTCGCCGTGATCTTCACGACCGGCAGCGTGGTCTCCGCGATTGCCGCGAAATCCGCAACCCGCACAATACCGATAGTGTTCGCGAACGGCAGCGATCCAGTTCGATATGGACTCGTGGCCAGCCTCAATCGGCCCGGCGGCAACGTCACGGGTGTAACCTTCTACAACAGCGGGCTTGGACCCAAGCGGATTGAGCTCTTGCGCGAGCTCGTACCTAAAGCGGCTGTCATTGCCGTCCTGGTCAATCCGAAAAATCCCAACGCTGAGCCCGATTCCAAGGAGATACAGGAGGCAGGTCGCAGCATCGGCGTGCAGATCGAGATTGTGCACGCCGCGAGCGAGCGCGAGCTGGAAGACGCCTTTGGCAAGGTTCGCCGCCTGGGCGCGGATGCCCTCATGGTCCACATAGATGCTCTGTTCCAGGCGCAGTACAAACAGATCGTGGGCCTGGCCGAGCGACACGCCGTGCCTGCCATGTATGCTTCTCCCCACTATGCCCGGGCCGGCGGACTGATCTGCTATGGAACCAACGCAGACGAGATGGACCGCCAGGCGGGGACCTACGTCGGAAAAATTCTCAAAGGTACGAAGCCGGCGGACCTGCCGGTGCTGCAACCAACCAAATTCGACTTGATCATCAACCTCAAGACCGCCAAGGCGCTCGGCCTCACGGTGCCGCTGATCATGCAGATGACCGCCGACGAGGTGATCGAGTGAATATCACCGCCGCCGCATGACGGCAGCTTCCAGCCACGAGATCGCGAGATACATGAAGGACGAGACGATCGCGAGAATCGTGATCGCGGTCATCACGATGTTGAGCCTGAAAATCTGACTCCCATACTGGATGAGGAAACCGAGGCCGATATTGGCGGACTGAAACTCCCCGACCACGACCCCGACCAGCGACAGCCCCACGTTCACCTTGAGCGCCGCAATCAGGGTCGGGATGCTCCCAGGCAGCACCACCTTGGCGAGGATCTGCCTTTTGCTCGCGCCGAAGGTCTGGGCGAGCTTGATCTTGTTGGGATCAATCCCCTGAAATCCGCTGTAGATCATCAGGATACTGATGAACAACGAGATCGCGAGCGACATGCCGTAGATGGACAGCGTAGCGCCGAGCCAGATGTAGAAGATCGGCACGAACGCAGTCTTCGGCATGGCGTTTGCCACCACCAGATAGGGATCGAGCACCTTGTAGAGGTCATGCCACCACCACAGCACCGCCGCGATGGCGATGCCCAGCACCATGGCGGCGGTGAATCCGATGATAGTTGCAAAGACGGTAAACCAGGTGTGGGTGAGGATGCTCGCCTGGCGCGGGGTCGCCTGCAGGAGTTCGACGAAGGTGGGCCACAACGCGGAGGGATAGCTGGTCAGCATCGGGTTGACGATCTGCGCCCGCGGCAGCACCTCCCAGAGCAACAAAAATACCAGGAGAATCGCGATCTGCGCGGCACGCACGCTGATGCGCGCACGCCTCTCCTGTGCGAGCCACGCGAGATATTGCGGGCTCACTGGAGCCGCAACAACGTCAGCCTTCGACATGGACTTCGAGCTCCTGCCAAAGCGTATTGAAATAGCGGTTGAACTCCGGCGCGTTGCGCGCCGCGAACGTGGTCGGCCGCGCCCCCGCAGCGCAGGAGCCGAAACGAATGACATGCTCCGATTTGATCTGTCCGGGGCGACGGGACAGCACAATCACGCGTTCCGCCATGCTGATGGCTTCCCCGATATCGTGCGTAACCAGGATCGTGGTCTTGCGTTCGCGCCGCAGAATCTCCGTGACCTCGTCCGCGAGCGCCAGGCGGGTCTGGGAATCGAGCGCCGAGAACGGCTCATCGAGCAGCACGACATCGGGCTCGGTACACAGCGTGCGCGCGAGTGCCACTCGCTGGCGCATCCCGCCCGAGAGCTGCCGTGGAAGATGCGAGAGGAACTGGCCGAGGCCGTATTTGGTGAGAAGCTCCTTGGCGCGCGCGCGCGCCTTAGCCATGTCCGCCCCCTGGATCTCGGCGCCAAGGACCGCGTTTTCCAGGATCGTGCGCCACTCGAACAGATAATCCTGCTGCAGCATGTAGGCGACCTTCCGGCTCGGGCCGCTCACCGCTTTGCCGTCGACGAGAACGGTGCCGCCGGTGGGTTTGAGAATGCCGGAGATGAGCGAAAGAAGCGTGCTCTTGCCGCAGCCGCTCTGTCCGATGATGGCGACGGACTCCCCGGTAGCGACCGAGAATGAGATGCCTTTAAGCGCCTCAGTCTCCCCCTCCCGGCTGAAATACCGCATGTTGACGTCGCGCAGCTCGACTCGCTGCGCAATCCCGCCGGTGGACGTGTTGTGCACGGATTGCTCGCCCCCCAGGGCGGATCTGAAACCCGCCCCTACTTGGCTTTGCTGGCGAACTCGGTGAGGATCAAGTCCTCGAATTTGACGCGCTTGCCCGGCGCGAGCACGTCGCCCTGCACCAGAATATCCTGGAACTTGTCGATTGGCCCTCTCTCGATGACCGGCGTATCCTTCCAGATCTTGAGTCTGCGGTAGCGATCGGTAGCGTACACAAGCGCCTTCGGATCAACTCCAGGAAAAAACTGCTCGATCGCCTTCACAACATCAGCGGTGGATGCAGTCTGCGTCCATTTCTGAGCCTTGTAGATGGCGTTGGTCCAGCCCTGGACGACGTCGGGGTGCTCACGGATGTACTGGTCCGTGGCCATGAAAGCGGTGTAGTCGGCGGGGCCTACCGTCGCGCCGATCGAGGCCATGAAATATCCCTTGCCGTCGAGCTCGAGTTGCGACGGATCGGGCTCGGTGAAGATGCCGTACTGATTCTGGCCGGCGAGCCAGGAGCCGACGCGCGCCGGAATGGCGACGTTGTTGACGAGCTTCACGTCTTTCTGCGGGTCGATGCCGTTCTGCCGCAGCGCCGCTTCGAGGAACAGAAGTGGCGTGCTGCCTGGCCGAAAGCCGAGGATGTCCTTGCCCTTGAGCATGCTCCAGTCGAACTTGTCGACCTTCTCGCGGCCGAGCAGCATGAAGCCATCGGTAGCGGTGAGGCCGCAGAAGATGCGCACCTTGGTGGGCGAATCGCTGGTCAGGACATAGATCGGCGCCTCCGGTCCCATGAGCGCAATATCGGCGGCATTGGAGAGAAGCGCCGCCATTGATTTGTCGCCACCCTGGGCGGTGGCAAGGGTCTGCTCGATGCCCTGCTCCTCGAAATAACCGTTGGTGATGGCGACGTAGGCCGGCACATAAAGGACCGAGCGCACCACCTCGTTGTAGCGGACCTTTGCCAGCGGCTTCTTCTGCGCACGCGCGATGCGCGGCACGGCAAGGGTGAAAGTGCCGGCGGCGAGGCCGCTTTGGATGACGCGTCTGCGGTCAAGCATGTGCTACTCCAGGATCGGATGCATGGGCGCCCGGCATCAGGGGCAATGGCGTAAGCTCAGAATTGTAAACCAACAAGCGAAGAAGACCAGAAACGATTGGCATCGGATGTGACCGTTTCGTGAGCAACCGCTATGGTGTCCGCGGCGCCACAGGGGCGGGTTGGCCGGCAATTGGCTCCAAGCCGAGTTGAGTTGCCGCGTACCTGCCGTGTTCCGGCGGATTACGCTTCGCTGACCTGATCCGCCGCACGGACTGTTGAAACTTGGACAAGGTAGCCGGATGCCCACCTCCAATACGCAGCGACGCGAGCCCGCATTTCTGTGGCTGTTCTTCGGCAAGGTCGTGTTGCTTATGGTGACCATCGCCGTCGTCTATGCCATCTACGCCTATCTGCACGCTTACCGGCTCGATTGGCTCGGCAGGGCTTACAGCAAGCTGTTGCCGGTGACGAACGAGCTCTACTCGCTGGTCGAGACCTATTTTCCCGATGACGTGAAGTACAAGATCCGCGGCGCCATCACCGACGACCTCGGCCAGCGTTCGCTCTTCCTGCTTTTGCTCACGGCTGCGGTCGAGCTCACCCTCTATAGCCTGTTCAAGTTCTTCAAGTACGTCATTCTGGGCCCGCGACGCGCTTAGAGAGAATCGAGGTCCGAGACATGATCGATGCGCGTCTCAGCGCCGGTTGTGCCAGCCGCAATACGAGTGCACCCAAGCCGCTTGCGCGACTGCTCGCGCTAGGACGTCCCCTGGTCATGGGCGTACTCAACGTGACGCCAGATTCCTTTTCAGACGGAGGAGAGTTCTTCGATCCGGCGCGCGCCCTCGACCAGGCGGGGCGGATGATTGCGGAGGGCGCCGATATTCTTGACATCGGGGCCGAGTCGTCCAGACCCTATGGCGGCGCGGTGCCAGTGCCCTTGGAGGAAGAGATACGGCGGCTGGAGCCGGTCCTGCCTGCGGCAGTAAAGCTCGGCGCACCGGTCTCAATCGACACCATGAAGCCCGAAGTTGCGGCCTGGGCGCTCGCGGCCGGCGCATCCATCATCAATGATGTCTGGGGCTTGCAGCGCGACCGTGACATGGCCCGCCTTGCCGCGGAACGCACGGTTCCGGTGATCGTCATGCACAATCGGGAGAGCGCCGATTCTTCCCTAGATATCATGGCCGAAATCGCAAAATTCTTTGCGCGCTCGCTGGAAATCGCCGAGGCTGCCGGCGTGGCTCATCAGAACATCGTGCTCGACCCCGGCATAGGCTTCGGGAAAACCCCGGAGCAGAGCCTGATCGCAATCGCCCGACTGGGCGAGCTCAAGTCGTTTGGTCTGCCCCTGCTGGTGGGCGCCTCGCGCAAGCGCTTCATCGCCAAGGTCTCGCCCGCCCCGCCCGATCAGCGTCTGGGCGGATCAATCGCGGCTCATGTCATGGCGGTCGCGAATGGCGCTTCCATCATTCGCACGCACGACGTCGCCGACACTGTGCAGGCGCTGCGGATCGCCGCCGCGATTCGGGATCTGCAATGACCGACCGGGTGTTCGTGGCAGGACTTGCGCTCCACGCCTATCACGGGGTGATGCAACACGAGGCCAAGGTGGGGCAAACATTCAATCTCGATCTCAAGCTGGAGCTCGATCTCACCGAAGCCTCGCGTTCGGACAAGCTCGCCCACACCGTGGATTACGATCAGGTCGTTGCCACTGCGCGCCGCGCATTCTGCGCGCGGCGTTATCGGCTGGTAGAGGCCGCAGCCGGAGCAGTGGCAGAGGCGGTGCTCGACCGCTTCTCCAGCGTGCTGAGGGTGGAAGTGACCGTGCATAAGCCGCATGCGCCCATTGCGGCAACCTTTGCCGATGTCGGCGTGAGCGTCATGCGCGCGCGCTCGGGCCATGCCTGAGGCACTGGTCGGGCTCGGCGGCAATGTGGGTGATGCGCGCGCTACGCTCGGTCGAGCAGTGGCAATGCTGTGCAGCCAGGGCGACATACGGCTGCTCGCGCGCTCCTCGGATTATCGCACACCGGCGTGGGGCATCGAGGACCAGCCAGCGTTCATCAATACCTGCCTGCAACTCGAAACCAGTCTCACACCGCATCAACTGCTCGCGCGCACACAATCCGTGGAGCGGGCGCTCGGGCGCGAGCGCGGCCGTGAGCAGCGGTGGGGTCCGCGGCCCATCGACATCGATCTCCTCGCCTATGATGACCTGACGCTGCAAACGGCGGACCTGACGCTGCCGCACCCTCGACTGCTCGCACGTGCGTTCGTCCTGGTGCCGCTGGCGGAGATTGTCCCGGAGCGCCGGATTTGCGGGGTGCGCGTACGTGATGCGCTGGCCCGGGTGGATGCTTCAGGGATCGAGCGCCTCGCCCCCAGGTGAACTCGCACGGGTTCATTCAACCGAACTCGTGAGACCCTGCGGGGGACGCCTGGGCACCCGACTGGCCCAAAACTATTCAGGCACCGACGTTGAGCGACTGAATGGCTGCAGCGCTGCTCAGATTGGGCTTGACGCAATCTGTACGGCGCCGTACGGTTAGAAACACAATCGGAGCTAACCCGATGCTGCGCAAAGGTGCCGAAGAAGCCCGCAATGAGCTTCCGGATCTTCTGGATGCCGCTGAGAAGGGCCGCTCGACGATCATTACCCGACATGGCAGGCCGGTTGCGGCATTGGTGCCCATCGGGGCCTATGGCGCGGCTGTTCGCCAACCGTCGCTCCTGCCGCTGCAAGGATCCGGTCGAGGCTTATGGGGGAAGAACAGCACCGACACCATCCGGAAGCTGCGTGACGAATGGGGCCGATAGAATTCGAAGAACTCCCTGAGCAGGCGCTACTCCTGGTCGATTCAGCCCCGATCATCTATTTTCTGGAAAGCCATCCGAGATTGGCCCCGCGCTTCAAGCCCCTGTTCGAAGCTCATGGGCTTGGGCGGCTGCGTTTCGCAGTGACGCCTATCACCGTCGCCGAGGTGCTGATCGGTCCGCTGCAAGCGGGCGATGAGGCGCTCGCACGGCGCTACCGCGCGATGCTCGAACAATGGCAATTCATCGCACTCGATGTTGATATCGCCGAGAGCGCAGCGAGACTCCGCGCGTCGCTTCGCCTTAAGCTGGCGGATGCTATTCAAGCGGCGAGCGCGCTGGCGATCAATGCAACGGCCCTGGTGACCTACGACCGCGATTTCTCACGCGTGCATTGGCTGCGCATCATTTCCTGACCGCCCCTGTGACGCAGCCGGTTGCAAAACGCCGGGAACAGCTGGAATCTCGGTTGTCCTGCTTTCCTCGATATGGCGTTCGATCAGAATCACGATCATCGCGCCCGACAGCAGCAAGAACTGGGTCGCGTGCATGCGAACCAGGTCCGGATCTGCCGTGGAGAGTGCGGGCCCGGCCCAAAACATCATCGCAATTGCCGAAACGACAAGCACCGTGTCGAGGGTCTCGCGATTGACATCGCGGCCGACTGCCAGAGCGCGGGCAAAGTCGATCAAGTACGCCAAAAAACCTATCGCAATGACGAATTTGGTACCGGCGAGAACGTTCGAGAGCTGCAAAAGGCCGCCCAGATGCAGGTCGAACAGCGCGCGGAAATAGCCGAGAGCCACGGCATGCACCCGATCCTCAAAACCATAGAAGGGCGATGTCAAAGCTCGAAGCGCATCAGCACCCCAGACCGGTGCGAAATAGAGCGCGACCAGAGCCGCATTGACCGAGCCGAGCCGGGGAAATGACTGCACGAAGGCCTCCCAGGTCAGATCACCGGGCCGTTGCTGCGTGACAACGGCAATTCAGCGAACGAGGGAGTCTCCTCTACCCAGCTAGAAGTCGAGCGACAATCGAAACCCTTTTTTAACCTTAGCGCGTCGGGGCCTCACACGCGCTTGTAGGCACGATCGTGGTAGACGAGGGCGGGGCCACCTGGTCCCAGCCGCACCGCTTCAACTGCCCCGAAGAATACGTTGTGACTGCCCACCGACCGGACCTCCACGATCCGGCAATCGAAGGCGATCACCGCCGGCACCAGGACGGGACTGCCGGTCGAGAGCACAGTCCAATCACCGCTCGAGAACCGGTCGCTCCCGGAAACACCTGTTCGCCCGGCGAAGATATTGGCGATCTCGGCTCCGCCATCCCCAAGGGTGTTCACGCAAAACACCCCGTTCTCCACCACCGCTGGATTGGTCTGGCTGCTCCGGTTGAGGCACATCAGCAATGTCGGCGGAGCGTCCGAGACGGAACACACAGCTGTCGCCGTTGCACCCGCTTTGCCGCCGGGTCCGGCCGTGGTGATCACATGGACCGCAGCGCCAAGCCGGCTCATGGCTTCTCGGAATAGAACGGAATCGACCGTGTGCACGGGCTCCGGACCGACTGCCGTGAAGGCGCCATCCATGGCGTCGTCGGGCCGTTGATCAATCCAGCTCATCATTCCGCCGCGTGTTTAGTACCGTCGTCTGCCCCCGACACAGAATCGTCACCAGGATTGAGCCAGGTGGGGCCGCACCAGCCCTCCTCATCGTAATCTCGCAGGCACTGCTCCGCGAGAGCGATCATGCCGTCGAGCGCGCCGGTATTGCGCGCGTTCCACATGGCCTGAATGCGGATGTCCTCGTGATTGCCGGCGTAATTCATCTCATAAAGCTCATGGCGGCCACCGAATTCCGTACCGATGGCGTCCCACAACAGCTTCATGACCTTGATGCGTTCCTTGTAGCCGATACCGTGCGAGCCCCGCACATATTTCGCCAGATATTTGTCGATGACAGGATTCTGGAAGTCCTTAGTCGAAGACGGGAGATAGATCAGCGCGGCGGCGATAATCTTCTCGACGATCTCCTTTACGCGGCCGTAGGCGTCCCCCGCAAATACCCGGTAACTCGACCCGGACTGCATGTTGGGCAGCACCGCCCCGTCTACCCACGGGGTGGGACTGGCAGCCATGGCATCGGTAAGGGCCCAGAACAGATTACGCCAGGCAATGATTTCGCCCAGCATGGCCTGATTGCCGCGGAAATCGTCGGCACCGGTCGTGCGCAGCGCCTTGGCAATGACGCCTACCAGAAAATCAAGCTTGACCGCCAGCCGCGTGCACCCTTGGAACTGATAGCCCGCGAGGAAACCCGACTGCGGAAAAAAGATTTTCAACTTTTCCAGATCGCGGTGAAGCAGTACGTCCCCCCAGGGGATGAACGCGTTATCGAATACGAAAATGGCATCGTTCTCGTCGAAGCGCGACGAGAGAGGATAATCGAACGGGCTCCCCATGACGGTCGCCATCATCTCGTAGGAAGCACGACAGATAAGCTTCACTCCGGGTGCGTTCATGGGAGCAATGAACATCACCGCAAGATCCGTGTCGTGCGTGGGCACGGCGGCGTTCTGGCCCAGAAAGTTGTAATGCGTAAGCGCCGATGAGGTCGCCACGACCTTGGCGCCGCTGACATAGATGCCGGAATCGGTCTCCTTCTGGATCGTGATGAAGACATCCTTGACCTGATCTACCGCCTTGGACCTGTCGACCGGCGGATTGACGATCGCATGGTTCATGAACAGCACATGCTCCTGTGCGCGGCGGTACCAGGAGAGCGCATTACTGGAGAATTTGCCGTAGAACTTGTGGTTCGCCCCCAACGTATTCATGAGCGACGCCTTGTAATCGGGCGAGCGTCCCATCCAGCCGTAGGAAAGACGCGCCCAATGCGCAATGGCATCGCGCTGGGCGATGAGCTCCTCGCGCGAGCGCGCAGCACGAAAGAACTTGTGAGTGAACCCTCCGGAGCCGGTGTCGGTTGCCCAGGTCAGCACGTCTTTGCTGCGCGGATCATGCAAGGCGTCGTAGAGCCGGGCGATCGAGCGCGCCGCGTTGCGAAATGCGGGGTGGGTAGTGACGTCATCCACCCGTTCGCCGTAGATATAGATCTCCCGCCCGTCGCGCAGGCTGGCGAGATATTCCGAACCGGTGAAGGGGCGTCCTTTCGCGCCAATCGCGTCCTCGGACTTCATCCCGGTCATGCAGGGTCCTTCCACACGCGCCGGCGCAGCAGCCTACGTGCCGCGCCGGGACCAAGGCACCCGTAGCAGGGCTCTGCCCTTTTCGGAAGGTGCGCCAGTGCTGCAGGATGAGCGGTCGGACATCGATTTGGTCCGGAAGCTGCCAAGGGGGAAGCGTGCCGAACTTCCCACGCAGCGCCGGCAGCGGTGATGGCTGTCGGCGGGCGTCCTACTCAGACCCCTCGCCTTCTAGTACTGCGTACTGCGTTTCCGAGGTTCGAATCGTATCGACACATCAATCAACCTCGTCCTAGGAGCGCACGCGCAGACAAATTTACGCAGTCTGCGCAAGCTTGACTGCGGTGCGCGTCTCGAAGGACGGCCACAAGCGAGCCCGAGCCAGCGGCCATCCTCTTCGAGACGGCGCACCGCAAGTCGGCGTACTTTGATGTACCGATCTCGGGTAAACCCGAGATCGGTGCGCCTCCTTTCAGGATGCTATGGGTTTAAAAAAAGAGGAGGTCGTGGGCACGGCCTCCTCGCAACCCTCGCCTGAGCAGACAAACGCTGACCACCGGTCCGGCGCAACGCCGCAGGCGAGTACATCAACGCATTTACTATCGGCTGACTGACTGCTCAGGCTGATTTTGGTTCCTGCCACTCAAAGCTGCTGCGTCGGACCGAGACAGCGTGGCAGCCATGGCTCGGAGATCCGCCGGCACTAATTCGTTGGTTGCGAACCTCGTCAGTTGATTCAGTTTCTCGTTCGCGCGGTCGAAGAAGCGGCCTTTCACGCATTCCAGCGCCTTGATTTCGGGCATCACACCAAAAAGACGAGCGGCCATCCGTTCGACGGCGCTCCCGGCAGTGTCGGGCTGGGCGATCAGGGCGGCGCATCGGACAAGTGCCGCCCGGTCGAGATGATAGAGCGTGATCGAATACCGCTGCAGCTGAAGCCAACAGAGATGAACCAATGCCCAGCACGTCGCACGCAAAGGCTCGTTATCGTGCGCATGGTCGAGGAAATAGCTCTCGCTTGCGGGATTGAGGCTCTTGGCCCCATGGCGGGCATCCAGCTTCAACATGTAGCCACCGAGAATTCCGCGGGCAGTCCGCTGCTGGCCAATGGTCAGCGCAGCAGCTGCAATATTATCGGCCGAGCCGAAATGCGCGCGGATGCGGCGGCGCTTGGTGCGAAACTGACTCAATTGCTTCTCCGACAAGAACCCGACGAGACAATCAAGGATGGATTGCACCTCCGGGCCGGGTCGGTACACATAGCTCTCCTTAATCGTTCCCCTCGAGGCAGGAAGGCCATAGTCCCGCACCGAAACGTCGGGCAGGCGATGCTCGACGAGGCTGTCTTGCGGCGCAGGGATGAACGATCGGAAGCCTCGGCTGATGGCGCGGTTGTGGAGCACCCGATCGTTGGTCAGCAGGGCGGTGCGGTCGTCCAGCAACTTCTCGAGGATATCGACATCGGGAATTCCGGGATGCTCGACTGCGAGAAACACAAGCTCCACCTCGCGATTTTCCAAGCGTCGGCGGAGTTGCTCCAGGATAGGAGGTGCCCGCCCCAGGCATTCGTCCACCACAATGCGCTCGATGCTCCTCATGACGTCCTCATGCGCCCTGTCGCAGTGAAGCCGGACCGCGCAGATCCACGCGAATCGCGCAGTCGCCTTGCCTATCCTAACGGTCACTCGAACCTTCCAGTCAACAGACCGCAATCGTTGCCGGTGCCATTAACCCCTGCTAGACGTTCGGCTGACCCGGAGCGTCGGGGGCCTCGAGGGACGCGAGGGAATGGAAGTCTTCACCCAGCAAGTGATCAACGGCGTTACGCTGGGCTCCATCTACGGTCTTATCGCCATCGGCTACACGATGGTGTTCGGCATCATCGGCATGGTGAACTTCGCCCACGGCGACGTGTTCATGGTTTCCGCCTTCATCGCTCTGATCACGTTTCTGCTGCTTACGACCTGGCTCGGTGTCGCTTCGATAGCTGCCGCGCTTCTGATCGTGCTCGTCGTCGCCATGCTGCTGACATCACTGGTCAACTGGACCATCGAGCGCGTCGCCTATCGGCCCCTGCGCGGTTCGTTTCGGCTCGCGCCGCTGATCTCCGCCATCGGCATGTCGATTTTCCTCTCGAATTTCGTGCAGGTCGCACAGGGACCGCGAAACAAGTCGATACCCCCGATGTTCAACGAGGTGATCGTGCTGGTGTCGGACAGTGAAGGTTACGATCTTGCGGTCTCCTACAAACAACTTGCGGTGTGGCTGGTCACGGCAGTACTGCTGGCCCTTTTTTGGTTCGTTGTCAGCAAAACCGCGCTCGGGCGTGCGCAACGCGCCTGTGAGCAGGATCAGAAAATGGCGGCGCTGCTGGGGATCAATGTCGATCGCACCATCTCAATCACATTCGTCATCGCGGCGGCGCTCGCCGCAGTGGCGGGCACGCTTTATCTCATGTATTACGGCGTCGTCAGTTTCGCCGACGGGTTCGTACCGGGCGTGAAGGCGTTCACAGCGGCCGTGCTGGGCGGCATCGGCTCGCTGCCCGGTGCCGTGCTCGGCGGTCTGCTCATCGGCCTGATTGAGACCTTGTGGTCTGCCTACTTTTCCACGGACTACAAAGACGTCGCCGCCTTCTCCATCCTCGCCATTACAATGATCTTTCTGCCGCAGGGTCTTCTGGGTCGGCCGGACGTGGAGAAAGTGTGAGATGCCTTCAGAGGCGTCGAGTCGCTTCGGTGTTGCCCGCGCGTTCCGCGAGGCTGCGACATCCGCTCTCCTGGCGTTCGGGCTGTTGCTGCCGCTCATCGGCTTCAACACTGTCCAGAATATTCACAATGAGCTCATTCTGGAGACCCGCTGGCCGCTGCTCGCAGCCCTGGTAGGTATTATTGCTGCGGGCCGTCTTGCTTATTCGCTCGTCATCACGCCCTGGCTCGATCGCCGCATGTCGGCGCCGCGCCGGGATCGCAAGTTCACGGGCTGGGTGTCCCATCTCACCAGCTGGGTGACGCCCCTCGTTCTGGCCTTCGCGATCGTTTATCCGGCCTTGGCGCTGTGGCTTGCGGGATCGCAAGGGGCAGTGAAATGGGTCGACAATTTTGGTGTCCAGATCCTGATCTATGTCATGCTCGGATGGGGCCTCAACATCGTCGTCGGCCTCGCGGGTCTGCTCGATCTCGGATACGTGGCGTTCTATGCCGTTGGCGCATATTCCTATGCGCTGCTGGCGACGACCTTCGGGCTGTCCTTCTGGATCCTGTTGCCGATCGCCGGGTGCCTTGCGGCGTTCTGGGGAATCCTGCTCGGATTTCCGGTGCTGCGGCTGCGCGGCGATTACCTCGCCATCGTCACGCTGGCTTTCGGCGAGATCATCCGCCTCATACTGATCAATTGGGTCCCCGTCACCAATGGTTATGCAGGCATCTCCGGCATCCCGCGGCCAACCCTCTTCGGGATTCCATTCAATGCCAGTGACGAAGGCTTCGCCGCGAGATTTGGGCTTGAGTTCAGCCCGATCTATCGGATCCTGTTTCTGTATTATCTGATTCTGAGTCTCGCCTTCATTACCGCCGCCATGACGGTGCGGCTGCGGCGCCTTCCGCTCGGTCGAGCGTGGGAGGCCTTGCGGGAGGACGAGATCGCGTGCCGCTCGCTTGGCATCAATACGACCAACACCAAGCTCACCGCCTTCGCCATGGGTGCGATGTTTGCTGGTTTTGCCGGCTCGTTTTTCGCCTCTCGCCAGGGGTTCATTTCGCCCGAGAGCTTCACGTTCATGGAATCGGCGGTCATTGTGGCAATCGTGGTGTTGGGGGGTATGGGCAGTTTGCTGGGAGTTGCCATCGCCGCCGTCCTCATGATCGGCGGAACCGAGATCATGCGTGAGCTCGATTTTCTCAAGATGGTCTTCGGATCCAACTTCGATCCGACGCAATACCGGATGCTCCTGTTCGGTTTTGGGATGGTGCTGATCATGATCTGGAGGCCGCGCGGACTCATTGGCACCCGCCATCCCTCCATCCAGCTGCACCCCGGAGAGCCCCGGACTTTATTTCCTCGCGCCCGCAATCCCGCTCTCGCAGCTCCGCTACAAGCAGAGCCAGGAGCATGAATGCGGTCGCCTCTCAGGTTCGCGCAGAGGAGCGACCTGCGCCGGCGAGCGCGGCGCCCATATTGCGTGTCGATCATCTGAGCATGCGCTTCGGCGGGCTGGTTGCGGTCACGGACCTGTCATTTACCGCCGCTCGCGGCGACATCACCGCCTTGATAGGCCCGAACGGCGCCGGCAAAACGACAGTCTTCAATTGCATCACGGGCTTCTACAAGCCCACGGAGGGGCGCATCGCGCTGCAATCGGGCGACGCGCAGGTGTGGGAGGACCTCGAAGCGCTGACTGACCGCGGGACGCGAACCCTTCAGCGAGGGACCGGAGCGCTGTTTTTGCTCGAACGCATGCCCGACTACCTCGTGACGCAAAAAGCGCGGGTCGCACGCACGTTCCAAAACATTCGGCTGTTCCCGGGCATGACAGTTTTGGAGAATCTCCTTGTTGCCCAGCACAATGTCCTGATGCAGGCCTCGGGTTTCACGGTCTTTGGTGCGCTGGGGTTTCCTTCATATGCGCGGGCGGAGCGCGCCGCAGTTGAGAAGGCGCGCTACTGGCTCGACCGGATCGGCCTGATCGAGCGCGCAGACGATCCGGCAGCTGAGTTGCCTTACGGCGCGCAGCGCCGGCTCGAGATCGCCCGCGCAATGTGCACAGACCCTGCCCTGCTCTGCCTCGACGAACCTGCCGCAGGCCTGAACGCGAACGAGAGCGCCGAGCTTGGCAACTACCTGCGCGCAATTCGTGGCGAGCATACGACCTCGATTCTCCTCATCGAACATGACATGTCGGTGGTGATGGGAATTTCAGACCACATCATCGTGCTCGACCATGGTCAAAAAATCGCGGATGGCACTCCCGAGGACATCCAGAGCGATGCGAAAGTGATCGCGGCCTATCTGGGGGTCGAGGAGAGCGAGATCCCGGAGTCCTGATGAGCCCGCCGCTTCTCTCGGTTCGCGGCGTCAAGGCCTACTACGGCAATATCGCCGCGCTGCGGGGCATCGACCTCGAAGTCGGCGACGGCGAGATCGTGGCATTGATCGGTGCCAACGGTGCCGGCAAGTCGACATTGATGATGACGATCTTCGGCAATCCGCGCGCGCGCGAAGGCAGCATTTCTTTTGCCGGGCGCGACATCACGCGAATGCCCACCCACGAGATCGCAGCCTTGAGAATCGCGCAGGCGCCGGAAGGCCGGCGCATTTTCCTGCGCATGAGCGTGCTCGAGAACCTGCAGATCGGCGCCGGCCTGGCAGATGCCAAGCATTTTCAGGCCGACCTGGAACGCGTGTTTGAGCTGTTTCCACGGCTCAAGGAGCGTATCGACCAGCGCGGCGGCACCCTCTCCGGCGGCGAGCAGCAGATGCTGGCGATCGCCCGCGCCCTGATGGGGCGCCCTCGGCTGCTGCTCCTGGATGAGCCTTCGCTGGGGTTGGCGCCGCTCATCGCGCGTCAGATATTCGGGACCGTCCAGCGACTTAATCGCGAGGAGGGGCTCAGCGTCTTCCTGGTGGAGCAGAATGCATTCCACGCGCTCAAACTGGCGCACCGTGCGTATGTCATGGTCAATGGCCTGATAACGCTGCGCGGAACCGGGCGCGAGCTGATGGACAAGGATGAGGTCAAGGCCGCGTATCTCGAAGGCGGCAGGCGCTGAGCATGGCGCTCTCGTTGCCCGATCTTCTCACGGACGAGCAATCCCTCGGCGTGTTCCTGCTCGTGAGCGTCGTCATGGGGGGCGGCGCTGCCTGGCTTGCCGGGCGCGCAATCGCGGCGACGTGGCGTCCGTGGTGGCACATAGCACTGTACATGCTCCCGCTCGCGCTTGCCGTGAGGTTCCTGCACTATGCCCTGTTCGATGCCGCCTTCTTGTCGCTGCACTACTACGCCATCGACTACGCGGTCTGTCTCGCATTTGGCCTGATCGGATTTCGGCTCATGCGGGTCAGGCAAATGGTGAGCCGCTATGGATGGATCAATCAGCGGGCGGGAATCTGGCGGTGGCGGCGTCGCGACGAAACGCGCGTCCACAACCCGTAGAATTCGGATGACTTTTGCGCCATTTATGGTTTGAATTCCGCCACCCGGGCTTCTCGCCCGCATAGAACCTCAACCGTTCAGCTTCCAGGGAATACTTATGACCAGACACTGGCTTTCGATCGGACTCGCCTTCGCCGTGAGCCTCGCTTGCGCCCATGACGCTTCTGCCCAAGTCAAGCTGGGCGTGGCCGGCCCGATCACCGGCGGCAGCGCGACCTTCGGTGCGCAGCTCAAAAACGGCGTCGAGCAGGCCGTCGAGGATATCAATGGGGCGGGCGGTATCCTGCGGCAGAAGATCCAGGCTCCGCCCATGGTCGGTGATGATCGCGCCGACCCCAAGGAAGGCGTTTCGGTGGCCAACAAGTTCGTGGGCGAGGGCGTGAAATTCGTCGTCGGCCACTTCAATTCGGGCGTAACGATCCCGGCATCGGAGGTGTACCAGGAGAACGGCATTCTTGAGATCACACCCGCAGCCACCAATCCGAAAGTTACGGACCGCAACATGTGGAACATCTTCCGCACCTGCGGGCGCGATGACCAGCAAGGAGGGGTAGCCGGAGCGATCGTGGCCGAAAAGTTCAAGGGCAAACGGGTCGCCATGATCCACGACAAGACGACCTATGGACAGGGTTTGGCCGATGAGACCCGCAAGACCATGAACGCCAAGGGGCTCAAGGAAGTGCTCTATGAAGGGATCAATATCGGCGACAAGGATTATTCGGCACTCGTCTCCAAGATCAAGGCCGCCCGTGCCGACCTTGTTTATTGGGGAGGATTGCATGACACCGGCGGACTGATCCTGCGGCAACTGCGGGACCAGGGTGTCAAGGCGACTTTCATGGGCGGCGACGGCATGGCGGATGACGAATTCGCCACTATCGCGGGGCCTGGCGCTGAAGGCACCCTGATGACGTTCTCGCCGGATCCGCGAACCAATGCTGCGAACAAGCAGATTGTCGAGGTTTTCCGCAAGAAAGGCTTCGAGCCGCAGGCCTATACGCTTTACAGCTACGCCGCCGTTCAGATCATCAAACAGGCTGCCGAGCAGGCAAACTCGCTCGATCCGAGGAAAGTCGCCGACGTCATGCACTCCGGCAAGACATTCAATACCGTCCTGGGAGAGATGTCCTACGACAAGAAGGGCGACGTGACGGGATATACGGTGGGTGGCAAGAAGAAGGACCGCTACGTTCTCTACATCTGGAAGAAAGGACCGGACGGTAAGATCACGTATGTCGAGGCGCAGTAGTTCAGCCGATATTCTGGAGCATGGGGAAGGTCTCGATCAGCCAGCTGTTGAATTGCGTGAACAGGCCCGTGAGGAAGGCTAGCCCGGTCAGCACGAGCAGGCTGCCCATCACCCGTTCCATTCGCGCCAAGTGAGCGCGAAAATGCGTGAGGAAAGCGGCGAACGGCTCGACCGCCAATGCTGCAATGATGAACGGCAACCCTAGCCCCAGCGAGTATACGCCAAGGAGCATTGCGCCTTTTGCGACGGTCGCCTTGGCGGCTGCGACGGCGAGGATCGCAGCCAGGATCGGCCCGATGCAAGGCGTCCAGCCCAACGCGAAAGCAAGCCCCATGACATATGCACCCCAGAGCCCAACCGGTTTTTGCACATGGACTCGCGCCTGCCGATTCAACCATCCGATCGGGGTAAGCCCGAGAAAGTGGAGGCCCATGAGAATTATGGCTAGCCCCGCGATGACGGCGAGCTCATTCGAATAGAAGCGCACCATTGCACCGATGCCGCTGGCGCTCGCGCCAAGCGCAACGAAAATAGTGGAAAAGCCGGCCACAAACAGAACCGCGGCGATGACGGTATCTCGCTTTACTTGCGGGTCCGGCTCAGCCTCGCTGAGACGCTCGAGCGAGCTGCCCGCGAGGTAGATCAAATAGGGCGGAACGAGCGGCAGTACGCAAGGGGACAAGAAGCTCAATATTCCGGCAACAAAGGCGGCAAAAAACGTGACATCGGCAGGCATTGGGCTAAATGAAGTGCAATCGCAGTATGATGCAAGCCGCAGTCCGCGTTTCTCCCTATGATGTGATGATCGCGACCGGCGGCATCGAACGCCATTCGCCATGAAGAGTTCATGAGCTTGCGCAACCTCATTACGGATGTCGCGGGCGTCCTCATCGGCAACGCTCACGATGAGCGCCTTGCGTCCGGTGTAACCGCGATCCTGTTCGAAGAGCCCGCTGTGGCGTCCGTCGATGTCCGCGGCGGCGCACCGGGCACGCGCGAGACCGATCTGCTCGAACCCCATCGCACCGCGGAGCGGATCGACGCCGTCGTATTGTCGGGGGGGTCCGCATTCGGCTTGGATGCCGGTGCGGGCGTACAAGCCTACCTGCGAGAGCAGGGGCGCGGTTTCGCCATCGGAACGATCCGTGTGCCGCTTGTTTGCGGAGCAGTGCTGTTCGACCTGCTAAACGGCGGCGACAAGAACTGGGGGCGTTTTCCGCCCTATCGGGAGCTCGGCTATGCCGCCGCGTCTGCCTCCGGCGGGACCTTCGCGCTCGGAACCTCCGGTGCCGGGTTCGGCGCTACCACGGTCAATCGAAAGGGTGGCCTCGGCTCTGCGTCGGCAGTGACTCGACGGGGCCACACGGTCGGGGCTCTGGTTGCGGTGAATGCCTGCGGGAGCGTCATTGTGGGCAACGGTCCGCACTTCTGGGCTGGACCGTTCGAGGAAAAGGGAGAATTTGGAGGATATGGTTTTCCCCCGTCCCTGCCGCCGGCAGCTCTCGTCCCGACTGTGAAGGGAGGCGCAGGCGAGAACACGACGATTGCCCTTGTCGCGACTGACGCCGCACTGTCCAAGGCTCAAGCCAAAGAGTTCGCGGTCATGGCCCAGGACGGACTGGCGCGAGCCATCTATCCCGCGCATACGACCCTCGACGGGGATACCGTATTTGCGGCCGCCACAGGTCGGCGCCCGCTTCAGGTCGGGGGGAATGACATCACGGAACTGGGTATTTCTGCCGCGAACGTGCTCGCCAGGGCAGTCGCCCGTGCGATTTTCGAGGCCACGGCCATCGCGGGTGGGCCACCGAGTTGGCATGATTGCCACAGTTAGCCGGTTTTAAACCAATTTCTGTGTCCTTAATTGACTCTGCCCTGAAATGGCCGCTTAAAGCTAATTAAGGTAGGGTTAATTGCGCCGAAATGTGGCTCGTGGCGCCCGCGGGCGTTCGAGTCGAGCGTGAGGAGAGATTGGCTATGCGGCTTGCAGCGGTAGCGTGCGCGCTTGCGATCGTGTTGTTTGTGGGAGCGGTTGGCGCAGTTGTTTCGCAGCGATCTTCCGTTCCGATGGCTTCACCCTCACCTGCGCAGGCGGCGTCCACAGAGGAGCAGGCGCGCGCAGTCATAACGACCCTGGAGGAGCGAGACGCTTCCCCAACGGACGCGAGCGCGGCACAGCCACCTTCCTCGCCCGAGGCAACGCTGAGCTCTCCGCCGACCATTTTTGCTGAGAACACCCGGGCAGGAGCCGCGGCGCAGGTTCCGACGCCACCGCCGCCTACCGCCGCAGCAAGCCCGGCCGCACCCGCTCCACCTCCGGCGCCGCACGTCGCCACGTCATGTCCAGGTAATCCCGATGCACTCGGTGTATCGCGCGTCGTCGAGATCGACACCACGGGTGGCCCCGGATTCGGCTTCGAGCATTTCAAGGCGCATGACTTCCTGCGTGAAGGGGAGATTGTGCTTACTTTCGACGACGGGCCGTGGCCAAAGAACACGCCTGCGGTCTTGGCCGCGCTCGCGGCGCACTGCACCAAGGCCATCTTTTTCCCGATCGGCCTCCACGCCACATACGAGCCTGGCATACTCAAGCAGGTGGCTGCGGCCGGACATGCGGTCGGCTCGCATACTTGGTGTCACCAGGATTTGTCGAAGACAAAGGGGCACTGCCTGACCAACGGCAAGATGGAAACCGTGGAGTACGACCCCAAGGACGAGATCGAGAAGGGCATCAGCGCTGTGCATTGGGCAGTTGGCGGGCCGACTGCGCCCTACTTCCGCTTCCCGGCGTTGCGGCAACCGCAGGAACTGATCGACTATCTCGGCAAGCGCAATATTGCGATTTTCTCCGCCGACCTCGACTCCTTCGACTTCAAGATGCGCAAACCCGAGCAGGTGCGACAGTCCGTGATGGCCAAGCTGAAGAAGCATGGCAAAGGCATTGTGCTGATGCATGACTTCCAGCATGCGACGGCGGAAGCGACGATGGATCTGCTGAAGGATCTCAAGGCCGCCGGTTACAAGGTGGTCTTCATGAAGCCGAGGTTCCCGGTGACCACGATCGCCTCCTATGACGACATGATCCTCAAGCAGATGAAGACGACTGCGGGCGGCGACGGGCGTCCCACTTCGAGCGTCGTTCGCACCATCAGCGAATGATCCGGTGTCACGCTGGGCTTGTCGGCGTCGAGTAGCAGTTACGCAGTAGCGCTAACGAACCGCTCGGCGGCATAAGGCGCAGGGTCGACGAAGGGCGTTTGTCCCGTCATCATCTCGGCCAGGAGCCGGCCCGTTGCCGGGCCAAGCGTCATCCCCCAATGGGCGTGTCCGCAGGCAAGCCACAGCCCATTATGGCCGGGAGCACGTCCGATAACCGGGCGTGAGTCCGGCAAGCATGGCCTGCTCCCCATCCAAGGTGTTGTTTCCAGCGCTTGGCCGAGGGGAAACAGGCTCTGCGCTGCCGGCATGAGTCGCGCAAACTGCACAGGCGTCGGCGGCGCATCGCGCGGGGCAAATTCGGCGCCGGTCGTGAGCCGGATGCCCTGCTCCATCGGCGCGAGGCAATATCCCATCTCGGTGTCGACCACCGGCCGCGTCAATCCGGCATTTCCCTGCGCTCGAAAGTGCAGATGATAACCACGCTTGACGGCGAGCGGCAGCTTGATGCCGAGGGGGACAAGCACGTCAGGCGCAAACGGCCCGAGCGCAACTACGGCCTCTTCCCCATCGACTGGACCCTGTTTGGTGTCGAGGCGCCAAACGCCGCCGGATCGATGCAACGTGCGCGCATCCGCGGTCATCAGCAACCCGCCCAGTGCCGCAAAGCGCTCCGCATAGGCTCGCGTGACCGCGAGCGGGTTGGTCAGACTGGCAACCCCCTCCCACAGTACTGCGTGGCGGAACACTGGAGACAGGCTCGGCTCAAGCTCGCGCGCGGCTTTGGTATCCAGCGCACGGAAAAAAACTCCGAGCTCTCGGGCCAGCGCGCGCTCATCCGATAGCGCCGCGAAAGCACGTTCGCTGCGGTAAAGCTTGAGCCAGCCGTTTTTGCGCAAATAGCGGCTCGCGCTCGATTCCGCGAGGAGTGCTTCGTGCTCCGCAACCGCGCGCGAGAACAAGGGGCGCACCAGCCGTGCCGTCTCGATCAGTTTTTCCGGGCCGGAGGCGGCCCTGAACGCAAGCAGCCAGGGAGCGAACTGCAGCAAGGACGAGAAATGATAATTTGCTTCCGGCGCGCGCTTGAGCACAATCCGCAGAAGCGCCAGCACATTTGAGGGAAATGTGGGGGGAAATATCGTGTTGCCTTCGAGCACGCCCGCATTTCCGTAAGACGTCTCCTCCCCCGGAGGACCGCGATCTACCAGCGCAACGGCAAGCCCACGCTTGGCAAGGTGCAAAGCGGTGGCGGTGCCGACAATTCCGGCGCCAAGAACAAGAGCATCTACGCGCGCCATCACACTCCTCAGATTCTGCGGCGACGAACTCCAATGGTGCCACTTGCCGATGAGAGCAACTCCCCTCGAGCGTCAACCCACCAGGCACAAGGCAAGGATCGACATGGGAGGTGCAAGCCGCTCCGGTCCACGAAGCAATCGCCTCCGCACCATTGCAACGTCATAAATGGAAGATTAGCCTCCGGTAGAGCGGAGGGCTGCGCTCCATCTCCTGACATCTGGAGGGGGATCATGAACGCGTCCTTTGCAAGGCGAGTGCAGTTTGCTTGTGCCTGTGCGGCAGGTCTTACAGTTGTAACTTTCCTCTCAGCGCCAATGGCCTCTGGCGTGAGCTTCAGCTTCGAACCGGTCGGTCTCGTGTCGGCTGGTGCTGCCGAGGCTCGGGTAGGGGTCGCACCAGCGCCAAGCAGCTCAGATTTTCCTGTATGCCACGGCTCAATGTCTGGCGCTGCGAGAACCGCGATGCGCTTGGCCCAGGCACGGACCGAAGTGCCCAAAGCCGAAATGCAAGCAGCAAGCCCTGCGTCCCAGTTTGCCGACACCGATCCGCCGCTATGGGACGGGCTCGGCTCGATCAGCTATAAGATCACGACAGCGAACCCGCAGGCCCAGACCTATTTCGACCAGGGCCTGCGGCTCACCTATGCGTTCAATCACGGCGAGGCGCAGCGCGCCTTCCACAAGGCGCAGAAGCTCGATCCTACGTGCGTCATGTGCTTCTGGGGGGAAGCACTGGTGCTTGGCCCCAACATCAACCTTCCGATGCAGCAGGATGCGGTCGCCCCTGCATTCGCTACCGTGCAGAAGGCGAGCGCCCTTGCTTCCAGCGCAAGCCCTCGAGAGCAGGCGCTGGTTGCAGCTCTGGTGCAGCGCTATGCCCCGGAGGCCAAAGCAGACCGTGCGTCGCTCGATGCGGCGTATGCGGCCGCGATGAGCAAGGTCGCTGCCCAGTTCCCGGATGATGATGAGATCGCAGTTCTCTACGCGGAAGCTGTGATGGATCTCAGCCCCTGGAATTATTGGCAGCCGGGCGGACGCGAGCCCAACCCACAGAGCGCGCCCGTCGTGCCTACGCTGGAGCGCGTCCTTGCCAGGAACCCCGACCATCCCGGGGCAATCCATTACTACATCCACGCCGTCGAAGCATCGGAGCGACCCCAGCGGGCAGAGCCTTATGCCGACCGACTGCGCGGAGCTATTCCGGGCGCCGGGCATCTCGTGCACATGCCGAGCCACATTTATTATCGCGTGGGCCGGTATCTTGACGCGCTCGCCGACAACAAGGTCGCCGTCGGCGTGGACGAAAAGTATCTCGCCGACACCAACGCCCCGATGGCAGTCTATCGGCTGGGTTATTACCCGCACAACATTCACTTCGTGATGGCATCGGCGCAAATGGCGGGCGATGGGCCGACCGTCATTACCGCGGCTGAAAAGCTTCGCGGCCTCATTCCAGATGAGATCGCCCGCGGTATCGCCATGGTGCAGCCGGTGAAGGCGGCGCCGTATTTCGCCCATGCTCAATTCAGCGCTCCCGAATCAATTCTGGCGCTGCCCGATCCGGGCGATGCGATCCCGTACGCGAAAGCGATCTGGCATTATGCGCGCGGCGTGGCGCACGCCGCACGCCACGATTTCAGCGCCGCCACGGGCGAGGCAAACGCGATCGAGGCGATCGAGCGTAGCGCCGACTTCGCCCTGCTCAACGCGTCCGGCATACCGGCGCAGGACGTGCTCAAGCTCGCACGGACTATGCTGCTGGGCCGCGTGGCCCAGGCGCAAGAAGATTTCAACACGGCCATCGCGCAGTTCGAGCAGGCGGCCAGAATTCAGGACGCGCTGCCCTATACCGAACCGCCCTATTGGTATTATCCGGTGCGCCAATCGCTCGCGGCGGCTCTCCTGCAGGCGGGTCGCCTCGCCGAGGCAGAGGATCAGTTCCTGCTTGCGCTCAAACGCGCGCCAGCCAACGGCTGGTCATATTTTGGTTTGACCCAGCTCTATAAACAGCGCGGCGATGCGGCGGCGGCGGAGAAGGCCGAGGCGGATCTCGCGAGGACGTGGGTCGGGGATCGCCAACTGCTGCAAGTCTCCAACTTATGAGGCGGGTCTGATCGCACGTTGACTGGTGATCATTCAGCAGCATGCGTAGCCGCAACTTTCAGCGGCACTAAAGCCACCATGTGGTCGCGCAGATCCGATGCGGCCGCGGGATCGTTTTTCAACGCGGAGAGTGTGCGAGGAGTAGGAAGGGCACGGCCATCGTTTGCTTCGGCTTCGGCGTAGAGGGCCAATGCTTTCTCGGCATTCCGTAATGCCTCATCCACGTCATCGCCGGCCGAGAAACAGCCGGGTAGATCAGGAAACCATACTCCGATGGCCTTTTCGGGTCCCGCGTCTTCCACAATGGCAACATAATGCAGCATCTGCTAAGCGCTCTCAGTCAGGCTTCCACCCAGCGTTTTTATAGATATTACGAATAAGCCCCCTCCCCAAGTCTTTCTTGGGGTGCGGCAAGACGATCGTTCGAGGGCTGTGCGGATGCTTGAACACGTGATGGGACCCCGACACGCGCTCGAGAATCCACCCGTCCTGTTCGAGGCGCCGCTTGATATCGCGGCTATTAGTCAGCATTAATCTCTATCGGACGGCTGCTGGTCAGTCCATTTCCATTTTAGGTCGGTCTCGTTGACCTTCCTGGCGCTCTTCATGGCTTCCAGCGTAATTGTTTCGAAGGTCCGCCCTCTGCCATCGCTGAGCTGGACCGTGGCCTTGATCTGCAGCCACTTCCCACCAAAATCACAGACGTAGCCACTACGAATCATTTGACCAAGGTTCGACCTCGCCGACCGGCGTTTCGGGGGTAAGCCCGCCGCGGCGACGCCGCAGCGTCTCCTCGCCGCTCTGCGCCCATTCGCCG